>PVBE012204418.1_pt1 | contig 33001 bp, 27 predicted proteins | sample 1631181 | NCBI WGS metagenome assembly PVBE01 (sample SAMN08397723, study PRJNA350692) | Marine metagenome, whole genome shotgun sequencing project. | isolation source: water | place: Pacific Ocean | collected 2012-04
GTGACCGAAACTCAGGAAACCTATGTTGGACGCATACGAAAAGATATTTCTCATCGAAATGGTTTGGCCTTCTGGGTGGTTGCCGATCAGCTCTACAAAGGTGCTGCCCTGAATGCGATCCAAATTGCTGAAGTCCTCCAACAGGGCTGATCGGGTTAAGCACCTTTTTCGATTCTTTCCCTTTTCTGGACTCATCGATCATGCGGAAGTTAAGCTTTCGCATGGTCGTTCATATTGATTTCTAAAAAGTATTCTTTTACCAAAACAGTATTTTTTTCTGTCATTATTCCTCCCACATAATAACTCTTTAAATTCATGAGCATCTCTTCAGATTTTCAAATTGCTGTTCTTCCTGGAGATGGAATTGGCGAAGAAGTGATGGCAGCATGTCTGGAGGTACTGGAAAAAGTCCGGAGACGAACAGAAGGATTTACCCTGTCCTTGGAACAACTTCGAGCCGGAGCAGAATTTTATCTGGAACAGGGGGTTGACATCACCGAAGAGGATATGCGTAGTGTTCAGGATGCAGACGCGATCCTTTTAGGAGCAATGGGTTTGCAAAATGTTCGTTTCCCCAACGGAACTGAAATAGCCCCTCATTTGAAGATACGAACCGAGTTGGGACTTTTTGCCGGGATGAGGCCTGTCAAGGCTTACCCAAACACACCTCAACGCTTGTCTGATCCACGCTCGGAACAAATTGATTTTGTGGTACTTAGGGAATCCACGGAAGGATTGTTTGCAGAACGTGAAAAAGGCGTTATCTTGGATGACCGTGAGGCACGTGACACAATGGTCATCACTCGGCAGACCAGTGAAAGATTGTTTGATTTCGCTTTCAAACTGGCTCTCCGCCGTAAGGAAAAAGGTGGAAAAGGAATGGTCACCTGTGTGGATAAATCCAATGTACTTCGGAGCATGGTCTTCTTCCGTAAAATCTTTAACGAACGTGCCAAATCGTATCCTGATATCCAAAGTGGTTACAACTATGTTGATGCACAGGCTTTAGACTTGATACGCAGACCTTGGGATTTTGACGTGTTGGTGATGGAGAATATGTTTGCTGACATTCTCTCCGATCTGGGTGGTGGTTTAGTGGGAGGAATGGGAATGGCACCATGTGCAGAGATAGGATTGGAACATGCTCTTTTTCAACCTGCTCATGGAAGCGCTCCTGATATTATGGGGAAGGATCAGGCCAATCCCACCGCCATGTTCCTGTCTGCGGCGATGATGCTTGACTGGCTTGGGCAACGTCATCGGAACTCCTCCCTTCTGAAAGCAGGGAATCTGCTTGAATCTGCCGTTGAAGAAGGCTTCCGTTCAAGACGGATACATCCAAAAGAGTTTGGCGGGAGACATGGATGTTCTAAACACACTCAAATCCTCAAGGAGATCATCGATGAGGTGAAAACAGATTAGATGATCATTGATTATTCAATCATTTCAACAAAACCCAACCTTGACAACTTCTCGAGTATCCGTTGGATTATTCTTTTCCTATAACTCAAAGGGTCGGGCTTCCATATACCAATCCCTCTCCAAGGTGTGTGATTTGAACCGGGATCATTTGGTTACAATGATCTTTTCCAGAATCTTCTCTTAACGTCACACGGGTGTAGTTGGCAGTGTATCCGCTTTGACTGCCGTCGGTTTTTCGTGATTCAAACAAAACCTGCTGGGTGGTACCGATCAATTTCCTATGGGCGTGTCTGCGTTTCTTCCTGCTCAGATTCCGAAGTTTTGCTGCTCGTTCTCGTATTTGATTTGGATCCAATTGATCCTCCAATCTTTGTGCAGGTGTACCAGGACGAGAAGAATAGGGAAAGACATGAAAATAATGAATGGGTAAATCCTGAAGTAGGTTTTGAGTCTGAAGAAACTGTGCTTCGGTCTCACCAGGAAAGCCCACCATCACATCGGTTCCGATGCAGATGTCTTCCACTTTTTTCCATGCTTGATGGACTTCATGAGCATATTCTTTAACAGAATACCGACGTTTCATTTTTTGAAGGATGGTGTCAGACCCTGACTGAACGGGCAGATGGAGAAAGGGGACCAGTTTGTGCTGGGAGTCGGTCATTCGTTCCAGAATACCCTCCGGGACGGTGGTCGGCTCGATGGAACTGATGCGTATCCGTTCAGGACCTTCCAAACGATGTAGGGCATCGATGATGTCCAGAAGGTTTTTCCCGTTTTCCTGATAGGTGCCGATGTTGACTCCCGTAAGCACGATTTCCTTCACGCCCTCATCACAGAGAAGTTTGGCTTCTTTCATCAGGTTTTCGTGGTTTCGGTAGCGAGAACGTCCACGGGCGAATGGAATGATGCAGAATGAACACATGAAATCGCAGCCATCCTGAATTTTCAGTGAAGTGCGGGTACGGAATTCCTTGATCACTTTTTGTTTCCCACGATTGTCCTCTCTGCTAGCTTTGGGGATGACTGGGGTTTCAAAAGAACCGCGTTGAAAAGAAGGAGTGATGACCCGGTTCCCTTCGTCTTTTTCCAGCAGTATGAGGTGTTCCGAAAGATTCATCTTTTCCTGATTTCCAAGAACAAGCCGGACTCCAGGCATTTTAGAGATCCTGTTCCCGTCCATTTGAGCATAGCATCCGATCACAGCGATGGATGCCTGAGGATGTCTGCGGTGCAGGGATCGAATGAGTTGCCGGTTTTTCGCATCACCCTGCTCTGTCACTGTGCATGTGTTGACGACAAAAAGGTCTACCTCTCCCTCATCTCCAGCAAGCCGGTATCCCTGTTGTTCAAGACTTCTTTGCAGGATTTCGGTTTCCGTGTGATTGAGTCTGCAGCCCAGAGTTTCGAATTTTGCTAGTTTTGTTTCTTGTTTCATGAATGAAATCCTAGCTGAATTCAGAAGCAAACGGGGAATTTAGTGAATTTATGCTAAAGAGGTATTACTTATTTAGAAGACAGCATTGTCTTTAAAAAAGTAGAAATGCTGATGGAACGAAGTGTGGCTTCAGCAATGTCGTCGATTTCCTTCAATACCAATCCGAGGGACTGACCGATTTCTGTATCTGTTCCAGGTTCGGGGAGTGGCCCCTGCTCATGGACGAAATCTTCAAAGAGTGAAACCACATCAAAAAGGGTAGTGCGCTGGGGATTTCCTATGAAACGATGTCCTCCGCCGGCCCCTCGAATGGAGCCGACAAGTCTTGCTCTGCCCAGGTCATGCAGCACTTTAACCAGATGGTTGACCGAAATGTCATATTTACTGGCAATGTCGGTGGCAGAAAGATGCTTTTCCGGGTCACTGGCCAATTCCAGAATCGCGTATAGTGCATAACGCGTGGCTCGGTTCAGTTTCATGGGCGATTTCTTAGAAACCTTACTTGGACAGATTTTTCTCTAGTTGAATGAAGGGGCCTCCACGCATGCCCTGACTCCTGAAGAAGCTCATGTTGAGATGATCACTCCGGGCCAGCATCGTTCGGACTTTCCGTATTCCTCCCTCCTGAAAGCGTTTGCAGATGGTTTCATATAGCTGGGTCCCAATTCCACAGGTACGGTACTCAGGATCAACCCCTAGTGCAAAGATCCATCCGCATGGAGGAGAACCGAATTCCCAGGCTCGGATTTCCCCGATGATGAAACCGACGAATTCTCCGGCTTTTTCCGCAACGAGGAAAAAACGCTTTTCTTCCCGTCTGCCAAAACGTTTGAATAGTTCCTCCCAATAAAGAGGTTTGCTTAAACCCGTATTTTTTTCGTCCAGGTCAATGACCAGGGACAAATCTTCAGACGTTGCCTTACGGATCTTGAAGGAACCACGTTTTTCCTGCTGCACTGAATGATTGGATTCAAAACTCATCTCAAATCTTTGGAACTTGACTCTCTCTTTGACACTTTATAATTTTTCCAATCTTGTATTCAGGTACAGATTTATTGATATGCACTTCATAAGTCAACCCAGAAGTTGATGAATCCTTCAGGAGGCAGGGATGATTGATTTCAATACATCACCAAAGCAATACCGTCACTGGGAGCTTGAAATTGAAGGCCGAGTGGCATTCCTCAAGCTGGCAGTGGATCAGGATGCCGGGCTTCATCCCGGATATACACTCAAACTGAACTCCTATGATTTAGGAGTGGACATCGAACTTCATGATGCGGTTCAGCGACTTCGTTTTGAGCATCCAGAAGTTGGATCAGTAGTCCTGACTTCGGAACGTGACCGTGTTTTCTGTTCAGGAGCCAACATTTCGATGTTGGGTCTTTCTTCCCATGGACACAAGGTGAATTTCTGCAAATTTACCAATGAAACCAGAAATGAGATTGAAGATGCCAGCCTCCATTCCGGGCAGGTTTACCTTTCTGCTCTCAACGGCACAGCCGCTGGAGGAGGTTATGAAATGGCCCTCGCAACAGAACATATCATGCTCGTCGATGACAGTTCCAGTACGGTTTCTTTGCCAGAAGTTCCTCTGCTGGCGGTACTTCCCGGTACTGGAGGGCTGACAAGGGTGGTGGACAAACGTAAAGTACGTCGGGATCATGCAGATTTTTTCTGCACGGTCTCAGAAGGGATCCGAGGTAAAAGGGCATTACAGTGGAAACTCGTGGATGAGCTTGTACCACGTTCACGATTTCGGGAAACCGTCGAAGAACGTGCCAGGGAAATTGCCTCAAAGTCCCCTTGGAAAGAAGGACTTCTGGGAATCACCTTGAATTCCCTGGAGCGTCAAATCGAAAAGGATGAAATCCGCTACCGAAATCTTCACCTCAAACTTGACAGAGAAAGAGCGTGTGTAGATTTCCATATTCAGGGGCCTTCCCTAAAGGTTCCAGCAACGATTGAAGAATTCCACCAGTTAGGGGATTCCATTTGGATGCTTGCTCTGGGCCGTGAATTGGATGATGCGATTCTTCATCTAAGCTTTAATGAACCCGCATTTGGAACCTGGGTTTTTCATACCCAAGGTGATGCAGTAAAACTTTTTGAGCATGAACGTTTTCTGGTCAAGGCCTCTGATGATTGGCTTGCAAAGGAAATCACCCTTTTTCTGAAACGGGTTTTAAAACGCATCGACCTCACTTCACGCAGTCTGATCACTTTGGTGGAGCCAGGAAGCTGTTTCGCAGGATTTCTTCTTGAATTGGTTCTTGCATCAGATCGCAGTTACATGCTCGATGGGACTTTTGAAAACTCAGACAAACCTGCTCCTAAACTGCTTCCAACAGAGATGAATTTTGGACCGATGCAGATGTGCAATGGGTTGACCCGGCTTGAGACCCGTTTCCTTGACCAGGAAGAGCATGTTGCAGGGATAGAATCCCTGATTGGCCAGGAGCTGGATGCAGAAGAAGCATTGGAATTGGGACTCATAACTTTTATTCCGGATGATATCGACTGGGAAGATGAGGTACGTTTGGCCATAGAGGAACGTTCCAGTTTCTCACCAGATGCATTGACTGGGATGGAAGCCTCCCTACGCTTTCCAGGGCCAGAAACCATAGAGACAAAAATTTTTGGGAGATTGAGTGCGTGGCAGAACTGGATCTTTCAACGTCCCAATGCCGTAGGTGAAGAAGGTGCACTGAAGCTTTATGGAACTGGGAAACAGGCACGATTCATTAAGGAACGGGTCTGACTTATACCTAAAGAAACCAAAACAAATGATGAACATCGATTTCAGTGAAAAAATACCGAACAACGTGAACCTCAGTAGTGATCGTCGTCTTCAACGTGCACTGGAACGTTGGCAACCGGAATACCTCAATTGGTGGAATGATCTGGGGCCAGAGAACAGCAGTGAACTTGAAGTATATTTGAGAACTGCCGTCAGTGTTGAAAAAGACGGTTGGGCTCACTTCGATTATGTCCGTATGCCTGATTACCGTTGGGGGATCTTTCTCACGCCTTCTGAAGAGGATCGCAGGATCGGGTTTGGACAGCATAAGGGGGAAACCGCATGGCAAGAGGTGCCAGGTGAATACCGAGGAGAACTGAGGCGTCTGATTGTCACCCAGGGAGATACCGAACCGGCTTCTGTGGAGCAACAGCGCATGCTTGGGGACACCTGTCCCTCCCTTTATGACCTGCGGAATCTTTTCCAGGTCAACGTCGAGGAAGGCCGTCATCTCTGGGCAATGGTCTATTTACTTCATGCTTATTTTGGACGAGATGGGCGTGAAGAGGCAGAGGAAATGTTGGAAAGGCATTCTGGAGATCCTGATAAACCGAGAATCCTTCAGGCTTTTAATGAAAAAACCCCAGACTGGCTGTCATTTTTCATGTTCACTTACTTCACTGATCGTGACGGAAAATTTCAGCTGGCTTCCCTGGCAGAATCAGGATTTGATCCGTTATCTCGTACCTGCAAGTTCATGCTCACTGAAGAAGCCCATCATATGTTTGTTGGAGAAACTGGAGTTGGCCGAGTGGTCCAGCGTACCTGTGATCTGATGAACGAACATGACACGGATGATATCCGACCGTATGGAGGGATTGATCTGAACACGCTTCAGAAGTACATCAATTTTCATTTCAGTGTTTCTTCTGATCTTTTTGGCCAGGAACTTTCTACCAATGCTGCCAATTATTACAACATGGGCATCAAGGGAAGATTTAATGAATCAAAGATCAACGACGATCATCAACTATACGATACTGTTTATTCTGTGATGGACCTCAGTGGAGACAAATTCGGTTTGTGCGAAGTGCCAGAATTGAATTCTGTCAACGAACGTCTTCGTGATGATTACATCGAGGATTCAGAAATCGGACTCAGGCGCTGGAACAAGATCATAGAAGAGTCAGGTATCGATTTCCGCTTTGACCTGCCCCATCGTGCTTTCCATCGAAACATTGGCCAGTTCACATCGGTCCAGACAGACCCTCAAGGGAATCTCATTTCAGAAGTGGAATGGGAGGCGCAAATGAATAACTGGTTGCCCAGCGATGAAGACCATAAGTACGTACAATCGTTGATGAAACCTGTGACTCAGCCGGGTAAGATTGCAGGTTGGATTGCACCTCCACGCGGGAAAATCAACCGACAGCCCTTCGAGTTTGAATTCGTAAGGTTTCATTGAACGAAAAACAAAGACGGGATATAGTCAACTTCTTCGAAGTCAATGGCAGGAGGCGGAACTTAGGCTTTCACAAGGGAGAAACTCATGCAGGACAATACCTTTTCATTTGACTCATCTATTTCACCAGCAAAATTTGTTTATTCTGAAGTCTTCAATGCTGCAGTTCCATTCATCGACCGTCATATTACCGAAGGTCGTGGGGATAAGGTCGCGATACTATGCAGCAATGGGGAAAAGGTCCGTTACACAGAACTTTCGGAACGCGTCAATCGATGTGGAAGCCTGCTCCGTGCAAAGGGGATGAAACCTGGGCAGCGGTTGCTGATGGTGATCAAGGATGCACCAGAATTTTTCTACCTTTTCTGGGGGAGCATCAAGGCAGGCATTATCCCTGTTCCCCTCAACACTTTACTTCGCAGCCAGGATTATCGTTTACTGATTGAAGATTCTGAATGCACAGGACTGTCATATTCCGAGGAATTTAGCTCAGAGGTTGAAGGGGCATTGGAATCAGCAGCTTTAAAGCCTCAGTTGGTATTGAAATCAGGTGCAGCCAATGATGGATTGAAACAACTTTTTGTTGAAGCATCCGAGAAACTCGAACCGGAACCTTCCACAGCCGATTCCGATTGCTTTTGGCTCTATTCTTCGGGAACCACCGGTCGTCCTAAAGGAGCGATCCATCGTCATCGCGACATGTTGGTGACGAGCCAGTATTACGGGGTTGAAACCCTAGGAGTTGCTGAAACGGATGTGTTTTATTCCGCTGCAAAACTTTTCTTTGCTTATGGTCTGGGAAATGCGATGACTTTTCCGCTATGGGTCGGAGGGACCAGTGTGCTTGATCCGGCACGTCCTACCCCGGACAGTACCTTTGACAACATCGAAAAGTTCCAGCCCAGTCTTTTTTTTGGAGTCCCAACGCTTTATGCCGCACAACTCCAGGCTTTGGAAGGCAAGAATGTGGATTTTTCATCGCTACGCCAATGCATTTCTGCAGGGGAGGCACTTCCTCCGGACATCTTCCGGCGTTGGAAGGACAAAACCGGAGCTGTGATTCTTGACGGCATCGGGTCGACCGAACTGCTCCATATCTTCATTTCAAACCGTTCCGATGCACCCAAACCCGGCACCAGTGGAAGGATGGTCCCAGGCTATCAGGCAAGAATCGTGGATGAGAATGGAAACGAGCTGATAGCGGGAGAAGAAGGGCGCTTGCTGGTCCGTGGTGACTCAAGTTGCAGATCTTACTGGAACAATGCGGAAAAAACCGCTCAGACCATCCAGGATGGCTGGATCAATACCGGAGACACCTACCGCATTGATGAGGAGGGGTTCTATGTCTATGGCGGACGTAGCGACGACATGATGAAAGTTGGAGGCATCTGGTGTTCTCCCTTTGAAATCGAAGCCAGGTTGGTGGAACATCCCAAAGTTCTGGAAGCAGCCGTGGTAGCCAGAGGTGATTCGTCCGGATTGGTCAAACCGGAAGCCCATGTGGTCCTCAACCAGGCAGAAGACCAGTCTGAGGAACTGGTGGACGAACTTTTGACTTATTGCAAAAGTGGACTGGCTCCCTACAAATATCCTCGTTGGGTCCAGTTTCTGGAAGAACTTCCCAAAACTGCCACTGGGAAAATTCAACGTTTCAAGTTGCGAAATTGAGCCTCCCAGGTTTCCATGCAGACTAAAATCATGTCCCTTCAAGGGGCTGTTTCTGAATGGGTATGTAAAGACGATTCGGTTGTCCTTGGAGCATGCCTGGAAGCTTGCATCCCTTTTGCTGTAGCTCATGAACTGATCCGTCAGGAAATCCGGGGGTTGAACCTCATTGCTCCGATTTCAGATATGTCAACGGACATGCTGATAGGAGCAGGTTGTGTTACTGAGGTAACGGGGGCCTGGGTCGGAAATGTCTCAGGAGGTCTCGGTCACAATTACCGTCGCAGTATTGAAAAAGGAATTCCCCATCCTGTCAAGATCAACGACCATTCGAATTTTTCTCTTGGCATGGCCTTGAATGCCGGAGCCTACGGGATGCCTTTCATTCCGGTACGCAGCTTATTGGGTTCTGATATTCTTCAGTCCAATTCGGGTTTTAAAGTGATGGAAGATGAGGAATCAAGATCATCCTACGTTCGTGTTCCTCCCATCAACCCAGATGTGGTTTTTTTGTCGGTCCAGCGATCCGATGAAGAAGGAAACTGTCATTTTTGGGGCAATTATGGGGTACTCCAGGAAGCTGCACTGGCTTCCAAAAAGATCATCCTGTTGACGGAGGAATTGGTTGAGTCGGAGGTGATTCAGTCCGATCCGAATCGGGTTCCTTTCCCAGGATTCCTGGTGAAGGCTGTTTGTCATGTCCCTGGTGCGGTTCATCCCTCTCCAATGACAGGATTTTGGAAAAGAGACCATGATTTCTTCAACCAGTATCATCAACAATCCCGAAACCGGGATGGATTTCTTGAATGGCTGGAGGAATGGGTACATAAGCCTTTGGATCATAAACAGTATCTGGAAAAACTCGGAGCAACCCAGCAACAATTGAAAATCCAGGGTAAAGCTCTATCAAGACCAGTAAATTACGCTTCGGAATGACGCAAAGCTACTCAACTCAACAATTGATGATCATCGCTGCCTCGCGCGAAATCAGGGATCATGAGGTGGTGTTTGTCGGCATGCGTCTTCCTATCACCGCCTTTGGAGTGGCTAAGTTGACCCATGCTCCAAATGCTGTGGGGCTTTTCGAATGCGGCATAGTGCGAAACCAACCCTCCCGGGAAATGCTCTATACGATGGCCGATCCACCAAATCAGAAAGGAGCGGCATGGTGTAGTGGACTGGTGCAGGTGATGGGACTTTTGCAGGGGGGAAAGGTCGATGCTGGATTCATCGGCGGGGCGGAAATTGATAAATTTGGTAACATCAACAGTTCCTACATCGGTTCCCATACCCAACCCAAAGTAAAACTCCCTGGTTCTGGAGGAGCGGCTGACATTGCAGCCCTTTCCGGAAGACTGATTTCAATCATGAACCATGAACCAAGAAGGCTGGTTGAAAAAGTCCAGTATGTGACTTCTCCGGGGTTTTTAGAAGGAGGGAAAAGTCGGGAACATCATGGACTGCAAGGAGGGCCGTCCTCTTTGATCACCGACCTGGCGGTTCTCAGGCCCTACGGGCCTCTCCAAGAACTTCATTTGGCCAGTGTTCACCCAGGGCATCAACCTGAAGAAGTTATCGGTCAAACCGGGTGGAATCTTCAAAAGATGCCTGAGCTAGAAGAAACATCCCAACCCACTTCAGAAGAACTCAATGCGCTAGGCCAAATCGACCCGGACGGCTTCTGGAGTTGAGTCCTACCTATTTTAGCAAGATAGTTGATTGCCCTTTTTGATGACTCCATTTGTTGAAGGCCTTGCTCTTGGAGCGAGCCTGATCATCGCCATCGGAGCACAAAACGCATTTGTCATCCAGCAGGGAATCCTGCGTGAGCACGTATTTCTAGTTGCTTCGGTTTGTACACTGGTGGATGCAGTGCTCATCAGTCTGGGAGCTGCAGGAATCGGAAGCCTTATTGCGACCAATGAAACACTGAGGTTTATGGCGCTCTGGGGCGGGATTCTTTTCCTGCTTGGTTATGCCACCGTATCCCTGGTTTCTTCTTTTCGAAACATGCCTGATTCCAAAGATGGATCATTGAATGAAGGGGGGAGGTCTTTTCCTTTGGATAGTAGGAATACTGCTGCAGCAACGGCAGCCAGTTTGTCTCTTCTTAATCCCCATGTCTATCTTGACACAGTAGTCCTGCTGGGTGGGATTGCGGCACAATACGAAGGTACTGGCCGGATTTATTTTACAGTTGGAGCGATTGCTGCATCAGTGATCTGGTTTTATGGAATTGGATACGGAGCAACACGGGTCGCTCCATGGTTTGGATCCTCTAAAGGAAAAAGAATCCTGCACCGAATCATCGCCTTCATCATGTTCCTTCTTGCCGGTATGATGATGTTCAATGCATAAACTAAAATGGGATTTTGACAGAATTTGACCTCTGAGGATTCAAGTGTTAATAAAATAAAATGATTCGATTGATAAAAGATTTATTCTATTTTTCTGTATTTTTATTTGCTGTACAGCCAATCCAGGCGAATGTCGTATGCATGTGCGTGACGACACCAGTCACGTTTCTTGAAGCAATCGACGGTGATTCCTTATGGGTTTCAAAGGATGGCAAGCGGATTCGTGTTCAATTAGCAGGGATAGATGCGCCAGAATTGAAACAGGATTCAGAACAAAATACGGACTGCACTATAGATCTTGAAAAAGCTCAACAAGCTCGGGACCTGCTCACCGATTTGCTGTCATCTGCAAAAAAGGTGGGTTTGGTCACCAAAGAAGAGGATCCTGGAGGAGATATCCTCGCTGAAGTTTATGCGGACGGACTCAGTGTCGGTCAGGAGTTGCTCTACAAATACCTGGCAGTGGAAGGACAGGGGGACTGGTGCGATTAGTTGATATGTTGAAACAGAGCCTAATTCAGAAAATCTGCTTCACTTCGATGGCATTCAATCTGATGATGATCTCCAAAATTTCTGATGGGAGGAATTTCTTTGTCACAGGTCCCTTCGATCTTAATTGGGCATCGGTCGAAAAAAGGACATCCTGTTTCAGTGATTCTCACAACTCGGTCAATTCCGGCTTTGGCTTCTTGAGTTTCCATCGTCGCTTCAAGCCATCCCACCCGTAATTCAGGGACCGAAGCAATCAAAAGGCGTGTGTAGGGGTGATAGGGTGGTGAGAGCACCTGATCTACATGACCCTGTTCTACGACTCTGCCAGCATAGAGAACGACGATTTCATCTGCAAATGAAGCGACTGTGGAAAGATCATGGCTGATGAAAACATAAGAGACTCCTGTCAACTTCCTCAAGCGCTTGAGGAGCTCGATGACGTTGGCCCCAACAATCGAATCCAGGGCAGAAATCACCTCATCGCATAGCAAAATTTCCGGAGATGCTGCAAGGGCCCGTGCAAGATTGATCCGTTGTTTCTGTCCACCTGAGAGTTCATCAGGATAGCGTCCTGCAAAATCCTGAGGCAACTCGACCATTTCCAGCAATTCTGCAATACGCTTTCTTTTTTCTCCTCCTTTGAGTCCAAGGTAAAATTCCAAGGGTCTTCCCAGAATCTGGTCGATTCTCTGACGAGGATTAAGTGCCGTATCGGCCATCTGAAAGACAAACTGCACTTTTTGCAATTCAGACCGACTACGATTTTTCAGGTCAGGTTGTAAAGGCTCTCCATCAAGAAGGACATCCCCTTGACTGGCTGGAAGCAGTCCGGACATGACCCTGGCCAGGGTGGATTTTCCACATCCGGATTCACCAATCACTCCAACGGTGTGGCCCCGTTCTATTGAGATGTTCACGTCACGAAGAACCCTGATCGACGGATTCCCGTTATTTTTTTTGCCGTACCCCGCAGATAACTCCCTGACTTCCAGAGCAGGAGCCTCACGTTCATGATCCCCGGTCATCTCATCTCCCTGACCGGCAGCAGGCGGAGGCCTGACAGCGTTCATCAGTCGTCTTGTATAATCATGTCCGGGTTGATAGACCACCTGTTCAGCACGACCATGTTCCTGAATCTCACCGGCGTAAAGAACGACGATGTCATCGGCGATTTGTGCCACGACCGACAGATCATGGGTTACGTAGATGGCGGCTGAGCCCTCTTGTTTGATCACCGATTTGAATGCTTTCAGAACTTCGATCTGGGTGGTGACATCAAGCGCCGTGGTGGGTTCGTCCAACACCAATAGATCGGGATTGCCGCAAAGAGCCATTGCTGCCATCAACCTCTGTAGCTGTCCTCCGGAAACTTGGTGAGGATAACGTTTCCCTAATTTTTCCGGATCAGGAAGTTCCAATGCCCGATAAAGTTCGATCGCTCTCTGGTTTGCCTCTTCCTGGTTCAATTGACCGTGCAGAACAGGAGACTCGGTCACCTGCTCTCCGATGGTGAGGGAGGGATTGAAGGTGGCTGCGGCGCTTTGAGCAAGGTAGGCAACCTTCTGGCCACGCATCAGTCTTTTTTCTTCGGATGGCATGGAGATCACATCTTGCCCATGAAGCCGGACTTCTCCCGAAGTAAATTCCAGGCCAGGTTTTGTATAGCCAAGTGCCGAAAGGGCAATCGTGGTTTTTCCTGAGCCGGATTCTCCGATCAATGCGACTACCTCGCCCCGATCCACATTGAAACTGACTCCCTTGACGATGGGACTCAAACTTCCATCGTCTTTACGAGCATCAATTTTCAGCTGATCGACTTCAAGAAGTGCAGCCATCAGATCATTTTATTGGATAATTTTCCACCGGAGTGAGCTGAAATGTCATCGACGATGAGATTGATCGAAATGGTCAGGGATGCAATTGCCAGAGAAGGCATCAGTGGGGCAATCGAACCATAGGGCAAGCCTCCTAGGTTTTCTTTAACCATACTTCCCCAATCTGACATGGGGGGTTGGACTCCAAGTCCCAGAAAACTAAGTGCTGAAATGAAGAGGATGATCCAGACAAAGCGAAGACCAAAATCGGTGGCGAGGGGCATGACGATATTGGGAAGGATTTCTCTTGTGATGATCCACCAAAGCCCTTCTCCTCGTACTTTTGCTGCCTCCACAAAATCACTGACCATCACATCCTGCCCCAGAGACCTTGCCACACGGAAGACACTGGTGGCATAAATGAATCCCGTCATGATAACCAGAATGGGGATAGTGCTTCCAACAGCAGCAATGACGACCAAACCCATCATGATCGTGGGTATCGACAGAAAAGCATCGTTGAAGCGGCTTAAACACATGTCCAACCATTCGCTTCCAACTGCAGCAGCAATGCCCAGCGTGACACCAAGTAAATAGGCAATCAACGTGGCTGCAAATGAAATCCCTATGGTCGTTCGAGCACCGTAAAGAATTCTTGAAAGGGTGTCCCTGCCAAGATAATCAGTACCCAACAAAGCGACCTTGCTGGGGGGTTGATAATCGGTGTCAGGATACTCATCGCCACCGGGAACAATGAAGAGGGATTCATCAAGAAAATCTGCTTCATTGTAAGGAGAAATGGAGGGGCCAATGAAGATCATCAAAACCCAAAATAAAACCAAGAAAATTCCGATTTTCCCGGACAAACTAAATCGGATCCTACGTCGAGGTGGAGCATCAGGCAATTCCTGGAAAGATGTTTCCATTGTGGCTTCGGATTCTTGTTCAGGCATTTGGGGCACCTATTTGGGGTGACGCAATCGAGGGTTCGAAATGATCGAAGCCATGTCAGCAATCAGGATGAGAACCACATAGGTAGCGCAGAAGATCATTGCACAAGCCTGGACCAAAGGTAGGTCACGGGTTTGAACTCCATCGATCATCAGTTTCGCCAATCCGGGATAGGCGAAGACCGTTTCAACGATGACCACTCCTCCTATCAGCCAGGCCATGTTCAGTGCAATGACGTTAACGATGGGGCCAATCGTATTAAGTAAAGAATGTCTGAGAATGATCCTCTTTCTTGGTACTCCCTTAAGAATCGCCATTTCGATGTAAGGGGAACTCATAATGTTCAGTATGGTTGCTCGTGTCATCCGAATGATTTGTGCCGAAACAATCGTGACTAAGGTAAGGGTTGGCATTAGTAACGCACGAATCAATTGCCAGCCGGTTTCATTTCCGCTCATGTATGCAATCGATGGAAGCCAGCCCAATTGAACGGCAAAGATCATCACAAGAATCATTGCTACCAAAAAATCTGGTACTGAAATGATACTCAGAGTCGAGAAAGTGATAATGCGATCGATCCTGGATCCAGGATACATGGAAGCCAACAATCCAAGCATCATGGCCATTGGGATTGAGATGATGGCAACCATACCAGATAGTCTCAATGTGTTCATCAACCTTGGAGCAATCATCACTGAGATTTCGGTACCAATCGTTCCTGCTCCTGATCCTGCTTTAGACATTCCCAGATCACCGGTCAAAAGGTCTCCAAGCCACATCAAATAACGAATATGTGGTGGATGATCCATGCCTAGCTTTATCCTCAGTGCTGCGAGTGATTCCGGAGTTGCCATTTGACCTAAAATGATCTCGGCAACATCACCAGGTAGTAGACTTGTGCCGATGAAGATGATGATCGAAACCACTAGCAAGGTTACGATACCGATTAAAACTCTTCTGAAAACGGCTTGAAACAACATTCCTTAATAAATGTATCTAGATTAATAAAAAAAAAGCCTGCGGATTTTCATCACGCAGGCTTTAAATATTAATAATTGGAATGAGACTTAAGCATCCAACCAGGCAAATTCAGGCCAGGTGCATCCTCCAATGGAACCTAGGGGATTGACTGGAACACCCTGAATCTTGTCACTGACCCCGTCATTAACGTTTGTGTGGTAAGCAGTGACCATTCCACTAAACATATTGACCAATGCCTGCATTTCACAATACATTTCATGACGCTTCGCTGGATCAGTTTCTGCGAGTGCCATCTTAAGCAGTTTGCCCATCCTGTCATTGTTCCAAAAGGTGTCATTCCATTTTGCACCTGGAGCAAATTGGATGTCGAGCATGGAATTGGCAGTTGGACGCATGTTCCAGGATACGACATTGAGTGGCTCTTTCATCCAAACAGCACCCCAATATCCATCCGTCGGGACCTTCTTGATTTTCAGGTCAAATCCAATTTTTTTCAGGTTATTCTGCATCAAGAGACAGGAGTCTCCAATTCCGGTAGCTACTTCTGCGACATAGAGTTCTGCGGAACTATGACCCGATTTTTTCAAATGGTATTTAGCCTTGTCCGGATCATACGGCCTTTGAGGAAGTTCGTAGCAATGATCCGCGCCATAAGCGGTTGAAATGGGATGATCATTGCCAACCTCACCTTTACCCTTGAGGATGGAACGGACGATCCTTTCCCGGTCCTGAATCAACTGCATACCCTTAACAAAATCAGCATTGTTTCCAGGAGCAGTATTTTTTAGGCAACAGATCCCGCCATATCTCCCTGATTTGGTTGAATTGACATGAACTCCATTGGAACCTTCGATCAATTTGATCGCTTTGGCATCAACATCGGAGATCATGTGCATGTCTCCAGCAATCAAAGCGTTGACCCTGGCTTGAGGATCGGTAATCGCAGTGATTTCGATGGCATCAAAATTAGCCGTCTCTCTCCAGTAATCTTCATTTCGTTCATGGAGGGATTTGACTCCAGGTTCAAAGGATTTCAAGCGATAGGGACCCGTTCCATTACCTTTTTTAAAATCCGTGGTTCCCTTTTTGACAATCTTTGCCTGCTTTTCAGTGAGCTTGGCAGGAAGGTCCGAATCAGGACTGTTCAAGACCGCCTTAACGGTATGGCTGTCCATTTTCTTCCACTCGTTGACCTGACTGAAAAAACCCTTGATCACCGAAGGTGACTTTTCTCCTAAATGCCGGTTCATACTCCAAAGCACGTCATCTGCACTGAACGATGACCCATCATGGAATTTCACTCCTTGACGAAGTTTGAAGGTCCATTCGGTTGCATTTGCATTGGGTGAAAATTCTTCTGCCAACTCAGGACTGACCACCATGTTGTCCCGCATTTGGACCAGACCATTGTAGGCAGTATGGGCTCTTGTGTAGTCGATGTTGGAAGTCATAACGATAGGATCCATCTGATCGTCAGGACCATGTAAATTGGAAGCCATTCTTACAGATCCACCTTTTTTCGGGGATTTTGCCATGGCGTCAGTGGCCTTCAAAAAACTGCCTGCAGCAGAAAGGGTGATTCCCAATGCTCCTACAGCTTTCACAAAATCCCTGCGGTTCATTTCCCCGTCTTTGTACTGCTGCTGTAATTTCTTGATGTCCTTCATTTACTCTCCTTATTTGGAAGTATAAAACGTCTGATTCGTCTGAATCAAAAAGATGGAAAAAATACCATCACTAAATTTTTTATAAAATTAATGTCTTTGATGATTTTGTCAAATCAATAAAACAAATATTCATCTATTTTATTCACACTGTGTCATTATTAGGATTGATTTCGTTTGATGACCGGTTGGCTCAATCTTTTCGGGAATTATTTTAATGACACTGTGTCATTGATGAATGTGAAATTATTTATCCATAATTAGTTGGCTCTTAAACAAACAATAAAAATAATAATATCAATGCATTACATATTTAAAAGTATGTATTAACCTGAATTAATCCTCTGCTGCAAAAAATAAAGACTTTAACATCTCTATATTATTGATTTAATCCAATAAATTATTGATTAATGGAGGTGTATTGATGATTCTTAGTGAAATAAAATAATAGGGAAATCGAAATCGAAATCGTTCAAAAGGAATTATCAGGGCATCGGCGGAGTATTTTGGTTCGGTCACAGGTTAAAATATCGGGAGATCTTGATTTGGAGTCGATCCGCCGTCGAATCCGGCTGTGAAAAGCGAATCCGGAGTGGTTCAATCCTCTCTGAAACGACTGACATAGCTGCTCAGCGCGCAGTACTCCGTGCCGCCTTGAAAAATTTTAAAAATATTTTTTCGTTGTAAATTTTTTACATATCTATGGCAAACTTGATCAGTATATCATCATGATATGCCCCAATGATTCATTTGACTCTTAAAAAAATAATTTCCACAAACTTAGAATAGGTTTATTGTCTTTTGTTAAAGCAAAGCAATACTTTATAAAATAATAATAATAGAAATAAATATTTAATATAAAAATATTCTATTCATTAAAATTTATTATGAAATATCTCATACAGCTATTCTTTATATATTTCATTTTTTCACAAAATATTTTTGCACAGGTGCCTTATGTTCTTAAAACAGATTTATTGGAAACCATTCCTCCAGAGAATTTAACTTTTCTTGAAGGAGTGGATCATGAAGTCCCATTCGAATTACTCGAAAAAGCAGTTTGGAAAAAGAAATTAATTCAAGACCAATCTTTAGTAGAAGGATATTGGGTCAAGTTTATTATCCACAACAAACTGGGTTCCGATGAAATAGGCCTCAATCATAATTGGAATTTTGAGAAAAAACTTTTTGTGAAAAATTCCTTAGGTTTGGTTGAATTTCCTTACTGGAAGCATAAAAGACACTCGTTCTGGGGAGAAGGACGGATAGGTGCACAGTATCGAATCCTGATGCCGCAGAATGAGGTAACAATCATCTATGATTTCTTTAGGAGTAACCCTTTTGATCGTTTCATGGCAAAAGTCAACGGACTTGACAGGATGACCATAGGCTTATGGAAAGACATCAGGATGCGGGAGTTGGTGCGATTTGCAAGCAACATTGGATTCATGTCGGTTGCTCTCTCATTTGGACTTTATTATTTTTTCATTTACCTGGTTTCCAAAGGAAATTATTTATGGTTGTCCCTGACTTTGTTTCAAGCTACTGCCGTGGTCTTTTTTACTCAATCCAACGGCATGTACATGGGAATTACCAGAGCATTGGCTGTTGGAGATGGTGTATTTGTTTTTCAGGGGATTCTTTTTATATTTCTTATTCAATTTTTTAGAAAAGCATTAGTGCTTGAGGAGTTTTATCCAAGGATCAATAAACTTTATTGGATAGGGATTGTATTTTATGCAGTGATGATTATTTTAAATTTTGTGATGGCCTTAAATTGGCCTCATGAAGCACAATTTGATTTAATCAAATATCCTCCAGATCATTTAGGTCCTGGAATCGTCAAACTTCACATCTTTGCAATTCCCGTTGGAGTCTTTCTGATACTTTCAATAGTCATATCATTCCTTCTGTGGAAGAAGGGAGACTCATCCGCAGGATACCTCTGTCTTTCTTTCCTACTCCCTTTTCTGGTAATTCCGATTGGTGCCTTAGCGTTTATCATTACAGGAGGTTTTAACTGGAAGACCATGTTGATAGCAACCACTGCAGGTGGATTTTTGTTTTTGTCCATGTTCGTTACATTCGGTTTCGCGATTGCTCAGAGAATAAACGATTTAAAGAAGTACGCACTTGAACAACAAATGAGGCTTACAGAGGCTTATCAGAGATTTGTGCCAGATCAGCTTCTTCGTAATTTAGAAAAAGATAGCATCCTGGATGTCAAATTGGGGGACCAGGTTCAAAAGGAGATGAGTATCATGTTTTCCGATATACGTTCCTTTACCAGGTTATCTGAGAGTATGACGCCTGAGGAAAATTTCAAATTCGTCAACTCATACCTCAGTAAAATGGGGCCCTTGGTTCGAGAACATCATGGCTACATCGATAAATACATTGGTGATGCCATCATGGCACTCTTTGACCGTTCACCTGAAGATGCAGTCCGCACTTCAGTCGAGATGCTCGAAACCCTTAGGGAATATAACGAGGGTCGTAATAGAGCAGGTTATGAGTTGATTCAAATCGGGGTTGGTGTCAACACAGGGATGATGATGTTGGGTACTCTTGGCGAAGCAGACCGGATGGAAGGGTCCGTTATCAGTGATGCAGTCAATCTTGCTGCTCGATTAGAAGGATTGACGAAGTTGTACAAAACCCCATTGCTTATCAGTGAAACGACCATGAATCAATTGACACCGGAAGCATTTAAAACCCGATTGATTGATCGGGTTGCTGTGAAAGGGAAAGTAGATCCTGTTCTTGTCTATGAAGTGCTTGAATCTGAATTGCCACAAATCATGGAAGGAAAAATCATTCATCTGGACCACTTCAAAAATGGATTTGATTTCTATCAGAATCAGCAGTTTGAAAAAGCCCTAGAACTTTTTAAGGAATGTTATAAAAACGTACCAGAGGATAGGGTCTCGGGACTGTATATTGAACGTTGTGAAATGCTCATTTCAAAAGGTTGGAATGCAGAAACCTGGGATGGCATTAATTATATGGATACCAAATAGTCAGTTTCTTTCTCAGATGACGCTTCAAACATCCTTTAACTCAATCAAGATCCAATGGTCCCAAAAATCCTTCTCCCTTTTATCATGAACCAGTTGGGTTTGATGGCATTAAGTTGTCTTCTTTTTTTTACAACTTCATGTTTGCAATTTGGTGAAAATCCCAGTGGAGATCACTTGGAGAGAATGAGGAAATCTGAAAATTATTCGATTGAAAAAGAAAAATTCAAAAACCGTAAAGAGAATATATTTGAGCAAATGAGTGAAAGGGACAGTTTTTGGGACAACCCCAGTCAACGATTCTCAAATAACATGCTGTTCAACTCCAATGAAACCGTTCCAGAACAACTTTTGCCTGAAATCAAACATCCGGATATTGATAAATTTTTGGATTCAACGAACAACATCAAATTTATTTGGTTAGGACATTCTACAATTTTGGTCAACATCCAAAACACCATCATTCTGATTGATCCTGTTTTTTCAAAAGCGGCTTCTCCAGTCAGTTTTATCGTGCCTCGTTTTCAGCCTCCTGTATTGGAGTTGAAAAATTTACCACAAATTGATTACATCCTGATTTCTCATGATCATTATGATCATTTAGACATGGAGACAATACTTTTTTTTAAAGAAAAGGATGTGAAATTCATAACTCCACTCGGTGTAACCTCTCATTTAAAAAAATGGGGTATTTCTGAATCCAATTTATTTGAATTGGACTGGTGGAATACTATAAATTTTGATGGGATTTCATTTATCTGTACACCTGCACAGCATTTTTCAGGAAGGCTAGGTTTGTGGGAGTATTCCAAAACACTTTGGGCTTCCTGGGTCGTCAAATCAGGAAACAATAATTTTTATTTCAGTGGGGACTCCGGTTACGACGTCCATTACAAAGAGATTGGAAAAAAGCATGGTCCATTCGATTTGGTTTTCATGGACAGTGGCCAATATAATGAACGATGGCGTGAAGTTCACAATATGCCTGAAGAAGCAATTCAAGGATTTTTGGATCTTCAAGGGAAAATTCTGATTCCAATCCATTGGGGGATGTTCAACCTATCCATTCATAACTGGTACGATCCAATTCAGGAGAGTGTCAAATATTCTTCAAAATATGGTGTGGAATTGATGACTCCCAAACTTGGACAATTGGTTTCATTGGATCGTAAAAATATATTTGAAAAGTGGTGGGAAGATTTGATCCTTCAGTAGAGGGTTGTTTTAACGGATTTGGAAAAGATTTCTCTCTGTATGAGTTTGTAATAAAGTAAATTAGACTATCTCATTAATCCGCCTTGAGTTGAGTAACCCAATATTCAATGGATAAAAAATCAGATGAGTGTTATCAGTGCTGTATATGCTTCAGAAGTTTTTCCGCAGTTCCATGTTATTATAGTTTTCGAAGCTGATCATCCTTCAAGCAAATTGTTGTGATATGAGTCTTTTCCAAAAGTTGCAAAAACGTGCCGAGCAGAATAAGCCGGTCAGAGTCGGTTTGATAGGTGCAGGGAAGTTTGGTTCCATGTACCTGAGCCAAGTGCCGCAAACTCCAGGGGTAAGTGTTGCAGGAGTAGTTGATTTGTCTCCTTCTCGTGCGCGTTCCAACCTTTTAAAGGTCGGCTGGTCCGAATCCAATATTTCTTCCACTTCCTTGGATGATGCAATCCGAGATGGGACCACCTATGTCAGTGATGATTGGGAAGGACTGGTCAAGCATCCGGCCATCGATGTCGTGGTGGAGTCGACTGGTTCTCCACCGGAAGCGGTCGAACATATCTTGGCCTCCTTTGCGAATGGCAAGCATGTTGTCAACGTCACCGTGGAGGCTGACGCATTCTGTGGACCGTTACTGGCTCAGCGTGCGACATCTGCTGGAGTCGTCTATTCCCTGGCATTTGGTGATCAGCCTGCTTTGATTTGCGATCTGGTGGACTGGGCACGTACTTGTGGTTTTCCTGTGGTGGCAGCAGGTCGAGGCCACAAATGGCTCCCTCACTTCAGCGAAAGCACTCCTGAAACCGTCTGGGAGCACTATGGATTGACTCCTGAACAGGCCCAGCGTGGTGGATTGAATCCGAAAATGTTCAACAGTTTCCTTGATGGTTCCAAGCCTGCTATTGAAAGTACGGCCGTAGCGAACGCAACAGGATTAACCGTTCCATCGGATGGATTGCTTTATCCCCCTGGAAGCATTGCCGATATTCCTTCGATCACCCGACCCAGAAACGAAGGGGGGGTGCTTGAAAAAAAAGGGATGGTTGAAGTGATTTCAAGCCTTCAACCTGATGGAACCCCCATTGACTATGATATACGTATGGGAGTCTGGGTTACCGTAGAGGCAGAAACCGAATACATCCAGAATTGCTTTGAAGAATATAACGCTCATACGGATCCAAGTGGGAAATACTTTACCCTATACAAGCGGTGGCATCTGATTGGTCTGGAAGTGGGAATGAGTGTGGCCAGCGTTGCTTTACGACAAGAGGCTACCGGAGTCGCTCAAAATTGGGTTGCTGATGTTGCTTCGACGGCCAAGCGCGATCTGCATCCTGGAGACACCCTCGATGGTGAAGGGGGTTATACGGTCTGGGGTAAATTACTGCCAGCATCCACTTCTTTGAAAAAAGGAGCGGTTCCCCTTGGACTGGCGCATCAGGTCAAGGTTCTCAGAGATGTATCAAAAGGAAGCGTGGTGACCTGGAATGATGTTTCCATGGATACCAGCACCAGGGCTTATGCTTTTCGAAAAGAATTTGAAAAAGAATGTTCCAACTGGCTCTGAGTGATCTGAAAATTAATGGAAAGAAGAAGCCAGTCGAAGCATCTCCAGTTCACAGGAAGGATTCCTGCCTACAGTCAATAGAAGCCCACTTGTTTTAAAGTCCAGCCCAGCAGATAGGCGCATCCCAGACCAAGCAGAGAGACAAGTGCTCCCATCCTGAGGAGGATTGAACTAGGAAGTAGCCCTGTTGCAAAAGCCATTGCATTCGGAGGGGTACTGACAGGAAGGGCCATGGCAAAGGAGCAGGAAAAAGTCACGACGATGATCAACATCATTTCTCCGCCAAGAGCTTGAAGTCCTGGTTCACTGCTTCCCAAGGCTGCCATCAGTGGAAGCAGCAGATTTGCTGTCGCCGTGTTGGAAATGAAGGTAGACATCAACAAGGCGAGGACGGTGGCTGAGAACACGATCAGCAATGGATCCAAATGCGAAAAGGGCACCTGCTCAATCAAGACCCGACTCAGTCCTGTCTCCTCAAGGCCATAACCCAGTGCAATTCCTCCTGAAATAAGCCAAAGCACATCCCAACTCAGTAATTTCAGATCATCCTTGGTGAGAATCCTGGTTGCCAGAAAAACGAAAACAGGAAGCATCGCAACCACATAACTGTTCAGGCCATGCCATTTGCCGCTGAGCCAGAGTAAAATGGTGGAAGCAAAGATAAAATAGACGACCCATGCTTTCCAACTCGACATGAAACTTCCTTCGATGATGAGGTTCATGTGTCGTTCACGAGGAGGATTGAAAAAAATCAATAAAAGCCAGGTAACGCTAAGAAGCAAAAGTGCGAAAGGGATACCAAAGGTCATCCATTCAGAAAAGCTGATTGCGTTGTCTCCGGTCAAGTATTTCATCGCGACTGCATTCGGGGGAGTTCCAATGGGAGTGCCCACTCCTCCGATGTTAGCTGCCAGTGGAATTGAAAGAATAAAACCAACGCGTGCCGGATCCTCAGGATGAAAAAGATTCAGTACCGGGGCGAGGATGGCCAGCATGAGAGCCGTGGTTGCCGTATTGCTCATGAACATGGAGAAGACGGCAGTGATCAGCATCAAACCCAACATCACAAAACGGGGATTGTTTCCAAATGGACGTAGCAATACCCTGGCCAGGTTGCGGTCGAGTCGATATTTGGTAGCAGCAATGGCGAGGAAGAATCCTCCCAGGAAAAGCATGATGATGGGTGAGGCAAAAGATTTTAATAATTCCTCATAAGGCAGTAACACTCCCAACTGATGTTCCTCAAAACCCTGGCGTAGCCAAATCACAGATTTGTTTGAAACCAGAAGCAGTTCCATAAAAATCAAGAAAACCGAGGTGGCAAATATCGGAATCGGTTCAAGGATCCAACAGAGAACGGCAAGACTGAAAATCATCAGCATCCGATGTTGAACCAGGGTCAAATCGGAAAGCCCCATCATTTCAGGTGGTGTGAGCCAGAGGGTAATGGGGATAGCAAGAGGTATCAGGTATTTCATGGTTTCAACCGTGATGATCCCAAGAAGTCAAACCACCTTCATGCATATGGCCGAGGATACGTTCGTGATCCAGAATACTGGCGTATTTTAATTTTTCTGGAGCATAATCGATGACGAAGTCTGTTAGTTCCTGACGTAAGGTAGAGGCTAATTCTTCTTCATTCCAGGGTGGAATCAGGCAATAATCCAGTTTTCCCTGATTGATTGCCTGAACAAGAGTATCAAAATTTGGTTCATGCATGATCAGAAGTTTGTGTGCTTTACGCGTCATGGAATCCTGATCAAGTTTCATCAAAAATGAGACCCCCGAGTCAAGTGGCAGACTTTCATCACAGATGACTAATGCTAGACTCTCCTCATTTTCAACCATGTTGCTGATTTCATCATCAGCTTCTGCTGCTGTTTCACTTTGAAAAATCCGGAACATAGACTGAAATGGTTCGAGAGCATTGAAGATCCGTTCGCGTTCATTGGAATCACGATTGACCGTGATGATTACTTGCTGAGTCATGGTTGATTTGTTGTATCAGGATGAAAATATTAAGGCATGATATCACGAAATCATAAAGACTTTGTATATTTTGCTGAACTCATTTTTTCTTTTATGCTGTGTCTTGCATGAAAAGGTTCAATCCAAGGTTGTGCAGGAGAACCAAGGGGGACTATATAAATTGCTTTTATCAGGAGGATCATGCCATCAAACCGGGAGATTTTTTTCTATTAAACAAAAAACCCCATTTACATTTGATTGGAATGAATTTTAGGATTACGGAAGGGGAAAAACATGTTTTCAAGATCAGATCCATTGGATTTTGAGTTCAATTTTCAACGCCAGTTGATTAAGTTTAGGATGACTTAAGGGATTTTGAACGGTAACGTTCAAGTTCTGCTATGAAAATCGGAGAATTGATTCGCATGCGTTCTTCATCTATGCGTCCTGCACGTGCCAGGTAAGTTTGTGCAAACTCCAAAGCAGGAAGCTTCATGTTTTCTGCAAAATTTTCATACCAATGAGCACTTTGTAGAGAAGCATCCACCAATTTCTGCAGAATCGGTTTGCGTTCCAGTTCAAATGTTTTTAGTGCAGATGGAAGATCTGTTCCGTGATCCTTGAGAGAACGTGCCAGTGCAAGGGAATCTTCCAAGGCGAGACGGGTTCCGGACCCGATGGAAAAATGAGCGGTGTGGAGTGCATCGCCGATGAGGACTTTGTTTCCGCTGCACCAATTTTTGCATCGTAGGATAGGGAAATTTCTCCAAATCGAATGGTTGCTGATGAGAGGTTCTCCATCGAGCACATCTTCAAAGATCTTTTCACAGACTTGGATTCGTTCCATTTCCGATTTTCTGGAAAACCCAGACTGCTCCCAGGTTTCTCGGTCAGTTTCGATGATGAATGTACTCATCTCGGGTGAATACCGGTAATGATGGGCATTGAAAGGGCCCCATGGGCTGTTGCGAAAAGTCTGGGTTAGTGAACTAAAAGTTTTCCGTGTTCCGTACCATGCGAAGAAATTTGACAACAGGTCGATCTCAAAAAGAAAACCTGAGGCTTCCCGCACCATCGAATTCAAGCCGTCTGCACCAATAATTAAATCCTGGTCCTGAAGTTGTTTCAGGTTGTTCAGTGAGGTTGAATATTTTGGGACTACACCGATCTCTGCCAGACGTTCTCCAAGAATCTGCAGCAGTTTCAAACGCCCAATCGATGCGAAACCGATCCCATCCAGAACGATCTTTTCACCCAGAAGATCCAATTTCAGGTCAACCCATGTTTCCATTTCAGGAAGTAAACGTTGATAGGTTTCAGGATCGTCTTTTTTAAGAAAATCTAGCGCACTGTGACTGAATACCACACCGAATCCCCAAGTGCTGTTTTGAGGATTTTGTTCAAAAATATCAATGGAGTAATCAGGAAGGTCCCGTTTGAGAAGATATCCGAGATAAAGGCCTGCAGGACCACCGCCCACGATTGTGATGCGCATCGTATTTTGCAGGCTCTTAATGATTTTTTTAAAGTTAAAGACTGAGGGCAAGCAGTGGGATTTCCATTTCTTCCCTCGTTAGTCCACCATGATGTCCTAACATTTTCTGCTCAAAACGACCTTGTTCGTACCACCAAACCGATTCACCGAGGTATGGGAGGATGACAAGATTGCCAACTCGGGAAATCAGGTTGTCCGAGATTTGATTTCCAAAAAATCCTTCTTCCAACAGAGTGCTGACTTTATGGATTTCAGCTTTTCCATCCAGGGGTTCCTCCAATATCTGAATGGCATTCTCAAGTTTGTCCGGTTGGATGTGGAGGAAAAAATCCCTGCATCCTCCAGCGGGTACAAGTGCTTTGCCGTTTTTTGAAGTAGCAAACATTGGGACAATATCAGGGACTTCCAGATTGAGATAGAAGGTGTTGTGAGGACTCGTTGGAGACATACCATGATCCGTTGTAATTAAAATCAACGTCTTGCCATTCTGGGAACCGATTCTGGGAAGGAGTTCCTCTTCCAGAATGTTCAGGCAGTTTCGGACTTCTGAGGTATAGAATTCTGAATCCGGGCCATACTGATGCCCAATGCTGTCAATTTTATCATAATAGACGAAATGATAAGCAGGTCCATGATTGGCTTTCAAATCCCTTGAAAGTGCGACACATGCTTCTGAAAAGCTGGTAAAACCAAGGACGCTGGAATTACGAAAAGCATACTCAGTGACCGGTGAGGGGGTATAATCCCGACTCTGATATACATAAGAGGAAACCGCCTCACGTTTCAGTTCATCGTAAAGACTGCTGGAAGGGAAAAAATCCCTGGGTTCCAATCCAGCTTTTTGCAGAGTATGTCTTTCTTCTGAACCGGCAAAATTGAATAAGAGCGGGGCAATGATCGAATCCACTTTAGGTTCATACATGAACCATTCATAAATCCCACTTTCTCCAACAGGCAAACCGCTGTGGATACTCACCACGTGGGGAGCCGTTGTCGATGGAAACTGACTGGTCAGTTTGGAAATCGTTCCTTCACGTTCAAAACGTCTGAGGAAAGGGTGAACCTCCAGATGCCGTTCCATATTTTTCCAACCAAACGCATCGAGGTAGAAAAGAATGACTTTTTCAAATTTCTGAGGCATTCCGGAAAGAATTTTTTCTGGAAGGGGTTGGAGGAAGTCGACACCCAGGGCTTTTTTTACTGTACTTGGGATGTTGGAAAAACAATAGGTATCATAAAGAGGTTTTGTGAATTGGTTTCCAAAAACAGAGTTTTGAACCATATCCAGAGATTCCATATTAATCATAGGTTGTTTTTTCTTGGAAGAATTTAGGTGCAATTGCGGAAGGTGTTTCAGGAATCATGATCCTTTTTATCAAGCATTTCTTCAAATTTCCGTGCACGGATTTTTTTTACGATGAAATCGATATTTTTGATGGTTTTCCTGAGTTCTTCTTCTTTTTCCAAACTGCCTTTGGCTTCGGTCATACTTTGGATGATGACTCCGATAACGAGGTTGAGGATCACCAGTCCACTGATGATGATGAAACTGACGAAATAAAACACCGAAGTGAAAGGCATTTTTGATGGTTCAGTACACAGTTCGGGGTGGTCTCCGTAGCCATATTCAGCACAACTGTACATTTGGATGTACATCAAGTCCGTCCAGTCCTCAAACGTGGCGGCACGAAGAAGTGAAATCATGGTGATCGGGAGTTCTCCGAAATGTACAGGATCATTTTTGGAAAAGGCTGTTGTTCCGATAACTCCATAGATGTAGATCAACAAAAGCAGAAGTACTCCCACAAATCCGATCGGTTTGGTGCTTTGTAGAAGAGAAACCACTATGATGCGTAATTGTGGAATCTGTCTGAAAATCCTTGTGAATCGTAATAAGCGTAAAATCCTCAACACGAAGGGGTAGGAGCCGAATGGGAGAAAGGAACCAATCACCAATAGACTGTCGAAAACATTCCAGCCATCTGATAAAAACGATATTGGTTTGTTCCAATTGGGGAGAAATCGAATCAGAATTTCGATGAAAAAAATGTATTTGATCGAAAGATCGATGAAATGAAACAGTGCTGGATTGCTCTGGACAATCTCTTCACTGGTTTCAACCCCGACGATGATGCCGGTTAGGATGATGACAATGTTGATGAAGTTGTTGAACAGTCGACTCTGTTCGATATTATTCAGTAATTGGAAGGTGCCAGAACTAGATTCAGTTTGTTCAATGCCTGGTTCTACCCCGAGGTTTTCCAGGAGGAGTTCATAAACGATTTTTTCTTCCTCGGTGAATTCGTCATCCGAAAAAATGATTTCCTCCACCATCGTCCGGATGCTGATTTTCTGCTGTTCATCAATGTTTTGAAGTTTCCTAAGATCTCCTCCGACTTTATGGATTTGGGTTTCCAGGTCAAGATCCTTCAGATTCTGGTAGGCTTCGTTGTAATAAACACGGATATCCGGACCCATATATTTGATCCAGATTTCTGCAAATTCATCAATGCTGGCAAAATCAGAGCTGGAAACATAATTCAGGACATTGAGGTATTCGAATAGTTCGACACTGGGTTCGATTTCATAGGTGTTGACCTGCAGCAACCTTTTTGCGATGTCATAAAAAGTTCGTTCCGACGAGAGGACTTCTTCATCTGCAAAGATGATTTCTTCAAACATGAGCAGGATTTCTTTTTTGGTGGAATCCTCTTCATCCTGCAACTTTAACAAGCTTTGACGAGTCAGTTGCACTTTCTCGTCGTCGTCTAGTGATTCGAGTTGCTGATCTGCAGTAGGTTCAAATTCGTCATACTTCTTGCCCAAATGTTTGGAAACAATCTTTTCGATCCGCTTTTCCGATTCTTCATCGGAAAGTGAAATAACATTCAGCATTTTAAGGCTGATTACCAGTTCAAGAGGGTTTTGAAGTCTTTTGATCATGGTTCAAGAATTTTATTCAGGAGCACAAGCTTCGTATTTGAAACTGCAAAACTCTATCGTTGTCATATCATCCATTCAAGTTCAACCATCCTTTCCAAATTCTGGATTATTTTCAAAAGGTATGGTGAAACGTTATCTAACCTTGAAGCTTTAGACTGATTGGATTGATATTTCTTGTGTAAAATACGATGTTTTATAATAATTAAGGAAGGAGTTTTGGAAAATGAGGAACAATGGAATGACAAAAAATAGAACATGGAAGTTATGGCATGGATTCTTCTTTATGTGTTTGATTCTGGGAAGCCATACGAAAGCTTTAGATTTGACTCACTGGAATGAACAAAGTCTGCGTTCCAGCAACACTACCATTTGGCAGTTGCTTTCAGGGAAGTGCAGTAAAGTTTCCAATCCTGCTAAAAAAACTCCTTGTAAAGAACAGATTCAACAATGGCAAAATCAACGAGAAGAAGGAATCAACGATAAAGAAAAGCCCATTCAAATCATCAGTACAGAATCCAAAGGTTTCTTCCAGGTGGTACACAATCAATACGGGACACAGAAAATCCAAAAGTATTTTCCCGCTTCAAATAAATCTCCAAGCAATGCCCGTAATACAGGAGGCCTCCATAAATTTCATGGTTACCAAATCAAATGACCGTGGTACAAGATGGTAGTCAAGTCCACCATTTTGCAATGACAATGTTGCAGAGTTAGAGCACTTTTCTTTTGTGAATCATTTCAATTTGTTTCGATGAGTACGGCTGAACAGCATCTTTCAATTCTGTCCAAACACCTGAACCTTGAGGATGGTACCATACTCGATATTGGTTCAGGTGGAGGAGAAGTGAGCTTGGCTCTTAGTAAACGAGGTGCGAAGGTCACAGGAATAGAATGTAGCAGAGATCAAATGTGTCGTGCTTCAAAGCATCTGAGATCAGGATGCCGATTCCTTTTGGGGGTTGGAGAAAACCTGCCTTTCAAAGAATCCTGTTTTGATGCATCGGTGTTTTTTAATTCCATTCATCACATTCCTGAAGAATGCCTATCCAAGGCAATTTCAGACGCGTTAAAAGTGACGAAACCAGGAGGCGTCATTTATGTTGCAGAACCAATGGCTGAAGGGCCTTGTTTTGAATTGGACGCTCCTGTGGAAGATGAAACCGAAGTGCGGGAACTCGCTCAGCATGCACTGAACCAGGCCCGGGATTCATTTTCGGGATGGACCGAAGAAACACAGGAACATTATCAGGTCCATTTCGATTATCAAAAGTTTGATGATTACAAAGACGAAATGTTGCGCTTTGATCATTCACGCACTGTTCGTTTTGAAAAAATAGAAGATCTTCTGAAAGCACAATTCATGAAACTCAGTGAAAAAATAAACCAGGGTTATCGTTTTTATCAGCCAATGCTGGCTCGATGCATCCGCATGAAAAAAATGAATTAAACTTTGACCCTAGGGCTTATTGAATAGATCAACCGAAAATTAATTTAGAAAGGAGAAACGATGAATCAATCCATACAAATTTATGAGAACGGTGGACCTGAAGTACTGCGTTGGGAAGAAAGTACTGTGGGACGTCCTGGACCTGGAGAAGTTCTGCTTCGCCATACTGCAGTGGGATTGAATTTTATCGATATTTATCAGAGAAGTGGTCTTTACCCATTGGAACTTCCTAAAATCTTGGGCATGGAAGGAGCCGGGGTGATTGAAGAAACCGGTGAGGGGGTGGAAAATTTCAAACCGGGCCAACGTGTTGGTTATGCGATGCAGTTAGGAGCCTACTGTGAACGCCGGACGATCAATGCTGAAAAACTGGTAATCCTTCCTGATGGCATCGAAGATCAAAGTGCTGCGGCAATGATGCTCAAAGGAATGACCGTCATGTATCTGCTTCGCAGGACGCATGTGGTGCAAAAAGGAGAAACGATCCTGGTCAATGCAGCAGCTGGAGGAGTCGGCCTGATCTTATGCCAGTGGGCTTCACATCTTGGAGCGGAAGTGATCGGTTGTGTTGGTTCTGAAGAAAAAGCAGATCTTGCAAGAAAATATGGTTGTACTCATACGATTCTCTACCGAGAAGAGAACATCGTTTCACGGGTCCGTGAAATCACAGAAGGAAAAGGGGTACCTGTTGTTTATGATTCAGTCGGCAAAGAGACCTTTATGAGTTCCATTGACTGCTTGGCCGCTTTTGGGAAACTGGTCAGTTTCGGCAATGCCTCAGGTCCAGTGGAACCTTTTAATCCAGCAATGCTGGGAACTAAAGGCTCCCTTTTTTTTACAAGGCAGACCCTGGCGACCCATATAGCCAGTAGAGAGTTGTTTGAGGATGCAGCAAATCAACTCTTTGAAGTCGTCCTCTCCGGTGGGGTACAAATCGTTATCAACCGCAGCTTTTCGCTTTCAGAAACACGCCAGGCACATGAAGCGCTAGAGTCCCGCAGGACCACAGGTTCAACCATTTTGCTTCCATAAAAAATCTTCTAAAAAACCATTTCGTGTGTTGTTCATGTTGTTAGTGGAAGTTAGGAAATTATTCCTGTTCCTGGCTTTCGCTTCCCTGATCCTAAGCTATCAAACCATCAAAGCCGAGTCAGCGGGGATACTTCCAGAGGTTAAGTATTTCGTGGATCCTTCACGTCAACTTACGATTGAACAGGTGGGAGGACAGGAAACATTATTTTTGTCTTGGGGAAAAGACATTCCTACTGGCCTTCAAGGAAATCCAGGAAATATCTGGGTACGTATCTCATCCAATTTGCAGAAAGAGGATCTCATTTATGAACTTAAATCGAACCTTCTTTTCGATTTTCAAGGATACATTAAAAAAACTGATGGATCTTTTGAGAAAACAGGTATTGCCAAAAGCGCCTTTGGTAAACAAGCCGCATATGCCATTCCAGAACGTGAGTCAACCGAGTTATTTTTGCTGATTGATCAGGAATATGGTTTTCATCTATTAAAAAATTTATTTTATAAAAAAAATGAACATGAAAGATTAAACCAAATACGAATTCTTGTCTTTGCAGGAGTGATGGGAGCTTTTGTGATCGCATTACTTCTCGTTGCATTTGCAGGAACGAGAGACAAACTGCAGTTGATGTTAATCATTCAATTAGTGGCTTCATTACTTGGCTTGGTGTTGGGGCACAAGATCCACATATACTTCGGGTTCAGCTTTCAGGCAAGTGAATATTTCAGGTTGTTTAGTTTGAACGTAATCACCGCTATGATTATTTATATCATAATTATACTAGAAGAAACGGGTTTATATGAATCAAAAATAGTACTAAATTTATCTAAAATAATAATTATTTTAGTGATAATATGTTTTTTTATTCATTTATTTTATCCTACACAACTGACCTGGCAGATATTGACAGGATTATTTATTCCCACAATGATTTTAATTATTGGCTGTTCTATTTCAGTATGGAACAGCAGGCCTCACCTTCGGTTCATTACTGTCGTTTATATTTTGGCTTATATCCCGCTCTTTATTTCTGTTTTTGTTCTCCAAGGATTTCTACCTCCAAAATATTTTCTATGGGATCCTAATTTCCGAATGGCCCTTCCTATTATCCTGACTCACCTGCTTTATCTAAGACGTGAGCAACGTTTGAAGGTTCTGGCAGGGGAACTTGATGAAAAAAATATTCAGTTAATGCAGGTTGACAAATATAAAGATCTGTTTTTAGCAAGGACTTCACATGAACTTCGAACTCCACTCAATGCCATCATAGGATTTGGAGAAAACCTGATTCAATCAGGAAAAGAGTTGAATCGGTTGCAGGAAGAAAAGTTGA
>PVBE010756967.1_pt1 | contig 32984 bp, 31 predicted proteins | sample 1631181 | NCBI WGS metagenome assembly PVBE01 (sample SAMN08397723, study PRJNA350692) | Marine metagenome, whole genome shotgun sequencing project. | isolation source: water | place: Pacific Ocean | collected 2012-04
AAGGCCTACGGCGGGCAGCGGCACTACCTGCCCCTGCGTGTGAACCACGCCGGCGTCATGCCCATCATCTTCGCCAGTTCGCTGCTGATCTTCCCCTCAGCATTCTTCGGATACCTTCAGTCGAACGCGGCTGCGTCGCCCGACACAGCGCAGTGGTGGCGGTCAACGACGACCTTCCTGAATACCAACTTCCAGATGGGCGAGTACCCCTACATCGTGCTCGAAATCGTGCTCATCTACTTCTTCAGCTACTTCTGGACGACCATCGTGTTCAGCCCGGAGGACATGTCGCGGCAGTTGCGGGACAACGGCAGTTTCATTCCCGGACTGAGGCCGGGTCCGCGAACCGCGGAGTACCTCGAAACAGTGGTGGAACGAATCACATATGTGGGCGCTGGATTCCTTGCGGTCATCGCGGTGATCCCGTCCATTGTCAGCAAACAGATGCAGATACCGTTCTTCGTGTCGAGTTTTCTCGGCGGAACGGGACTGCTTATCGTTGTCAGTGTCGGTCTCGATGTCATTCAGCGCATCGAGGCCAACCTGCTCATGAGGAATTACCGAGGCTTCTTTGATGCGCCTGCGCCGAGTCGATCGACTCGCGGGGGCAGGCGTCCACAGAAAGCCTGAGTGGAGAACGTATGGCGAAAGAGGAGAAGATAAAACTGGAAGCCGAGGTCGTGGAAGCACTGCCGGACGCCCGTTTCAAGGTGAGACTGGAGAATGGGCAGGAAATCCTGGCCTACATCAGCGGAAAGATGCGGAGGTACTACATCCGCATCCTCCCCGGCGACCAGGTATCGGTCGAAATCAGCCCATACGACATGACCAAGGGACGGATTACATACCGTCACTGACCGGAAAGTTGGAAGCCCGCAGGAAAGGGGCACAGGATTATGAAAGTTCGAAGCAGCATCAAGCGACGCACGAAGGATTGCCAGATCGTCATTCGAAAAGGCAAGCGGTACGTCATCAACAAGAAGAACCCCCGGCTCAAGGCCCGGCAGGGTTGACTAGCGGAGTCTCATCATGCCCCGTATTGCAGGCGTAGACATTCCAGACAACAAGAAGATCCGGTACGCGCTGAGGTACATCTATGGAATCGGTCCGGCTGCCTCGGACGACATTCTCGCCGAGGCCACCGTAGACCCGGATGTTCGCGCAAAGGATCTCGACGACGACGCCATCGGCCGAATTGCCGGTGTCATCGACCAATCCTTCATCGTGGAAGGTGTACTGCGGCGGCAGGTACAGCAGAACATTCAGCGATTGCGGGATATTCGAAGTTACCGGGGCGAGCGACATCGCAAGGGATTGCCAGTTCGCGGACAGCGAACACGGTGCAACGCCCGTACGCGTAAGGGACGGAAGAAGACAGTGGCTGGCAAGAAGGGCGTGAAGGGTTGATCTGAAATCACAATTGGTTGCGAGGCTCCTGTCCTGCGGGAAGAAGGAGTCGCCACAGCAGGCAAGGAAACAGAAACATGGCAAAGAAGAAGATTCGAAAAAATGTTGGCAAGGGAATCGCGCATGTCAAGGCGACCTTCAACAACACCATCATCACACTGACCGATGTGGGCGGCGAGACGCTCTGTTGGGAGTCAGCGGGCACGGTGGGGTTCAAGGGCGCTCGAAAGGCGACGCCTTTCGCCGCGACCAGGGCCGGTGAACGAGTTGCCCAGAAGGGCCGCCGCATGGGCGTCGTGGAGATCGAGGTGCATGTCAAGGGTGCAGGGAGTGGCCGTGATTCCGCCATTACCGCCTTGCAGCAGTCGGGCCTTCGAGTCACCGCAGTGGAAGACCACACGCCGATTCCCCACAACGGGTGCAGACCATCCAAGAAGAGAAGGGTCTGACGAGAGACTGATTTGTCATCCCGTCTGGAGATGGGCGATGCGGCATTCGGCAGACCGCACCGATCCGAGTCCAGGCAGGATTTCATGGTACTGATCGCTACTGCCGAAACGGAGTTGAAGACATGCATGTTCGATGGAGAGGATTGGAACTTCCCGCTCGCGTTATTCGCGACGAGCAATCATTGACCGACACATTCGGTCGTTTCACAATCGAGCCGTTCGAGCGAGGCTTCGGCACAACGATCGGCAATAGTATTCGCCGCGTTCTGCTGAGCAGTATCGAAGGTGCTGCGATCACTTCGATTCGCATCAAGGGCGTGGAACACGAGTTCTGCACACTGGAAGGTGTGGCCCAGGACATGGTCGACGTCGTGTTGAATGTCAAGGGTCTGGTCGTCGGACTGGATTCGGATGAGCCTCGGCAACTTCGCCTTTCAGCAAGCGGCCCCGGTGAAGTGACGGCGGACCTGATCGAGGCTGACCCGGCGGTGACGATCTACGATCCCCAACATGTGATCGCCACGCTCACCGATGCGGTGGACTTCGAAATGGAGTTGACAATCGAACGCGGCCGCGGGTATGTACCGGCGAGCGAGCAGTACGCTTCATTGGAAGAGCAGGTCATCGGCGAGATTCCGATCGACGCCGTCTTCAGCCCGGTACAACGCGTCCGCCACCGTGTGGAAAGTACACGAGTTGGACAGAAGACAAACTATGACCGACTGATCATGGACATCTGGACAGATGGCACGGTCAGCCCAGAAATGACACTTGTGGAGGCGGCAAAGATCCTCCGCAAGCATCTCAACGCTCTGGTCCAGTATGACGCCATTGGTTCCGATACGGTCAGCATGGAAGCTGCCGAAGCCGCAGCCGTGGATGATGAACTGATGGGCAAGTTGTCCATGCCTGTTTCGGACCTCGATCTTACGGTGCGATCGTCCAATTGCCTCGATGTCGCAAACATCAGAACAATTGCCAATCTCGTTACCCTGAGTGACAACGATCTCCTGAGCATTCGCAGCCTTGGTAGAACCTCGCTGCGGGAAATCAAGCGGAAATTGGAGGACCTCGGTCTGTCGCTCGGCATGCAACTGCCACCGGGTGTTGTGGTGGAGCCGATCAATCAGGATGCGTTCTCCAGCGACGAGTTGTACCTCGACGACGATGATGAAGATGACGAGGATGTACCCGTCGAAGCATTGGAGATCGAAGAAGATGTCGCCACACCGGCATTTGGCGAGGAAATGATCGGTGGGACCACAGAGGCCCCCACTCCCGAGGGCGAAACAGAGTGATTCACGCCGGGGCTTTCCCCGGTTGGAAGGAGTAGCAGATGCGTCATCGAATCCAAGGCAGTCAGTTGAGCCGCGACAGCGAGCATCGCCGCGCGATGCTGAAAAATCTCGCGGCGGGCCTGTTTGAACATGGGCAGGTGGAGACAACTTTGCCAAAGGCAAAGTCCGTGCAGCCGTTGGTCGAAAAGATCATCACCACGGCCAAGCGGGGAGGACTGCAGGCTCGTAGGCGAGTCGAACAACTGGTCAACGACCGCAAGGTCTACTCCTGGGTTGCCGATCCGAATGTGCCGGACGGCAGGAAGAACAACGCGTTCTTTGATCTACCCAGCGAGGACGACATCGAGTTCAACCGGTACGGCGAGGTCCGCAAGGCCCCACGGCTCGTGCAACACATCATGACGCAGGTTGCCGCACGGTTCGCCGATCGAGATGGCGGATATACCCGCATCATCAAGACCGACAGGCACCGCCTCGGCGATGGCACCGATCTTGTCATTCTGCAACTCGTCGGCGACGAGGAAGGTCCGCAACTCGGTGGCGGCTCATCGCGGCGGCGCAAGCAGAAACAACGGCGACGCGACTTTGCTGCCAAGGTCATGGCATCATCAGGGGTTGCTGAGGCTGCCGCTGAAGAAGATGAAGCGAAGCCAGAGACCGAAGATGTGGTGTCAACTGACGACGGGGAAGTTGTTGAAGCCGAGGCGACCGCCGAGACCGAGTCAGCCGATGCACCAGCCAAGGCCGACGAGGGCGGCGATAAGGAATCAGGCGATACCCAGGCCAATCAGGATTCTTGACCGGCCAGCCGGTTTCTGGCGCCACTGATCGTGGCGTATGATGCCCGCATGCGGGATGTGCTCGATCAACTACAGACCGAGGCGATAGGGGACTTGGCCGAGGTCCGCACGGGTGACGACCTGGAGTCTTGGCGACTGGCCTATCTCGGCACAAAGGGGCGACTGAAGCAGGTCATGCCCCTGCTTCGCGACGTTCCCGCGGACGACAAGCCCGAGATCGGCCGTCGACTCAATGAAATCAAGCATGAACTGGAACGTGCGTTTGATTCCACAAAGGGATCGCTGGGGAGCACGGACGACAAGCAACAGGCGATCGATGTCACGGAACCGGGCCTGGCCGCGGGAGCGGGACGGCGGCATGTGATCAGTCGAACCATCGACGAGATCACCGAAGTGTTCGGCAGGATGGGATTCTCCGCCGCCTTCGGCCCCGAGGTCGAAGATGAGCATCACAACTTCATTGCCCTGAACATTCCTGAGGATCATCCCGCACGAGATCCCGCCGACAATTTCTTCATGGGAGACGGTCGCATGCTGCGGTCACAGACCTCGACGGTACAGATTCGCGTCATGGAGGAGGCCTCACCACCGCTCAAGATCATCACGCTTGGTCGCGTCTATCGGCCGGACACGCACGACGCGACGCACTTCAGCATGTTTCATCAGTGCGAGGGCCTGCTGGTGGATCGGCAAGTTTCCATGGCAGATCTCAAGACCACACTGTTTCAATTCGCCCGCGCCTATTTCAGCGACGAAGCCGAAGTACGGTTCCGCCCGAGTTACTTCCCGTTCACGGAACCATCCGCAGAGTTCGATGTGAAGATGAAGATCAAGGGTTCGTGGCGTTGGGTGGAACTTGGCGGCTGCGGCCTGGTGGACCCGAGCGTATTCGAACAGGTTGGCTACGACGCGGAGGAGTGGCAGGGCTACGCCTTTGGCCTCGGTATCGAGCGGATCGCCATGTTGCAGTACGGCATTGGCGACATCAGGCGATTGTTCGAGAACGATGCCCGTTTCATCAGGCAGTTCTGATGGATGAGCGTCAGTGGAACAGTTCGTGGCCTACGACCATGGGCGCAGTGTGTGTCGTGGTGGGGGGCCTCCTTCTCTTCGGCGGATGCTTATCACTTACGGGCATGAGCACATTCGCCCAATTGCATACGGCAACAATGCTGCCCGGTGCAGAAGCGAACGATGCCCTGATGGAACAACTTGCCGCAGAGGGGCCACCTCAGTGGGTTGCAGGCTTGGGCGGGCTCATCCGGCTGATCCTGGCACTTACCTTGATCGGCGGCGGAATGGGTCTGTTGCAGCGCCGTCGCCGCTCGCGGGTGCTGCTCCTGATCTGGAGTGTGGTCTTCATCGTCGTCACGATCACCATGGCGGCAGTGCAATGGGCCCCACGGTGGAATCTCGTGCAGGAGAGCGTTGATGCCCGCAGCCTCTTCCTGGCAGAGGCACTTATTTCGATGCCTCTCTACCTCGCACTGCCCGTCATCATGCTGATCGTTCTTTGCCGAGAGGCGATCCGCCACGAAACAGAGGGTTGGTCATAGACTGTCCCTCCATGCACCTCCTCGACGAATTGCAATGGCGAGGCCTGCTTCATCAGGCGACCGGCGGGCCTGAACTTCGGTCCCATCTCGAGGTACCGGGCCGAGTGGGCTACTGCGGCTTCGATCCGACCAAGGACAGCCTGACCATCGGCAACTACATGCCGATGAAACTCCTGCGACACTTTCAATTGGCCGGTCATCGGCCGGTCGTACTCATGGGCGGTGGCACCGGGTTGATCGGTGATCCGTCCGGCAAGGATGCGGAGCGTCCGCTGATGGACCGCGATCAGGTTACAGCTAACATCGAGGGCCAACTGCGGTCCTTTGCAAAGGTGCTTGACTTCGAGGGTGACAACGCCGCGATCGTTGTCAACAACGCTGACTGGCTGGAGCCGCTGACCTTCGTTGACATGCTGCGGGATGTCGGAAAGCATTTCTCCGTCAACACGATGATTCAGAAGGATTCGGTGAAGGATCGCCTGCACAATCGAGAGCAGGGGATTTCATACACGGAGTTCAGTTACATGATCCTTCAGGCCTATGACTTTCTTCACCTGCGACGCACCATGGACTGCACGATCCAGATCGCGGGCAGCGATCAATACGGCAACATCGTGGCGGGGATAGATCTGATTCGCCGTGACATGACCGATGCAGCCGACGATCAATTCCGAGCGGCGGGTATAACCGGGCCGCTGGTTACTGCCAGTGACGGCAGCAAGATCGGCAAGACCGAGGACGGCGCCATCTTTCTCACCGCCGATCGAACCAGCCCCTGGGCCTTCCATCAGTACTGGCTCAATGTTCCCGATGAGGATGTCGGCGAGTTCCTGCGGTGGTTTACTTTCCTCGATCAACCCACGATCGAGGAGATCGAGTCAAGACACGCACAGACCCCGCAACATCGAGAAGGGCAGCATGCGCTCGCCGACGAAATGACCCGGCTCTTTCATGGTCAGGACAATGTCGATCGTTGCAACGAGGCTGCGGCCGCGCTCTTCGGCGGCGATGTCGAATCTCTGGACGCATCCATGCTTGATGAGGTGTTCGCCGAGGTGCCCGCGAGCGAGCACGACAAGAACGGTCTTGGTGGGGAATCGGCATCGCTCGTGGAGATTCTTCCCCGTACGACACTTGCCGGCAGCAAACGCGAAGCCCGCGAGTTTCTCGGCAACGGATCCATTGCTGTCAATGGGCAGAGAGTGGATGGCGCTGATGCGGTCAAACGCGTCCTCACCAGCGACGACCTGCTTCACGGTTCGACAATTTTGATTCGCCGTGGAAAGAAAGCCTGGCACGCCACACGCTGGGCGTAAGGGTGCGAGGCACCCTCGGCAGCACCCACCACTACTCAGAGGCGGTCGGTGTGATTTCCAACTCGATGTTCAACATCGCCGGATCCACCAGGCGGGCAATCACGTGGACGCCGCTCCCATCTTCTCGAATGGCCATGAACGCCGCCACGGCCTTGTGGTCGATCCGCTGCTCCATGTCACGCGACGCCAGCCGCACGATGGCAAAGACAGTGGTCTCGCCGGCCTCGATCTCGGCGACCAGTTCATGATCGGCTTCGATTATCACATCATGCAAGACTCGCTGGGGCAGACTGACAGCAAAGGCCGCGTAGTCTTCGGGCGGTCCGGCCAACAACACTCGAACTTGGTCCAACGTCGTCTTCGTGGTCTTTGACTGCACCTTGAAGGTGACGGATACCCGCTGCGGTGTCACCGTTGCACCCGTGGCATCAAGAGGCGACGGAAGCCGAACAGCCGCATCCAAGGTGTGCACGACACCGGGCGCCAGTTGCTCCAACCGCGAGCGATCCAAGACCGCATCTACAGTCAAGGACTTCGGCAGTGCCGCTCGCACGCTCTCGGGCAACTGCACGGTTACGGTCGCAGGGTCCACAGTAATGTCGCCGCTGACCGTAACCCCAGGCAGTACGGGACGCACCGCCGCGTCGGATGATGCCAGCATCTTTACATTCACGGTCACCGATGCGGGCTCGGCAGCGACGATGGATACGCCGGTACTTCGAACGAGATCCAGCGCCTCGATGCGACGGGCCAATCCATCCAACAGCACCTCGCCACTGCTGGCGGGAACGACGACCTCCAGCCCCGGCGCCATCGCAGCGCGGGCCTCTTCAACGGCCCCCCTCGAACCGGTCAATGACAGTTGCACTACCTCTCGATTGGGCGTCACGATGCTGGCGGCACCGTCAGGCCCACGAAAGGTGACATGTGTCATGACGGTCGCTTCCTGCTGGGTATTGCGGGCAGCCCAGATCCAGATGACGACGGCAACAACCGTGACAAAAATGATGGTCCAGATGTCGTCTCTACGCTTCATGAGGATGCTTGCTCTGGAACTTCGCGTGCGACCGTGGCTTTCTCGGCTGGTGGCGACTCTGAATCCTTTCCGATCGACGGCTCCTCCGGAACCTGCTCCAGGTGCCGCATGAGCTCGGCCTCCAATTCCTCCCGCTCAATCGTCGTCAGTACGCCCTGATCCGCCAGCGAGATTCGACCCGTCTGCTCGCTGATGATGATCACCAGCGCATCACACCGCATCGAGAGCCCGAGCGCAGCACGGTGCCTCGATCCAAGTTCGACCGGCAATGCAGCTTCGTCTGCCAGCGGGAATTGGACACTGGCCTTCACGATGCGATCGCCACGCATGATGACTCCGAGATCGTGCAGCGGATTGTTGGGCCAGAAGATCGACTGCAACAGCGGCGCACTAACCTCAGCGTCGATCAGTTGGCCGCCGATCACATGATCGATGGTGTCGTTTTCCCGTTCGATTGCAATCAAACCGCCAAACTGGCTCCGACCAAGAAACCTCGCGGCATCGGCAACGGCGGTAATCGTCGAGCCACCGACCGACGGTGTCTGTCGGAATCGGCGGAAGAGATCGGACTGGCTCACTCGCACAGCCGCCTGACGCAGTTCTGGCTGGAAGATGATGACCAGAAGCAACAACACATACCCGGCGAATGTTTCAGCAAAGTAGGCCAGTCGATCGAATGCGCCGGCGAAGGATGCCAGTAGCCAGAATATGCCTAACGGAGCAAGCAGGACAATGAGCCCCTTGATGACGCCGCCCCCGCGCGTGCCCTGCAGAAATCGCAGCACCAGATAGGCGGTCACCCAGATGACCAGCAACTCGAAAGCCACTTCCCAGATGTCATAGCCGAGGATCGTCCAGTCCATTGGTACTCAAAGTATACGCCGATCGCGTAGGATCTCCCGCATGTCTCGCTTCGGCCACACACACGGCGTCTCACACCCGAGCGGCCGGTGCGAGGCCACCGATCGGCCACTGGAGCCCGGCTCCCCGGCGATGGCAGCCCTGTGCGAGCGATGCGTGGAGGATGGGGGTGAAGATGAGGGTTTTGATCGCGTGGACTACTCGGTCGAGGCATGGGAGGAGGGTGTCCGGCCTCCCCGGTTGTTCAGTTATTGGCGGTACATCGTCCCTGAGGCAGATCGGAAACCGGGAATCGTCATCGATGACACAGTATTGGTCGATCTGTTCGAGCGGCTGGAAGGCGATGAACGCCCCCGCCGCATCGCCTTCAGGTACATCCTCGCCCTCGCCCTGATGAGAAAGCGCAAGCTGAAACTCGTCGGTCGCGAAACCACCGAGGACGGCGAGACATGGTTGCTCCAATTCCGCGGTGTCGACGGTGATGCCATGCGGGTAGCGAACCCGGGGATCGGCGAAGACGAGATCGTCGAACTGGCCGATCAACTTGGCGAGATCCTGCAGGGAGAGATATAATGCGGTGGATGGGTTGGCTCCTGCTCCTGCTTGCCGCATGTTCGGCGCAGCGAGTACAGGAGCAGAACAACGCGTCTCTGGCCGAGATTCGTGAAGTGGAGACAGCCCGAACCGCCCAACTTGCATCGCTGGCTGGTCGCGGCGCCATCGAATTGCGATGGCGGGATGATGACGGCAATCACCGCGAACAAGGCGATTTGGATTTCTGGCGAGATGGCCTGTCGTTGTCGTTCAGGATTTCGAAACTGGGAGAACCGCTCTATTGGTTCGGTGGAGATGAACAGCACCACTGGTTCTTCGACATGACCGGTGATGAGACAGTGCTCCACATTGACATGGATGATCCCTACCTCGATGACATCGTGTCCGACACCCGCGATGGACTGGTCCTTCTCGGTCTCGCACCCCTTCCCAAGGGCACAGAATCCGGCGTCAACCCGATGTCCACTCTTGACGCCCGCGGCCGCACCTGGCAGGTGACATGGCGAGAGGGGAGACTTGCGAGCGTTACGCTGATCGACGGCGACCACCATTTGATCGCCACGCATCGCAGAAGCATTCAAGTAGAAATCCCAAACTCCCTCTCATTGAACTGGCCCGTGACGAGTGGGCTCATCGACATCAGCCGGAACGATCGCGAAGGCGAAGAAATCAAGATCGCCTTCGGAAGACTCTCCACCGACACGAGCGAAGAGCCGATGGATCGCGTGTTTGATCTGGCATTCCTGCGATCGGCACTCCGCCCCGCAACAGTACGCGGACCATCGCCGTGATCGCCTGCCTGCTCCTGGCTGTGATGGCCGCAGCACCACTGCCTCTGCCGGCGACCACATCTCGCAACGGTGTGTACTTTGTCAACGACCATCCGCCCGGAGAATCCGGCCCGCCACACGCACTCTCCGCTTTAGTTGGCGAAGAGGCTTGGACCGCCATCATGCCGCTCGAACACCGTCCCGCCGCAATCGCATCGGCGGGCAACCAACTGTGGTTCGCTGATATCCATGGCGGTTCAGCCGACATCTATCTGATGCGGCTTGGCAGCACCACGCCGCTTCGCAGCCGCATGGTGGCAACGATCGCCGTGGGTAGTGGAGGGATCGACCTGACGACTGTCGATGGCAACCTGGTGGTGGCGACCTTCGAGGAAGGACTGCATCTGCAGTCACTCATCGGTGGTCAGTGGAGTGACATGCCCACGCCGCCCGTGCTCGGAAATGCGCACTTGAACACACTGGCAGGTGCGCCCGTTGTGGCCGAGGAGGTCGGCGGCAGCGTGCGTCTCTGGCATTGGAACGACGACACGTGGATTGCCGGTGGCGAATACGCCGTCGAAGGCCACCTCCGCGACCTTGTGATTCGAGATGCCTGGCCGCTACTGCTCATGGAAGAGGGCAACACCACCACGCTGATCGCCTTGCAGCAGGACGGCGGCGTTGACCTCGCCGCCTGGACTACGCCGCCGGGACGGTGGGCAGTGTTGCCCACGCAGCGCGGCCTGCTCCTGCTCGGCGTCGAGCGCCGCGGGCGGGTGACCGCAACGCCGATTGGATGGCCCTCCGGCGACGTGGGGGAAGCCCACGAACTGGACGAAACGACCAACAGCCCAGGGTCCTTGCTGACCGTGATCTCGACTGCCCTGATGGTTGCAGCGGTGCTAGCCATGATGCTGACGTTTCGCCGGGGCGGCCAACGAGGAAAAAAGGGGACGAAAACCGACAGCGGCCCCCCGCCAACTCGCCGATGAAAAGAGGTGGCTGACGTGTGGCGCATGGATGCGCCGCGGCACACCACGCCCTGGCTCGTGCGGCAAGGGCGGAGAGGAGACCTCTGGCAGGCAACTTGGATCAGGTTTCTCGGCAACGGACTGCGGCTGGAACTGAACGAGCATCAGGATTCATGCTTCGACGGATAGGCGGGGGGGCTCTCTTCGTTCTCCTGATTGTGGCCGTCTGGGCCATGACCCGGCACGAGCAGCCGATCTCTGTACCGTCGCAGCAAAGAGGGCTCGCCGAGCAGGGGCTGAGCGGTGCCGACTCTGCCGACTCGGGCGAACCTGAGAACGGTGGCGTTTTCGGCAGCGAATTCTGGATGACCGGCACCCAACAACGGGAACAGGCCCGCAAGGCCCGACATCGCGAACTTGCCACCATGATCGAAGAGATGGCCGGTATCGACTCCGCATCCGTCGTGGTGTCAGAATCTGAAGCGCGAAGCGGCATCGGGCAGCCGCACAGAACACCGACCGCGTGCGTCATGATCACACCGAGGGGAAACACGGTCCCACCATCCATCGTCAACGCCATCGCTCATCTGGTGGCAGGGGCTACGAGCGGCCTCGATGCGAGGGATGTAGAGGTTGTGGACGCCCGCAACGGATATGTTTGCTCCCGGATTGAACCACCGGCAGCGAGTCCTGATGAACGCGAATACGTCACGACTACCCTGACGCAGTCGCTCGGTCTCCCCTCGTCCGCCATCGACATTCGGCGGGAGATCGCAGGTGGACAGGGCGTGTTCATTCCTTGGCGGAACCCGGCGGCACAGCGATTGGCCGTCACCGTCACACTTCCACGATCATGGCTTGCCGGACGAGACGCAGCAGCAGCCTTTCGCTCGATCCGAGCCGCGATACTCGCCACCGCCACCGAGGAAGCCCCTCGGATCACACTTCGCCTGGCACCACCGAGTGGCGAAATACCCGCAGGAACCGATACCGGACCGAGCGGACAACAAGTTGCGCTGCTCCTGGCGCTTGTGGCGATTCTTCTCTCCGGATGGAGCGTCGCCCGGCGTCGCAGCACAAGCACCGTTGCTCAACAACCGCACAGGATCAGCCCCTCCAGATCAGCCACACGATTACTCCAGATGCCGCATGACCGCGCCCGCGGCATGCTGGAATCCATGCCCCGACATCGCCGAATGGATGTGCTTCGGGCCATCGTTCAAAGCGCCGACATCGCCCCCAAGGACAGGCCCATCGTTGAAGTTCCTCGCGCAGTCGATCGACGGGCGATCCAAACGACCGTGGTCGAGATGGAGGACAACGAAGTAGCAACCGCCATCCAAGGCCTCGACCGTCATCACATTCGGCGTGTGCTCGGTTCAATGCCGCCGCGGCGATCCCGGTCTATTCGGCGACTGGCTCGACAACTCCCACCGCAATCTCTTTGCGAGATCGAGATCGCGAAGAGCCGGCTGTTTGCAAGCGCGGATTGACCACGCCGAGCCCGATGGAAAAACTCGCAGCGAGCATCAGGACTGCCAATTGGCCTCCGCTGTTCTGAAGGCCTTCGAACATGCCCGCACCTACCCACAGCACAACCAGAGCGGGTATGGCAATGCTGCTCACTACCTCCCGTCGCCCCCCGTCGCCCCACGCAATCCGCCAGAGCAGGAAGAGCAACAACGCCAACCCGATGAGCCCGCCCTCATAGAGATTCTGTACAAAGACGCTGTGGGGGTGACTGGTCCGGCTTGGAATCCTCGAACCCTTCACGGCGAAGTCGACAGAAGTCGTGCTTCCCAGACCGCGACCGAATGCGAAAACAGTCGGATTCTCAACACTCGCGTCCAATGCACCTCGCCACCAGGTCAGACGATACTCGCCGCCGGTGTTGGCACTTCCATTGAAGAACCCGGTGATCGAGGAAGGAATGTCCGATAGACGCGTCATCGCCGACTTGCCGACAAGAAGACCCGCTCCGCCTGCAAGCACCGCAGCGAAGATCAGTACGGTGACCAGACGACGCGCAGGCACCCGCCTGCTTGCAACGCTCTGCCAGATCATCACCATGACCGCAAGCAGGCATCCAATCCAGATGCCGCGGCCCTGCGCAACAACCACCCCGAATACCGCCAGAACGAGGCCGACAAGCAGATACCAGCGGATTCGCTGGCTTGTCACCAGAATCGACAGCCAGATAATCGCAGCCGTTCCCATGAACATCGCCGAGAGCCCTGGGTGATCCATCAGGCCACTAGGCCGAGTCAGTAACGCACCCCGGGAGAAAGCCAGCACCAATTCTCCGACCTGCATCAGACCCTGCATTGCGACCCCCACCAACAACGCCCCCAGCAGGATTCGCCACCGCGTCAGGACCGGGAACAAAAGCGCAGGCAGCAGGATCATCCGCAAGGCGCGAGCGTGAATCAATCCCGTCAAAGGGTCGGATGACCAGGCGATCGTCAAGATGGTCCACGCGGCCCACATCGCAATCGCCCAACAGGTCCATGATCGCAGCAATGGCGAAAGAGATCGCCTGACCGCACCGTGCAAGAGCAACCGCAGCGCCACAAACCCAGCAAGAATACACCACGAAATCGATGCCGGTGCCGTGTCAATCGGCAGACAGAACATGAACAGGGCCGCAAACCCCACATGCAGTCGGTCGCCCCGCGGATCCTGCTTCCGTGCATCAGATACCAACTGGGATGGACAGGTCACCGGCTTCTGGACATCGCCAAACGGGCCCATGGGTGCGACTATACCGCCAACTCAGGCGAAAGTGGCTCGCCTCATCATCAAGGCGAGCGTCTGGCAGACAATGTCCACATCCCGCTCCGACAAGGTCGTGAAAAAGGGGAGGGCGATCGTCCGCTGCGAGACCGACTCCGCTACCGGAAAGAGGCCACAATCGCCGAGCCGATCCACGATCGGAGAGAGATGGGGCACCGGCTGAAAATAGTCCGCCGCCCCGATTTCATGGCGGTGGAGCCCCCTGATGATCTCATCCCGCTGCGATCGCTCGAATCGATCACTCAAGCGGACCACATATCCGTCCCAACTCATGGCCACACCCGGCTCAATGGTCGGACACATGAGGTCGGACTGACCACCCAGCCGCTGCGTATACCACTCGGCAATGACGCTTCGCTTCTGCAGGATCTCCGCCAGCCGCGACAACTGCACCTCGCCGATGGCGGCGTGAATCTCGCTCAGCCGAAACCCATGGCCGAGCGACTTCATGAGTTCGTCCGTCCTCACCTGGTGAAGATCAGCCACTCGCACCGATAGGTCACCCGCAAGGCCGTGATTCCGCCCAAGGCGACACCGCCGAGCCAAGTGCTCATCGTCCGTCACAATGACCCCGCCCTCCGCCGCCGTGACCTGCGTCGTCGAGTGAAATGCGAAGATAGAGATGCGACCAAACGACCCAGCCGCACGACCCCGCAAAGAACTCCCAATCGCCTCGCCCGCATCCTCAATCAATGGCAACTCATGATGCATGGCCGCTGAGGCCACGGCATCAATGCCAATCGGATTACCAAAGACATGCGAGGCAATGATCGCACTGGTTCGCTCCGTCACACAGTCATCAATCCCACCAACATCGATGTTGAGCGACCGCGGATCGCAATCCACAAAGACGGGCGTCGCGCCCACATGGAGAATTGCCGACGCAACGGCAGGAAAGGCAAACGCGGCAGTAATGACCTCATCACCCGGACCGATACCGAGCGACTCCAACACCAGTTGGACGGCACTGGTCGCCGAGTTGACCGCAACGCCATGGCGACCATCAATCCTCGCCGCAACGGCCTGTTCAAAGGCGGCCGTGCGAGGCCCGAGCGTCAACGTACCACTCTGCAACGCCGCAGCAGCAGCGTCGATCTCACGGTAGGTAATGTCGGGTCGGCTCAGCGGAATCCGGTCGGACACGGGAACTACTCGCCCGAAACAGCGGCCAGCGCCTTCTCGGTCATACCCATCCGCTGCAGGTAAAGCCACGCTGCCTGCGTTTGCAGTGGTTCATCCACTCTCCCCCCGCCGCCGGCAATGATCCCGAGTTTTCTTCGATCCGCGTCACTCATCGAACCACTCCCCCTTGCCGCAAGAAGCAATGCCAATGCGTCCGGTCGATCAAAACCGATTCGTCGAATCTTCTCCGCCTCGACACTGGCTCGATCACCGCCGCTCTGGAGCAGTTCAAGGAGCAGTACGACCTGCTGCATGCTGTCATCCTCGGCCTCCCGCAACATGGCATAGACGGCCTCCTCGTCGATCTCAAGAAGCCGACTCACGGCTTGCGTGGCAACGTGCCCCCGGCGAGGTGTCACACGACCATCCTCCGGCAGCGTCGCCAGCCGCGTAAACAACGTTCTCTGCTGTTCCTCCGTCAGCCGATCGGCCGCGCGAAACGCCCAGTCAATCGAGGCCGCATGTTCCGTCTCCACCAGGTCCGCCATCGCCTCGACCACATCATCGCCCTCGCGGGACACCGCATCGCCAGCCACAAGCATCGCGGCCAAGAGCGGCTCGTCATCTGTGATTTGCAAACGCCCGGCAACAGCTTCACCCATCGGAGCACCCGCTTCCATGAGAAGCAAGGCCCAACGAATCTGCTCTTCCCGAGTCGGAGCTGCGGGCACCGCGATCTCCCAATACGGGAACCCCTTGACCGGATCAATATCGACGAGCGCATAGATGGTCCAGTACCGCTCTTCGGCAGAGAGCCGCATGGTGTCATCCGACAACAATTGCAACAACCACTCGGCCGCCCCTTCCGGCCGGTGCTGCCGGATGAGCACCAGCGTACTACTGTGCGTCTGCGAACGCTCCGCACCACTCGCGCGGCGGAGCCGATCAGTTGCCTCGGCAAGCGCGGATCCATCATCATCGATCATCAGCGATGCAAAGGTCGCAATAGTCAAGTCCGGGTTGGTGGCCAGAGACTGCAGGATGTCCGGGTCGATAGGGTCGGCGTTCTCATGCAATTCCGCCGCCAACAGGAGACGCGACCCCGGCTCAAGCAGCGGCCACGCCAACAACCCCCGCATCTGGTCCAATGTGAACTTTTCGTCGTCAAGCGCATGGCTGACCAGCAGGTTGCGAGCAATAGGCGACACCTGCTGAATGAGCCACGGATCAAGCAGCTCATTGTCTTCCAACTCTCCCAGACCCAACACAGCATGCACCTGCACAGCCCAGTCGGAGTGCTGCGCCAATTGGAAGAAGTAGGGACGCAGCGCAGGATCCCGCAGGTTGCGAAGCGAACGAAGATTGGGCAAGTTGCTCCCGTTACGAGCCGATCGCGTCGCCTCACGCAACTGTCGAGTCGCTGCAGTAGTGAAGTCAGACAACCCCGCATGAAGCGATGCCGTAGCCAAACCACCCGCAAACAGAGAAACAAGAACTCTTCGCATGCCGCAAGTGTATCCCCCTCGCCGCTTGCCCGCCCCCCCCCGATGGGCTCATTATTCGACTGCAGCGACCTTCCGACCCGATCGCCGCGTCCCTTGCTCCCGCTCCGTCGCTCGGGAACGAGCCTCCCAGGCCAGTTGGTCAACCATCTCCCGAAGCGACACAGACCGATCCCCTACACGAATCGTGCCCCGCTCAGCCAGTTGCCGCTCAATTCGGCCCACCGCCGCATGAATCGTCGAGTGATGACCGCGGCCCAAACCCCGGGCCAACTCCGGATAACTCAGCGATGTCAAGGACCTGCCCAACCACGAGGCAAGGCTCCTGGCCAGCACGACCGGAGCCGACCGCGTCTTACCCCGCAAATCCCGCTCATCAACGCCCAAACGCCTGCAGACAACATCGATGATCGTCGCCATGGGTACAGGCACCATCGACGGAGGAGAGGCTCGAAGAACCCGCTCCACAACCTCGATGCCAATTGCTCCCGGCGAGGCATCAGGCAACAGCGTGACCGCCGCCATCAGACGGGTCACAGCACCCTCGACCTCCCGAACCGACCCCATAGACTCCCCCGCAAGCCGCTCGATCGCCGCGGCGGTCAGCGACAAGCCTCGCCTCCCCACCATCTGCTCGACAAGGGCCGATCGAGTTTGGCGGTCAGGCCGCTCAATCTCCACAACCATCCCAGCAATGAGCCGGTTGCACAACGGACGATTGAGCCGGCGAATCTGCCGAGGATCCTCGTTCGAGGCCAATGCCAACCTCGCACCACGCAACCCCGCAGCATCCAATGTGTGGAGCAACTCGTCCTGCGTACGAGTCTTGTTTGCCACAAAATGCACATCATCGATCGCAAGCAGATCAACATGCCGATACCGCATGCGAAAACGATGAAAGTCCCCACTGCGAGACGACGCAATGAACTCATTCGTAAACTGCTCCGCAGTGACATATCGCACCCGAAGGGAAGAACCCTCCCCAGCCCTGCGACAGATCGCCTGCAGAAGATGCGTCTTGCCCACACCACATGCACCATGAAGAAAGAGCGGCGAGATTCCACCACCATCAGGCTCCGCCAACCGAGCCGCCGCCGCACACGCCAGTCGATTGCACTGCCCAACAATAAACGCATCAAAATCCAACAGCGGGGGACGGCGACGAACCCGCGTCACCACATCCGATTGCACAGGTACCCCACGCTCCAACGGTTCCGCACGCTGTGAAGATGACTCTCCCGCACGAACCTCCACCGGAATCGCCCGCCCCGCAACCTCCGCAGCAACATCATCCATGACCGCCGCAAAACGCTGATGAATCCACCGCGCCGCCAACGGCGTCGCAGTCGTAATCGAAACCCTCTCCTCGTCACAGGTCACCGTCGTATCGCTGAACCACATGCGATATGGCCGTTCACCAAGTTTGCTCGTGAGCATCGCCCGGAAACGCTCCTCGGACACACCACTTGACGGTTGAACTGTGAGAGACTCGGCCATGATTACAAAGGCAGATCGATACCACCACCGCCCAGCGACAGTGCGCGACAATCCTGGGAAACTCATGAATGCGGCAGGATCCTTCCTACAACCGACCACCCCCGGAATCCACCCCGGACCCCCTCTGGAACCCCACCGGATTCCCCCACCATCGTTCGGCTCACCCATCCTTGGGCAATGCACGAAGCGTATCGCATGCAACACCGACCGCAAGAGGATCAGAAGAGAAACATCACCGCCAAGACACGCCCCGCCGCGCAAGTGCCGCACTTCTGCGGTTCAGCGTGCAATGAAAAAAAAGAATCCACCGTGCCCCGCAACAATGTCAACAACTGGTGGACAACTGACGGATCATCGCGCGGCGACGCTGCAGTGATCGAAACCCGAGCGATCGGTACAACCGAATCGCCGGGGCATTGTTGCGATCCACCGCCAGCGAAATCCGCTGGCACCCAACCCTGCGAGACTCCCGAATTGCGTGCAACAACGCAGCACGCCCAAGCCCACGGCCGCGGGCCCAAGGCACCAGACCCAGGTACACCAACTCCGCCACACCCGCCTCATGCGAACGACTCAGAAGCAGCACGCCAGCAGGACGATTCGCAACATGGATGACCGACCAGAGTTGCGCGTCGTACCGACCCATCGCACGATGCCCCGCGATGATGTCGGGCGTCGTTCGAAGACCATGAAGTTCCGGACAATCAAGCGAAGCCTCATAGGTCTGAATCAAGACCTCAGCCAAGAGATCATCCCCACACTGCGGGAGCGGAACACATTGCAGAACCTCCCGGTCAAACGACGGAAATGCCGTCGCCGATCGCTCCATGTACTGCAGGATGGCGAGATCCCAGAACCCCGCCGCTTCAAAGGCGGCAGAAGACAGGCGATCCTGCGTTGCAAGCAGAACCTGTGCAATCGCAACACCCTCAGCGGCAAGTTCAGTCGCCGCCCGTTGGATGACGCCCGCGAGAACCGGAACATCACCCCTGTTCGATGGCGGCGATGCAAAACACATGACCGTGCGGCCGGGACTCAAGACACCCAGTACCGCAGCCTCATATCCACCGGCAGGCGACTCCACCGCCCAGAATGCTCCGGCCGAGGCATCCCGGGCACCGAGCGCCCGCAGAAACGACTCCGCCTCGGGTGGACCGGTCCGCAGCAACGCTGCCGCGGCCTCTAGCCGCCGCTGCGGTGGCACCCGCTCGCCACGAGGGGGCAGCGGCTGGGGATGGGAGAAGGAGGAAGCCATGGGTAGAGGTACATGCTAGAATCTCCTGCCACAGAACACCATGTTTCGCCCGCTGCTCATGTCAATACTCATGGCTCTTCTGGTCACGACGACCGCGATGGCCTACCCCAAGGCCGGCGACCAGCCGGAGCGGTGGCAATTGACCTTCGATGCCGGTGACCTGCGGTTCTTCCGAGACCACCGCTCCGGGGATGGCTACTGGGTACTGGTGTATGAGATCATGAACGAAGACGGCGAGGACCACATTTGGGCTCCGAGCCTCGATCTGGTCACGGACCGCGGTGAAGTCATTGCAGATGTCGAGGACGTGCCCCGGCGGGTCTATCTGACCATCCTCGACATCCTCGGAGATCCGCTCCTGCAACAACAATCGGACACGATTGGGCCGCTCCTCCGCGGGCCGGAACACGCACGGCGGGGGCTGGTCATCTGGCCGGCAGGCAACGAAGTCGTCCGGCAGGTACAGGTATTTGTCGGTGGTGTCAGCGGCGACACCGCCGAGGTCATTGACCCCAACAACGGTGAAGAGGTCGTACTCCGGCGGCAACTGCAATTGTCCTGGGAAGTCCCTGGAAGCCTCGACGAACTGGCTTTGAAACCGCTCCCCCGGCGACCGGTTGGCCGCGGAGTGTCAGTCCGCAGGCCCGCAGAAGTCGATTCCGGTTCCTCAACGCTGGATCAGACACGCCGCCGTTGGGTCTTCCGCTGATCACGGTGTCCGGTACCGGACACCGTGTTTTTTGCTAGAATGCGCGGCTCCCCTCCATTGAAGAGGAAATGAAGGAAATACGCAGCGATGGCACATAAGAAAAGCGGTGGGTCCACCAAGAATGGACGCGATTCCAATCCTCAGTATCGCGGCATCAAGTTGTACGGCGGCCAATCCGCCAAGGCCGGCTCCATCCTTGTTCGGCAGTGCGGTACGAAGTTCAAGCCGGGCTTCATGGTCCGCCGAGGAAACGACGACACACTCTTCGCCACAATTCCGGGTACCGTTCGGTTTCGCGGCAGGTTTGTCGACATCGTGCCCGCTGACGCCGACGCACCGCAGTTCACTGCGGTCAACTGAGGCACCACATCCTCCCGGGGAGGGGGAGATCCCAAGACACCCATGCTCGTAGACAGAGCCCGCATCTTCGTGCGTTCGGGGAAGGGGGGACATGGCTGCATGAGCTTTCGCCGGGAGAAGTTTATTCCCAAGGGCGGACCTGACGGCGGCGATGGCGGCGACGGCGGCGATGTCGTCCTCGTGGGGGACTCCAGCCTCGACACCCTCCTGACACTCACCCATCGACCCCATTACAGGGCCGAGAACGGAAAGCCGGGGATGGGAAAGCAGATGCACGGTGCCAACGGCGACTCCCGTGTCGTTCAGGTACCACTCGGCACGCTGGTGTACGACGAGGACAACCACCTCCTCGCGGACATCGCTGAAGAAGGACAGGAACTGATCGTGGCTCGCGGAGGCAAGGGCGGATTCGGAAACGAACACTTCAAATCGTCGACGAACCAAGCCCCCCGCGAATCCACGCCGGGTGGCGAATGGGAAGATCGCACACTGCGTCTCGAACTGAAATTGCTGGCAGATGTCGGACTCGTTGGCCTGCCCAATGCGGGCAAGTCCACGTTCCTTACGGCTGTGTCGGCAGCCCGCCCCAAGGTAGCGGACTACCCCTTTACAACGCTTCACCCACACCTCGGCATCGCCGTACTCGACGATGAACGGAGGCTTGTGGTCGCCGACATCCCCGGTTTGATCGAAGGGGCGGCAGATGGGGCAGGCCTCGGGCACGACTTCTTGCGGCACATCGAACGAACCAGCGTGCTGCTCCATCTCATCGATTTGATGCCGGTGGATGGGAGCGACCCCGTTACCAACGCCAAGACCATCGAAGGTGAACTGCGACAGTACAGCGAGGTACTTGAAGGCAAGCCAATCCTCATGGTTGGCAACAAGATTGACCTCATCCCCGAGGACGAACGCCCAGCCCTCATCGCTGCCGTCGCAGATGCACTTGGCCTGACATCACTGCCAACCTGTTCCGGCGCGACTCATGAAGGCGTTGCAGAAGTACTGCGCCTCTGCTGGTCATTGGTGGGGAAAGGCACGGTGGCGGGGTGGTAGCGTCTTCCCCCAACGCAATGTCGCCTTTGCGACCAAGAAAGACAGTCTCCTACAAGACATGGGTCGCTGTCGCGGTGCTCATAGTGCTGGCCACCTACACCATTTGGGTCATGCTGGCACTCTCCCGCAAGCCCACTGTCGCAGTTGACTATCTGGCGAAACTCAACGAGGTTGCTGCAGCCGTACCTGAGCATGATCGAGCATGGCCCCGCTATCAGGTAGTCCTATCGTTGCTCACTGGCGAACCCCAGTCACCAGCGCAATGGCCCGGAGATCCCGGATGGGAAGTGTTCGCTACATGGGTCGATGATCAGGCGGAAGCGATTGATCAACTCCGCCTGATTACCGCGATGCCTGGCATGGGGGATGTCTTGACTGCCCCAGCGACCTCTACGACCGCGCCGTCATCGTCGCCCCCACTCCTGCAGGGATCGGTCATCGCTGTAAGTCTTCCGGCGCTCGGAAGCATGCGATCACTCGGGAGGCTGCTCTTGGCTGATGCGCGAGAGGCCATGGCGGTAGGCGATGGTGACCGCGCGGTGGCCGACATCATTGCGATCGTCGGCCTTGCGAGGCACCTTCGAGAACATCCCATCCTGATCAATGACCTGGTGTCACTGTCCTTGTTCCGCATGGCCCTTGCAACTGCCGCCGGCATCATGGAGCGCGCACCATCGACGCTGAGTGACGCCAACTTGGCCGATCTGGCAGCGGCACTTGCGCAGACCGATGATCTCCTGTCCGTACGCATCGCCGGCGAGCGATACATGATGCTCGACATCCTCCAGCGGATCTACACAGATGACGGCGAGGGTGACGGGTGGTTGATTCCCGGTTCGCTCGGCGAGGTCATGGGATTTGCGCAGTCAGGAACGGGGCCGTCCGCATTCCTGTCGACTCTGGCCGCTCCGGCCGCGGATTGCCTGATTGCCTCAAGGCGGGAGATGCGGGAGGAAGCCGATCGGTTCTACGAGTGTGCTGCATTGCACCGCGGCGAGGCGCTCTGGCAGTGGAAAGAGAACCCCCACAACGCCGTTCTGTACGCTCGTCAGGACAAGCCCCTCGGTCGATTCGAGTACTTGCTACTGGACATGCTTGCCCCAGCACTGGATCAATCAGCCCTGTATGCCCGCTATGCAGAAGGTAGGCGAGACGCCGCACTGGCCGCGATCGCCATCGAGCAGTTCCGCAGACGAGAAGGCCGCTGGCCCGTCACGCTTGCGGAGGCCATGGAGGAGCCGGTTCTCGACCCATGGGCACCACAGCCGATGGGGCTGGCGTTTCCAGACGGCAAGCCCGTGCTTTACTCCTTGGGTTCCGATCGCGATGACGACGGTGGAAGTCCGCCGACACTTAGGGGCGCATCAGCACGCGAATGGGCACCCGACAAGGGCATTGACGGCGATTGGATCCTCTGGCCCGAGGCCGACTGAGGCTACTGGCAAAAGAGATCGCCCTGTGACAGCGGGGTTTTCGACGAGGCACTTTCATCACTCGCCTGCCGGGTATGCACGGTGAGCGTGTCCAGCAACGCATTGGCCCGCGCAACGACATCGGCAGGGACGCCCGCGATTTGCGCGACATGGATGCCGTACGAGCGATCACTGTGCCCCGGCTCGATGTGATAGAGAAAGACGACGCGATCGTTCCATTCTCGAACTGTCACATGAAAGTTCGCAACACTCGAGAGCCGGTCAGCGAGCGCAGTCAACTCGTGGTAGTGGGTAGCGAAGAGGGTGCGGCAACCACGATCGGCGAGAGCTTCGGCGATCGCCCATGCAAGTGACAGTCCATCGAGCGTGCTCGTGCCGCGGCCGATCTCGTCGAGGATGATCAGGCTGCGGGAGGTCGCGTTGTTGAGGATGTTGGCCGTCTCGACCATTTCGACCATGAATGTCGACTGCCCCGCGTGCAGTTCATCGCTGGCGCCGACGCGGGTAAATATCCTGTCGACAACCCCGATGGTCGCGGAGGCCGCCGGGACGAAACATCCGGTGTGGGCCATCAAGGTGATCAGCGCGACCTGCCGGATGAATGTGCTCTTCCCCGCCATGTTTGGGCCTGTGATCAATGCAAGGGTGGCTGGATCCAGTGAACAACTGTTGGGCACGAAACGCTCGGCCAGAAGACGATCCAAGACTGGATGTCGGCCGTCCCTGATGTCCAGCGTCGTGTCATCCGTCAAGGTCGGCCGCACATATCCAAACCGCGCGGCAACATCGGCGAAACACACAAGCGCGTCCAGTTCGGCGACAGCCTCTGCAAACAACCCAATCGACGGCGTGCAACCCGCAATTTCCTTGCACAGGTCTGCGAACAATTCCTGCTCGCGCTGCACCGCCCGCGCTTCTGCTGTTGTGACCTTGTCTTCGAACTCCTTCAGCGGCGGCGTGATGTATCGCTCTGCGTTCTTGAGTGTCTGCTTTCTGGTAAAGGCATCCGGAACCTTTTCCGTATGGGCGTGCGTGACTTCGATGTAGTACCCGAAGACCTTGTTGAACCCAATTTTGAGGGACGGAATGCCCGTCTCCTTCACAAGTGCCGCTTGGTATTCGCCCAGCCACGACCCCGCATCCCGCTGCAGCAACCTCGCCTCATCCAACTCGGCATCGATGCCGTCGCGAAACATGCCGCCTTCTCGAAGGTGCGCGGGGGGGGCATCGACACACGCATCAACGATCTGGGCGGCCAGCGGTTCGATGGACTGGACAACTCTCTCCAGCCTCTCCCGGAATCGTTGCAGCGAGGGATGGGCCAGTTGTTCTGCCACTGCGCCTCGTTGACGCAGAGAAGATCCCAGCGCAGCAATGTCTCTTGGTGTTACGCGGCCGGTGGCCACGCGGCCGCTGATCCGAGCAACATCCTGCATGCCGTTGAGGGTGCCTGCCAGTGATGTCCGTGTCATCAACTCGTCAAGCAGCGTTGCAACGACATCCTGCCGCGCTTCTATCGCCGTGCGATCCGCGAGCGGCTCGCGGAGCCACTGTCGGAGGAGCCGCTTCCCCATGGGCGTGTGGCAGTGCTGGAGTACGCCCAGGAGAGAACCCTCAACAGTGCCACCACGGATCGTTTGTTCGACCTCCAAACTTCGAAGTGTCGTGCCGTCCATCGCTACGAACGCACTGCTCTGTCGAACGCGCGGGGGGTTGAGGTGGGACAGCGTGGTTGTGTCCTCGCCGGCCTGTGTTTGGGACAGGTAGCCGAGCAGCGCGCCAAGCGGGCTGAGCAGGGGGTCGTCATCGGTCAGGCCGAAGCCGGCAACTGTGCCGACATCCCACTGCCTGCATGCGCGGTGGCGTCCCTCCTCCGCAGAGAAACACCACGGCGGCTGACGATTGATGGCGGCCGGATAATGCGACAGAACTTCTGCGAGCTCATCGTCGTTTTCGGACACGATGATTTCCGACGACGCGAGTCGATCGAGTTCATCCAGGATGGATGTGCGTAGGATTCTGTGCAGTTCGATCTCCCCAGTTGAGACTTCTGCTGCCGCGACCAGAACGTCGTCACCACAGCAACTGAGCGCGATGAGCCGGTTGTGCTGCGCGTCGTCGAGCATCGCTGCGTCGACCAGCGTGCCGGGCGTGATGACGCGAGTAACACCGCGATCGACGACCCCCTTGGATTGCGAGGGATCCTCAAGTTGTTCACATACCGCAACTCTGAAACCCTGGTTTACGAGTCGCCGCAGATATCCATCAGCGCTGTGGTGCGGCACGCCCGCCATGTCGATGCCGGTTGTTCGCTGGGTCAGCGTCAGCCCGATTGCCTTGCTGACAACGCGCGCGTCGTCATCGAACATTTCGTAGAAGTCACCCATGCGGAAGAACAGCACACACTCAGGATGCGCGTCCTTGAAGCGGCGGTACTGCCGCATCGCGGGCGTGGCCCATGGGTCGTTTGGCTTCTTCCTTTTCCCTGTAGCCCTCGTGGGCGGAGTCATTGCATCATTCTAGGGACACATGCCCCAGGCACCGATGAGAATGAGCAGGTCCTGGATCGCGACGATGCCGTCGCCATTGAGATCCGAGCGGGAGGCGGTTGTGTCCCAATCGCCGATCAGGATCAGGAGGTTATCGACCCTGACCTCGCCATCCTCGTCGATGTCGCCGAGGCAGATGGATTTGACATCGAGTTCATTCACAATGGTCTGGGCGGAGCCGGCGGCGGTGTTGCTTCGGAAGGCCACGGATTCCGTGATCATGACCAGATCCTGAGCATCGTCGCCATCGACATCGGCTGATCGAACCAGCAGGGGTGTCAGTGTCGCGCCTTCGTCTTGTCCCGTGTTCGTGAAGGTCGCGACCCCTCCCGGGTGGGTGTCCAGCACTTGCAGCACTTGGACGTGGGCGGCACCGCTCGACGGCGAGGGGCATGGCTTGTGTTGGCATGGGGCCAAGTGGAGCGGATGGGAATCGAACCCACAACCTCCTCGATGCGACCGAGGCGCTCTCCCAATTGAGCTACCGCCCCAACTGGGGGCCGCGCATGATACCGCCATGGAATCGCCCCGGGTTGCCCCTCGGTGGCCACGGCCCGATACTGCCCCTCCCCGTGCTCACGCTCTTCTGCATCCTGATCGCGATCGTGTCCCTGGTCGGTGGCTGGCTGCCGCTGCTGGTGCGGCCGACTCATCGCCGCATGCAGTTGGCGATCAGCTTCGTCGGCGGCGTCATGGCCGGCGTGGCCGTGCTGGATCTTCTGCCCGAATCAATCGAGGAAGGCGGGGCCGCATGGACAATGCGGTGGCTGCTCGGCGGTTTCTTGTTGCTCTTCCTTCTGGAACGATTCCTTCCAGCCCATTGCCACGATGTAGTTGACTGCGATCATGACGCCCCGCCCACATGCGGCCATGAACACAAACTCACCTGGGTGGGCGCATTGATCGGATTGACAATTCACAGCCTGCTCGCAGGTGCGGTACTCGCCGCCGTCTGGCAGGCCGGTGGCCTCGCCGCCGCAACCGGTGTCTTCGTCGTCATTCTCCTGCACAAACCACTCGACGCACTGACACTCACCGCCCTCATGACCGCAGGCGGCTCGCCGCGGCCGCGACTCCACCTGGTGAACACGCTCTTCGCGGCCACCGTGCCTCTGGGCGTCGCATTCTTCATGGGAACCACGGCCGCCGCGTCCGGCCCCGTCATCGCGGCCGCGCTGGCAATTGCCGCGGGAATGTTCCTCTGCATTTCGCTCAGCGACCTGCTCCCCGAACTGCACTTTCACGGGCATGACCGCGTTGCCCTGACTGCGGCGCTGCTCCTCGGCATCGGCGCCGCCTGGGGCCTGTCCCACTTGCATGGCGACGGCACGGACCACCGAAGCGAATCGACTATCCTCCCCTCCAATTCGCCATGACTCAGACTACGCCGAACTACAAGAAGACGCTCAACCTGCCGAAGACATCGTTTCCCATGCGAGCGAATCTTGCGCAGAACGAGCCGCAGACGGTGAAGAAGTGGGAGGCCGAGACCCTCTACAGCCGCGTCCTCGCCGCGCATGCAGATGATTCACCATTCGTGTTTCACGACGGGCCGCCCTACGCGAACGGCTCGATTCATGTCGGTCACCTGCTCAACAAAGTTCTGAAAGACATCGTTGTGCGAAGCCGGGCAATGTCGGGTCGTCGGGTGTCCTATGTACCCGGCTGGGATTGCCACGGACTCCCCATCGAACACCGTGTCATGACTGGTCTCGAAGAATCAGGCAAGGCCGACAAAATCAACGCACTCGACGACGACGCCCGCCGCATGGCGATTCGACGAGAGTGTCGCCGCTACGCCGAGAAGTATGTGAAACTGCACACCAGCCAGATGAAGCGGCTTCTCACCCTCGCGGACTACGACCATCCCTACTTGACGATGGATCCCGCCTATGAGGCGGCGGTCCTCGAAGTCTTCGCGATGATGGTGGAGCGCGGTCTTGTCTTTCGGCAACTCAAGCCGGTCCACTGGTCGATCGCCAATCAGACGGCGCTGGCAGAAGCAGAGTTGGAGTACATGGACCGCGAAGATCCTTCGATCTTCGTGGCATTTGATGCGGTGGATCGATCCGCCGTCGCCGCTGCATTTGATGTGACGCTCGACACGAACGCTTCCTTCCTGATCTGGACCACCACACCTTGGACGCTCGTGGCAAACCTCGCGATCGCCGTCTCGCCGCGCTTCCAATACTCCCTTGTCCGATTCGGAGATCGCGCCATTGTGGTCGCGTCGGATCTCGTGGAACGAGTCGCATCGAAGGTCGGTGCCGCGCCCGAGATTCTCGGCGAAACGACCGGCGATCGGTTGCTCGGTCTCCAGTACGCTCACCCATTCTGCGACAGGTCAAGCCCGATCATCGCCGCCGATCACGTCACGCTCGAAGACGGCACCGGTTTGGTACACACCGCGCCGGGCCACGGCACCGAGGACTACATGGTCGGGCTGGCCGAGGGCCTGGACATCTATTGTCCCGTGCAGGGAGACGGCACCTACGACGACACCGTGCCACAGTGGCTGCAGGGGTTGGATGTGTGGACCGCAAATGGCGTCGTGCTCGACCACCTGCGAGAGAGCGGCCATCTGCTCCATGACGAACCCCACACACACAGTTATCCGCACGACGGCCGCGGCAAGACGCCGGTCATCTTCAGGTCGACCGAACAGTGGTTCGTTGCGGTGGACGGCGATCTGGACGGGACCAGCCTCCGCGACCGAGCACTTGCCGCAACAGCAGACGACATCACATTCATTCCACAGTGGGGCCAGCGCCGAATGCGCGGGATGCTTGAGTCGCGACCAGACTGGTGCCTCTCCCGCCAGCGTTCTTGGGGACTTCCGATTCCCGCATTCATGCAGCCTGATGGCACGCCGCTGTTGACCCCTGAAACGATCCGCTGCGTCGCGAAGGTCATCGCTGCGGAAGGGTCGGATGCATGGTTTACCAAATCACCGCAGGAACTTCTTGCGCAGTGGGATGCCCCGTCGAACGTGGACGTCTCCAGCCTGCAGAAAATGCACGACATCTTCGATGTGTGGTTCGAGTCGGGATCATCATGGCACGCGGTCATGCAGCACCGTGAACTTGGATACCCGATCGACCTGTACCTCGAAGGAGGCGATCAACACCGCGGCTGGTTTCAGTTGTCGATGCTTCCTGCGATCGCCGTGACCGGAAGCAGCCCGTTTGCATGTGCAATCACACATGGATTCATCGTTGACAAGGACGGTCACAAGATGAGCAAGAGCGGCGGCAACGCGCTGGGTGTTGACGATCTGCTGAAACAGTTTGGCGCCGATGTCTGCCGCTGGTGGGTCGGCTCCCTTGTTCTTGGAAGTGACAGCAAAGTCGACATGAAGTTCTTCGAGGAGGCCGGCGAGAGTTACAGGAAGATCCGCAATACGCTGCGGTTCCTGCTCGGCAACATGGGAGAGGCCTCAGAGGTCGGCACCGATGACCTGACGGTCGACGCATGGGCACTGGGCGAACTGTCGCGGGTTTCCGATGCAGTCATTGAGGCGTACGCGGCATTCGAGTTTCGTCGTGTTCACACACTGCTCTATGACTTCTGCAACGACACGCTCTCATCCGTCTACTGTGCGGCCGTAAAGGATCGACTGTACTGCGATGCCTCCGACTCGCCGCGGCGACAGCGCACACAGGCGACGATGCGCATCATTGCCGACGCATTGTGCCGGTTACTCGCCCCGCTGGTTCCGCACACAGCCGAAGAAATCTGGGCTGCCCTCGAAGGCGAAGGTTCAGTACACGAACAGACCTTTGCCCCAACGCCATATGCTGCGGATTCGCGGTGGGAGCGAGCGTTGGCAGTCCGCGATGAAGCGATGAAGGAACTGGAAGAAGCGAAGGAAAGAGGCATCGACAACCCCCTTGATGCCGGCCTCACGCTCCCAGCCGACTTGGCCGAGTTCGACCTTCTGGACTTGGCGGATCTCTGCGGAGTCTCTCGTATCTTGATTGAAGGAACTGATGTGGTGGTCCACGATCTCCACAACGAACCCCGCTGCGATCGATCATGGCGCCGAGATGAATCGGTCAAGCAACGCAGCGATGGCGGCATGCTCAGTGACCGGGATGCCGCAGCCATCGGCGTCGAGTAGACTGCCGAACCATGAGCGAAAGCCTCCCCACGATTGCCTATGACGACTTTGCGAAACTCGACCTTCGCGTTGCAACCATCACCGCCGCCGAAGCCCATCCCAATGCCGATCGTCTTCTGAAACTCAGGGTGGACGATGGCACGGAAGACGGGCGGCAGATCTGCGCTGGAATCAAGGCGTGGTACGGCAATCCCGAGGATCTTGTCGGAACCCAGGTCGTCATCGTCGCCAATCTTGAGTCGCGGAAGATCCGCGGCGAGATCAGTGAGGGCATGGTGATTGCTGCAACCTCCCCGGGTCAGGATGAACCTGTGGATGTAGCGGTAGTGCGCGTGGATCGGCAGATGCCGCCCGGTGCAAAGGTCAGTTGATAAACCACCTCATCGGCTGAACTGGTGTCGCTCGGCGAGCGTGTCGTAATTGAACGCGCCGAGGACGGCGTCCCGACCACCGAGTTCATCGAGGGTGATCAGCGACTGAAGAATCGGACCGAGCGGTCCGGACAGTGCTCGTGCCATTTCAAGACTCGCAGGGGTGGTGCCGGTCACGCGAACGACAATCATCGCGAGGTTCTCTTCCGACGGCACGACAAACACGCGATCCTCCGCCGAGAGTGATCCCACGGGTGTTTGGAGTGGCAGGTGGGCGGCACGATCAATGATGGCTGCAATGACGGTCGGATCACTCCGTATCAACCCAGGGAGAATCGATGACAGATCGTCAATGCCCTGCCCGGCGGTCACCCGCTGGGTGATTTGTTGGGACATGAGCGGCAGTCGCTGATCGGGGCCTAGGATCGTCGGAATGCCCGTGTCCACGCGACTGACCGGCTGGGCGCGGCTCACAGTCGCACCTTGTTCGATGGCTACTTGGAGCAGGCCAGTGTCTCGCGCATGACCCTCGATGGCATCACGTGTCTGTTTCAACTCCTCCCAGTGAGCGAGGCGATTGAGATCCGCTTCGAGCGAGTCGCGGACCACGGCGACGCTTTGTGGCGCATCCGATGCAACGGTGTCCACAATTCGGAAGATGTAAAGCGTGCCCTCGGTGTCTGTCAGAACCGGTCCGGCAATCGCTTTCTGGACCGGGAAGATTCCGTTGCCGCCGAACTCCTGGGCCGCCGCTACGAGATCACCGAACTGCTGTGGCACATCGCCGAGCCGTGAGGTGGTCGCAGTGCCGATTGCCGGAATGGAATCGGCATCCGCAACATCGGTCCACTCCGACCGTTCGTGATAGGCGGGAGTGTCGATGCCGAACTCTTTGTGAAGACTCTCAGCGAGTGACGGGAAAGGTAGTTTTTGGTTCGCCCAATCGTCAGGGAGCACAAGAAAACCGCCAATTTCATCGACGCCTCGCCGCGGCAGGCGGAGTCTCTCGGCCGATCGCCGAGTGATCGCATCGCGGTCTGCGCTGACCAGTTCGGCGAGGAACTCGTCCTGCACGATCTGCGGAACATCCACTCCGGATTCAACTGGCGGGAACCGCGGGTCGGTCTCGTTTCGTCGCCAGAACTTTCGTTGTTGGCGGGAGGAGAATCGATCACTGCTTGTGATCGCATTTTCGATGGAGGCCGTCGGGATCTCGATCCACTCTACAGTGAAGCGATCCGGCAGCCGGTATCCGAATCCATGATCACCATCGCCCGGCGCGACATCACTCCAGGCATCGAGTTGCGTCTGCAATTCCTCGTCGGTCCACCCGCGTGCCCCGGTTGGCGCAGCGGCGGGAATCACGACCGTCTCAATCGCGACGGTGGACAGCAGGCGATCAGCAGCATCGTGCAGTCGCCGGTCGGAAAACCGGTTGCTTCCTTGATACAGCGAGATCAATCTCTGGATGCCCTGGAGATGTGCGAGCGTGTCCAGAATGAGTTGAGGTGATGTGCCGGCGGTTCCGGAAAGATTCCGCAGCGTCAATTCGTCGATTGCGACGGCCTGCCGCGCTGGCGTCAAACCCGCCGCGTCAGCTTCGCGTGACAACAGATACCAGTGCTCCGGCGATTGCACCTTGCCTACGCCGGGAACCGTGATTCCCAGGCGATCAACGACCTGCGCCTCGGACACATTCTTCTGCCACTCGGCAAATCCGATCGACTCCTTGTCCTTGCCGACCGTCGCCTGCACCGCGCCGCTGTAGCCAGCGCGGCGGGAGAACTCGGTAATGACATTTGGCGCAAGAAAGGCAATCAGCAGAAGCGAACCGCCGACGCCGAGAATCCAGATGCTGTACTTGCGGAGAAACTTGAACATGTCACGACAGCGGGGCTGCCTCCGACCGAGACGCCGGCGTTTGCATCAACGATAGAACTCGACGATGAGATTCGTATTCACATCAAATGGAATCTGGTCCGGGGTCGAGTCTGATAGAACCTTGCAGGTCAATTCAGCAGGATTCATTTCCAACCACTCAGGAACGAGATGCCCGGCGAGTGTTTCCATGTTTGTCCGTGCAAGATCGTGGATCCGATCTTTCAGCGTGATGACATCACCAGGTTTGACAGCGAAACTCGGACGATCGGTCTTGCGACCGTTCACAACCACATGGCCATGTGTCACCATCTGTCGCGCCGCCCAGATTGTTCGTACGAAACCAGCTCGCCGAATGACATTGTCGAGCCGGCCTTCGAGCAAACTCAGCAGCACCTCGCCAGTGTTGCCACGCTTGCGACTGGCCTTGGCGATGTATCGGCGGAACTGCTTCTCAAGAATGCTGTAGTGGTACCGAAGCTTCTGTTTCTCCACGAGGCGAATGCCATAGTCGCGGCGCCGTCGCCCGCGGAAACCGTGTGGTCCGGGCGGATTGAGTTGCCGCCGCGCGGTGTGCTTCGGGATATCCGCGATCGGCACGCCGACGCGGCGGGAGAGTTTCACTTTGGGACCGAGATAGCGAGCCATGGGTGCGAAATATGTCCTCTCAAGAGCGGGGGCCGTGGGGCCCGCAGTGTCGTGAACGGCGGATTGGAGCAGGAATCAGGCCAATCGTCAAGCCTCACATGGGAGAAAGCGTCCGATAACGAGAAGGGTGTCATGCCCCCGCTGGGTGGTGGCAGGTGCATGCCTCAAGTTCGTCGAGGCGTACCGCCGATAGGGCTGGGCGGCATCGGCAGCGGGACTGGCATCATGAAGGCAACAACAGTCGATTATTGGACTTGCATCGATCTGGCATCAGCGCTGGACCAGACGATGTGCAATGGACTCTGGTCCACCGCGGAGCGGATTGCGGAGACTGCTCGCCGAATCGGCAACCCTCCTGCAGAACTGATCGCCGCCCTGCATCGGCTGGATATCCGGGAGGCCGCAACCGACGCGGCCACTGAGTTGGCCGAGGCACCCTTGATTCAGTTCCCCCAACGACGATTTGCCCGCGCCAGCTAGGGTGTCCGGGACCGGTCCCTGGCACCGGTCCCGGACACCTCAGTATGACCGGGCGGCGGCGTCGCCACGACGCCAGTTCAAATAGGCACGGTTCAGCACGGCAAAGCCGCCAGGGGTGGGGTAGTCGCCGGTGAAATACCAGTCGCCGGTGTAGTCGGGCATTGCGGATCGCAACCCCTCAACATCCTGATA
>PVBE010862198.1_pt1 | contig 32979 bp, 24 predicted proteins | sample 1631181 | NCBI WGS metagenome assembly PVBE01 (sample SAMN08397723, study PRJNA350692) | Marine metagenome, whole genome shotgun sequencing project. | isolation source: water | place: Pacific Ocean | collected 2012-04
CCAGAAGACGTAGAACATGAAAAAGTCCAGGGCGCAGAAGACGCCCATCATGCCGGTCTGCAGCAGCAGGAACATGATGAAGTAGCCCCGCAGCATCTTCTTGATGCTCCAGGAGGCGCCCACCGCGATGAGGCAGACCAGGGCGGTCAGCAGCACCATGGCGATGGAGATGCCGTCGACGCCGAAGAAGTACTCGATGTTGAAGCCCTTGATCCAGACGAAGTGGTGCACGAACTGTAGCCCGGCGTTGGGCCCGCTCATGGTCATGGCGGTGTCGAAGTTCTTGTAGAGGTAGATGGCCAGCACGAAGGGCACCGAGGCCGAGATGACCGCCACCAGCCGCAGGGCGTTGGTCTGGTGCCCCTTGAGGAAGACCAGCATGAACAGCGCGCCGAACAGCGGGAAGAAGACCATCACCGTCAGCAGGTAGGACTTGCCCTTGATCAGCTGGACGCCGTAGATCCCTTTGCGCTCCGCGGTGAGGTACTCCGGGTCGTTGGACAGGATCTGCAGGCTGCCGAAGGCCTGCTTCCGCTTGTCCCCGCCCGGCGCGAAGGTCACCTCCACGGTCGTTTCCATGCCCGGGGCGATGACCATCGGCATCTTCTGCGCCGTCTTGACCTTGACCAAAAACAGCTCGCCGCCGGTGGCGTTTATTCGCACCTCCGAGACCTTGAGGTCGGCGGTGCCCACGTTTTTGATGGTCACCTCCCGGGTCTCCTCGACCTTGCTGAAGTTGACCTCGGTGGGTCTCACCTCGAGGCGCGGCACCTTCTCCTTGGCCAGCGCCGGAGACGCCAGGGTGAGCAGGAGCAGCGGGCCCACAATCACTTGAATTTTTTTCATCAGACGCGTCATTTTCGTTCCCTTCTAATGACCCGAGATCGGCGAAATGAACCAGACGACAAAGAGCAGAACCACCACGCCAAAGGTGACCCCCATGACGTAGGTGTTGATGCGACCGGTTTGGATTTTGGGTACTCGCTTACCGATACCCAGCACGAAGGAGGCCACGCCGTTGACCGCCCCATCCACGATGAGGTAGTCGATGTAGCCCCCCGCCGCCGAGACGGCGCGCAGCACGTAGCCGCAGCCGTTGACGATGCCGTCGACGACGTAGAGGTCGAACCACGCCAGCACCCTGGTCAGCACCATGAAGCCGCGCACGACCGTGGCGTCGTAGATCTCGTCCACGTAGTACTTGTTGTGGATCAGCTTGTGCACCAGGGCGTAGTCCTCGGTGAGGATTTTCATCTGGCGCTTGCGCTTGGACATGTCCCAGTACCAGAACCAGGCGGCGAAGATGCCGACGGCGGCCAGCCCGATGGAGACCACGATGAGGATGTACTCCGGGGCGGTGTGGCTGGCCACGGTGGGCTCACGCTGCCAGGCCTCGGAGATGGCCATGGTCGGCGCGAGGAAGGTCTCGATCCAGGGGTGACCGGACAGCGCCGGCGGGACGAAGAGGTAGCTGCCGACGAGGCTCATCAGCACGGCGCCCGCGGCGAGGAAGATCAGCACGCCGGTCATGGACAGCGGCGACTCGTGCACGTACTTTTTGTGCTCCTCGCTGGGCGCCCGCCCGTGGAAGGTCATGAAGTACGAGCGGAACATGTAGAACGCGGTGCAGACGGCCGCCACGGCGCAGATGGCCCAGATGACCTTGCCCGAGATGTAGATGTTGCCCGTGGAGAAGGCCTTCCAGAGGATCTCGTCCTTGGAGTAAAAGCCGGAGAAGAACGGGATGCCCGAGATGGCCAGACAGGAGACGAGGTAGGTCCAGCGGGTCTTCGGCATCAGCCTGGCCAGGCCGCCCATGTTGCGCATGTCCTGGGGATCGGCCGGGTCGGGCTCGGTGCGGTGGTCGTATTTTTCCGGGTGCGGGTGGCCGGCGGTGTGGTGGCAGTAGTCGTGCATGCCGTGGATCACCGAGCCGGAGCCGAGGAAGAGGCAGGCCTTGAAGAAGGCGTGGGTCAGCAGGTGGTAGACGCCGACCCAGTAGGCGCCCACGCCCACGGCGACGAACATGAAGCCGAGCTGGCTCACCGTGGAGTAGGCCAGCACCTTTTTGATGTCGTACTGGAACAGGCCGATGGTGGCGGCGAACAGCGCGGTCATGGCCCCCACCCCGGCGATGAGAGTCATGCCCTCGGGGCTGAGGATGAAGATGAAGTTCATCCGCGCCACCAGGTAGACGCCGGCCGTGACCATGGTGGCGGCGTGGATCAGGGCGGACACCGGCGTGGGGCCGGCCATGGCGTCGGGCAGCCAGGTGTACAGCGGGATCTGGGCCGACTTGCCGCAGGCCCCGAGGAAGAGCCCGAAGGTGACGAGGATCAGCAGCGGGACGCCGATCCAGCCGCCGCCCAGCCAGCCGGACCACTTCTTCAGCCCCATCTTCTCCAGGGGCTTGGCCAGCCAGCCGAAGAGCTTGAGCTCCAGCTTTGACGTGGCGAGGTGCCGCGCCACCACGGGGTCGCCGGACCTGTCGTGCACCGACATCTGATCCTTGATCTCGCGGAAGCTCACCGTGGGCCCGAGGTAGATCAGCTGCTTTTTGCCCTCGACCACGGCGTTTTGGAACTTGCCGCGCTGGCCCTTGATCACGGCGCCGCAGCGGCCCCGCTGCTCGCTGGTCCGGCGCGACTTCGGCCTGGCGTGCTTGCCGTCCTTGCCGTGGTACAGGTCCGGCTTGCGGGCGGTGACCTGCATGCAGCGGCCGTCGTCGACGCTGGTCATCTGGGCCGCGTTCTTGAGCGTGGTGTGCCCCGTCAGCGGCGCGTCCCACATGCCGAGCAGGCCCCAGAACAGCGCCGACATGCCGACGACGAAGCCGAAGTCGCCGATGCGGTTGACGACGAAGGCCTTCATGCCGGCCTTGGCCTTTTTGATGTCCTTGTACCAGAAGCCGATGAGCAGGTAGGAGCAGAGGCCCACGCCCTCCCAGCCGAAGAACATGATGATCAGGTTGTCGCCCAGCACCAGCATCAGCATGCTGAAGCAGAACAGGTTGAGGTAGCCAAAGAACCGCCAGTAGGACGGCTCGTCGTGCATGTAGCCCGTCGAGTAGATGTGGATCGCCGTGGCCACCACCGTGACCATGGTGGCCATGATGCCGGCCAGCGGGTCCATGGCGAAGGCCAGGTCCACCCGCACGGCGCCGATGTCCAGCATCGGCCAGACAAGGTCCAAATAGAAGCGCTGGGCCGGGTCCTTGATCAACAGCAGGTTGACGAAAAAGTAGATGGCCACGCAGCTGGAGAGGACCATGGTCCCCACGGCCACGGCGTGGATCGGTGTCTTGCCCAGGCGCTTTTGGATCAATGCCCCGAAGACGAGGTTGATGAAGGCGCCCACGGCGGGGAGGAACGGGATCAGCCAGAGGCCGTTGACCCGTACTGTCTCCTGTATGGCAGCGGTGAACTCGGGCATGGTCCCTACTCGCGCAGTGTCGTGGTCTTGAAGATGTCCACGTCCTTGAAGTTACGGAAGATGGCCAGCAGGATGGCCAGGGCGACGACCGCCTCGGCCGCAGCCAGCAGGATGATGAAGAGGGAGAACACCTGACCGGAGATGCCCCCGTCCGTGAACCTGGAGAAGGCCACGAAGTTGAGGCTCGCCCCGTTGAGGATCAGCTCCACCCCCATGAGGATGGCCACCGCGTTGCGCCGGGTCGCCACCGTCAGCAAGCCGAGAACGAACAACGCCGCGGCCACGATGAGGTAGTGGTTCAGCCCCACCGACAGCGCGTCTGCGCCCCCGATGAGGAAGGAGGCGGCCACCACGGCGACGCCGATGAGCAGTCCGATTCCGACGACCTTCATTTTGCACCCCCAGCCTCGGGATTGTCCGGATCCTCGCCGATCTCCACCTTCACGGCCCGGCGGGCGATGACCATGGCCCCCACCAAAGACATCAGCAGGATGACCGAGGCGATCTCGAAGGGCAGCAGGTACTCTCGCAGCAGGGCGTCGCCCAGCCGCGAGACCGTGGGCGTGTCCACGGTCATGGTCAGCGTAAACGGCGCCTTGACCACCGCCGTGCGCACGATGACGGCCAGCACCAGCAGCGCCGCCGGCAACGCGGCCATGAGGCTGACGGAGAGGTTGGAGATCTTGATGTCGGAGATCTGGCGGGTCAGCAGCACGGCGAAGAGGATCAACACCAGGATGCCGCCGACGTAGACCAGAAGCTGCACGACCCCGACGAAGTCGGCGCCGAGCATGAAGTAGAGCCCGGCCACGCCGGACAGCGCCCCGAGCAGCGCGAACGCCGAGTGGAGGATGTTCCTGGAGAACGCCACGACGACGCCGGAGCCCACCGTCAGCGTGGCGAGGAAGAAGAACACCGCCGAGGCCGCTGAGAGGTGGTTGAAGATTTCGAGATACGGTTTCAACGGAGCACCTATTTCTTGGATTTCGGTTTCGCCGGGATCTTGAACGCCGCGGTCAGGTCCGGGTTGTCCCCCGCCGTGGGGTCCGAGGCCAGCCGCTCGCGGATGGCGCGGATGGCGCCGGGGTTGACCTGGGCCGCCAGCTTGCGGGCCTCCAGCGCCAGCTGCCCTCGCGGCGGCGTGTCGTGGACCATCCCCTTCTTGTTCTTGGCCACCACCACCTTGTCGCCGGGGCGGACATAGCGGTAGACCATGGCGTTGATGTCGGTGACTGTTCCCTCGAACTCCTTGGAGAAGCGGATGGCGCAGGTGGTCTCCGCGTCGCCGGGGGCCTGGGCCGTCACCGGGCAGGCGTCGACGCAGAGCCCGCAGTACATGCACTTGCCGAGGTCGATGTCGAACCGCTCGATGAGGCGGAGCTTGCCCTCCCTGCCCACGCGCATGCGGATGACGTCGATGGGGCAGGCGCGGGCGCAGGCCTGGCAGCCGGTGCAGCAGAGCAGGTCCACCTCCAGCAGGCCGCGGGAGCGCTCGGGCAGCATGTCCTGCATCGGCATCGGCAGGCGATCCGGGTAGTGCACCGTGATGGCCGGCCGCCGCATGATGGAGAAGGTGACGGCCATGCCCTCCAGGATGGAGCGAGCCGAGCGCCAGATGTTGGCGAAGTAGCCAACCTCGTTGCGCCGTGCCGTGATTACTGTGCCTTGTCTAGCCATCTATCGATTCCACCAAATGACTCAAAAGTAAAAGGGGTTCCAGCTCCACCGCTTCTCCGGGTTCTGCTGCCAGTTGTAGACCACGCGGGTCCAGAAGACGTACAGCAGGCCGATGCCGCAGACGATGAAGGTCAGCACGCCCATGACGTAGTTGAGGATGCTGTCGGCCGGCGTGAACCAGGTCCACGCCGCGGCGAAGATGATCGCGGCGAAGGTCCAGGGCACGAAGTACTTCCAGCACAGCGTCATCATCTGATCCACGCGGAAGCGCGGCAGCGTCCAGCGCAGCCAGATGATGACGAAGACCAGGGCCAGGCTCTTGACGAAGAAGATCACCACGCCGAGCACCTGCCAGTACCAGTGCATGGACATCGCCTCCAGGCTGACGCCGGGGATGCGCCAGCCGCCGAGGTAGACGGTGGTGGCCACGGCGCCGATGACGAAGAGGTTGGCCCACTCGGAGAGGAAGAACACCGCGAAGCGCCAGCCGCTGTACTCGATGTTGTAGCCGGCCACCAGCTCGCTCTCGGCCTCGGGCAGGTCGAAGGGCGTGCGGTTGCCCTCGGCCAGGGCGCTGATGAAGTAGATGATGAAGCTGATGAAGAGGAACGGGTTGTCGAAGGCGTACCACTGCCAGGGCAGGGCCCCTTGCTGCTCCACGATGGTCTGGGTCGAGAGCGTGCCCGCCAGCACCACTGGCACCATCAGCGCCAGACCGGTGGGGATCTCGTAGCTGATGATCTGCGCCGTTGAGCGCATGCCGCCGAGCAGCGACCACTTGTTGTTGGAGGCCCAGCCGGCCATCATCAGGCCGAGGGCGACGAAGCCGGTGATGGCCATCAGGTAGAGGATGCCCATGTCCAGGTCGGCGACGATGAAGAACTGGCCGAAGGGGATGACGACGAAGGTGCCGAGCAGCCCCATGAAGACGAGGTAGGGCGCCAGCTTGAACAGCACGACGTCCACGTCCTTGGGGATGATGTCCTCCTTGAGCACCAGCTTGATGCCGTCGGCGACGAACTGGAACAGGCCGTTGGGGCCCACCCGATTGGGGCCCACGCGGAACTGCATGCGGCCGGCCACGCGGCGCTCGACCAGGGTCAGCACGCCGGAGATGCCCATGGCCAGGGCCAGGCAGATGACCCCGCAGATGAGCATGACCACCAGGTAGGTCCAGGTGGTGTGGGTGATGAACGGGCTCTTGGCCAGGGACACGCGGGCGGTGACGGCCTCGCTGCCGCGCATGGCCTGGAGGCTCAGCGTCGGGCGGCCCTTCTTCAGCTTGAGCTTGGCCGCCACCTGGGCGTCGCGGACGGCCTTGGTGAAGTGGGACTTGCTGCGCAGCCTGGTGTTGTTGGCCAGGATCAGCTCGTCGCCGACCTTGAAGGTGGAGCGCAGCTTGCGCGCGGCGCCCTTGCCGAACATGCCCTGGAGGCGCCGGGCCATCTTGTGCCTCGGCCTGGCCGCCATGATCTCGACGATGCGCAGACCGCGGTCGGTGGGGCGGACCTTGATGCCGAGCCAGGTGAGCAGTATGTCGTCGCCCAGCTCGTGGGCCACCTGAGCCAGGGCGCGCTGGGACGGCGGAAAGAAATTGAGCTTGATCGTTTGTTTCTGCAGGGTCCAGTACACGGGCCGCTCGGCGCCGTCCACCACCTGGCGGACGCCCACGCGCCCGGCGAAGCGGACCCAGCCGAGGTCGTGCTTGACGGCGGGGGTCATGGGCGCCAGCACGCGGTCGGCGTGCCTGGGGTGCGCCGCCGAGGGGATCGCGAAGCCGGGCAGCCCGATGGTGCGGGTCTCCTTGCGGCCCCGGGCGTCGGTGAACTCGCCCTCGAGGAAGACCGTGGTCTTGGCCTTTTTGGCGGCGAAGGTCACCGGGTCGGGCAGGTGGTCGTTGCGGGCGGTGCGCTTGCGGAAGGGGCGCCCCTCCACCAGCAAAAAGTCGCCCTGCTGCAGCTTCTTGGGGCGCACGTCCAGGATCGCCGACTCCTTGACCTTGTAGCGGCAACCCGGCGCGGCCAGCAGCAGCGCTGAGATTAATACGAGGTGTACCGTTGATGCTCTCATCTGTCGATCTCGGGGGCTATGACGTCCAGGCTGGCGATGAGGGCCACCAGGTCCGCCACCATCACGCCCTTGGACTGGGGCCGCACCACCTGCATGGCGTTGTAGGAGCCGGTGCGGAAGTGCACCCGCTCGGGCTCGGGTTTGCCCTTGCCCACCACGTAGCAGAACATGTCGCCGCGGGCCGACTCCACCCGGGCCCAGGCCTCACCCTTGGGCCGCAGCCTCTTCGGCTTGGCGTAAAAGTCGCCCTCGGGCAGCTGCTCGATGGCCCGGCGCACCAGGAGCGACGACTGCTTCATCTCCTCCAGGCGGACCCAGAAGCGGTCCCAACAGTCGCCGGTGGTGCCGCGGGCGCCGCTGCCGAGGGCCACGTTCCAGTCCAGCTTGTCGTAGACCGAGTAGGGGATGTCGCGGCGCACGTCGAAGTCCACGCCGGAGGCCCGCAGGTTCGGCCCCACCAGGCCGTAGGCCTTGGCCTGCTCGGCGCTGATGGTGCAGATGTTGGCGCAGCGGTTAATGAAGATCTCGTTTTCGGTGATCAGGCGGTCGAACTCCGGCAGCATGGCGTCGAAGCGGTCGAGGAAGACCTTGACCCGATCGAGCCAGCCCTGCGGCGCGTCGCAGGAGACGCCGCCGGGGCGGTAATAGTTGAAGGTCAGCCGGTTGCCGCACAGCTCCTCGAACAGGTCGTTGACCTCCTCGCGGTCGCGCAGCAGGAAGGGGAAGGGGGTGATGGCGCCGACGTCCATGGCCATCACGCCCACACAGATGGCGTGGCTGACGATGCGGTTGAGCTCGCCGGTGATCACCCGCAGGTACTCGGCCCGCTCCGGCACCGTGACGCCGGCCAGCTTCTCCACCGCCTCGGCCCAGCAGTGCTCGGCGGTCATGGCAGAGACGTAGTCGATGCGATCGACGTAGGGCATCAGGCCCTGGTAGGTGATCCCCTCGGCGATCTTTTCGATGGCGCGGTGCAGGTAGCCGACCTCGGGCACGGCCTCGCGCATGATCTCACCGTCGGTGTAGATCACGAAGCGGAGCACGCCGTGGGTCGAAGGGTGGTGGGGCCCCATGTTGAGCACCACTTCCTGCCCCTTGTCGTAGGCGAAGATGAGCTGGTTCATTGTTCCTCGTCCAGCAGGTCCAGGGGGTTCTCACGGGTGGTCGGCATGCCCTTGTAGATCTCGGGCTCGACGAAGTCCTTGAGCATCGGGCGCTCACCGGTCCACTCCTCGGGCAGCAGCAGGCGGCGGAGATCCGGGTGACCCTCGAAGTGGATCCCATACATCTCCGCGGTCTCCCGCTCGTACCAGTCGGCGGCGGGCCAGACCGGCACGATGGTCGGCAGCGCGCCCCCGTCGCGCGGGGTGGTGGTCTTGAGCACCAGCGTGTGGCGGTGCTCGTAGGAGTACAGGTGGTAGACGCAGGTGAGCGGGTCACCGGTGTCCATGCCGGTGATGCTCTGGCAGAAGTCGAAGTCCAACTCCGCCTCCCCCCGGCAGTAGTAGCAGACCTTGTCGAGCTGGCTGCCGAGGACCTCGATGAAGGGATCCTTGACCTCGTCGCCCGCCTCGGTGAGCGACAGGATCACCGTCTCCCCGAAGTGTCCCTTGAGCTTCTCGTGGATCTTGTTGATTTCCACGACGTTGACCTCCTGGGCGCCTAGCGCCGGCGCAGTCGCCGAATCCAGTCCAGGTCGCCCTTGACCCAGACGTAGGCCAGGCCGACCAGCAGAATGCCGATGAACACCGTGAGCTCGAAGAACGCCACGGCGCCGGCGCCCCGCTCGGCCCACTCCCGGAAGACCACGGCCACCGGGAAGGTGAAGGCGACCTCCACGTCGAAGATGAGGAAGATCAGGGCGATGATGAAGAAACGTGGGTTGAAGTTGAACCGCGCCCCACCCTCGGGGATCTCGCCGCACTCGTAGGTGGTGTTCTTCTGTTCGCTGGGGGCGTGGGGCCGCACCAGCTTGGTCACCACCAGGATAGCGAACACAGTGAAGAAGGCGAGAAAGGCGAAGAGCAGGATGTTGGCGAGTTCAAAGTACATGACGTCCTCGAGAATCCGGCGTTTCCAGTACCGACATTAAGCTCCTGGCTCGGTCTCTGCGCTTTATCGCAACGCCCTGAGGTCGTCAAGGTCTTGTGACCGTTAGTTATAAGGAAAACGCCTGTCAATAAGATGAATTAGGCTCGCCTACCTATTTTTGCCATTTTGTCCGTTGGACGGGGCCCGGGAGGCCTGGCTGGGGAGCCGCGGGGATCAGAAGAGTTGCGATCGACATGCGGTCAGAGGACAATGAAGCATACGGCATATTGAAGGGCTTAATCATGCTGAAAAACTGCGCTCGACTCGGGATCTCACCTCTGGCTACCCACCCCGGGTTCCTGCTCCGAACCGCGGTGGGGCTGGCGCTGGTGCTGGGACTGGGGGCCTGCCGGGACACCGGTACCCCTGCGCCTGCCCAACGCGGCCCCACGCTGACGACCACCCAGCGGGACACGGCGTCGCTGCGTGCGGCGGCCATCTCCGCGGTGCAGCGCAACGCGCCGGCGGCCTACCGCCTGTCCGTGGCGGGGGGCGTGGCCCGGGCGGTGAACCGGGCCCAGGGCTTCGAGGCGCATTTTTCCGGGGGCAGCGTGCGGCTCAGCTCGGCCGCCCGGCGGTGGAGCGTGAACGTGCGCTTGCTGGGCCACGGCTACGGCCAGCGCCAGCAGGCGGCGGTCGCCGCACGGCGGCGGGTCTCGGGCAACCGCGTGGAGCTGCGGCGAGGGGCCCTCACCGAATGGTACCTCAACGGCCCCCTGGGCCTGGAGCAGGGCTTCACCCTCGGCGCCCCGCCGTCCGCGCGGCCAGAGGGAGCGTCCCTGGTGCTGCAGATGAAGGTGGACGGCGACCTGCGTCCGGTGCCGGGCGAGGGGCTGCGCTCCGTTGCCCTGGTCGCCAGCGGGCGCCCGCAGCTGTTCGTGCAGGAGCTGTACGTCCATGACGCCAGGGGCCGGGCCCTGCCTGCCACGCTGTCCGCCACCGGCCAGCTGCTGGCGATCCACGTCGACGACCGCGGCGCGACCTACCCCGTGACCATCGATCCCCTGTTCACCGCCGAGCAGAAGGTGGTGGCCAGCGACGCCGCTGGCGGCGACCGGTTCGGCATCACCGTGGCCATCGACGGCAACACGGCGGTGGTGGGCGCGCCCTGGGACGACGACAACGGCGCCCAGTCCGGCTCGGCCTACGTCTTCACCCGCAGCGGCAGCACCTGGAGCCAGGCGGCCAAGCTGAAGCCCACGGTGGGCACGGTCAACGACTGGTTCGGCTTCTCGGTGGGCGTCAGCGGCGGCGTCGTGGCCGTGGGCGCCCCCCAGCGGGACGTCGCCACCCTGGCCAACAGCGGGGCGATCTACGTCTTCACCGGAGCGGGCAGCTCCTGGACCGAGAGAGCCATGCTCACGGCGACCGACGCGGCGGCCGGCGACGACCTCGGCATCTCCGTGGACGTGGACAGCGGCACCATCCTGGCGGGGGCCTACCTCAAGTCGGCCAACCAGGGAGCGGCTTACGTCTTCACCGGCGCGGGCACGGCCTGGACCCAGCAGCAAAAACTGAAGGCCAGCGTGCCCGGGCCCAACGACTACTTCGGCCGCGGCGTGGCGCTGGACGGCGACACGGCGGTGGTGGGTTCCTGGGGCGACGACGACCAGGGCGGCGACGCGGGGGCGGTCTACGTCTACACCCGCAGCGGCACCACATGGTCCCATCAGCAGAAACTCACCGCCTCGGACGCGTCAGCCGGGGACCGCTTCGGCCTGTTCATGGACGTGGACAGCGACACGGTCATCGTCGGCTCGTACCTCAAGGACGACACCGTCGTCGGCAACGACGCCGGCGCGGCATACGTCTACACCCGCAGCGGCACCACCTGGTCACAACAGCAGAAGCTCACCGCCTCGGACAAGGCGGGGGGAGACCACTTTGGCTTCGCGGTGGCGGTCTCCGGGGACACGGCCCTCGTGGGCGCGCCCCGGGACAACGCGCCGGGGACGGACACCGGCTCGACCTACCTCTTCTCGCGCAGCGGCACCAGCTGGACGCAGCAAAAGAAGGTGCTCGCCTCGGACGCCGGCGAGGAGGACTACTTCGGCTACGCCGTGGCCCTCGACGGCGACAAGGCCATCGTCGGCGCCTACGGCAACAACGACGCGGGCTCTGACTCGGGCTCGGCCTACCTGGAAGAGATCGGCAAGGCCAACGGCCTGGCCTGCACCGCCACCTGGGAGTGCAAGTCTGGCTTCTGCGTGGACGGGGTCTGTTGCGACACGGCCTGCGGGGCCGGGGCGGCGGACTGCCAGGCCTGCAGCACGGCCCAGGGGGCCAGCGGTAACGGCACCTGCGAGGTGCTGGCCGCCACGGTCACCTGCCGCGCCTCGGCCGGCGCCTGCGACTCGGCCGAGACCTGCGACAGCGTCAACACCGCCTGCCCCGCGAACACCTTCCTCGGCCCCACCACCACCTGCCGCACCGCGGCCGGCACCTGCGACGTGGCCGAGACCTGCTCCGGCCTGGCCAAGGACTGCCCGGCCGACGGCTTCGCCGCCGCCACGGTCACCTGCCGTACCACGGCCGGCGCCTGCGACGTGGCCGAGACCTGCTCCGGCACCTCGGCCGCCTGCCCCGCCGACGGCTTCGAGGCCAGCACCACACAGTGCCGGGCGTCGGGCGGCGTGTGTGACGACGCCGAGTCTTGCACCGGCACCTCGGCTGCCTGCCCTGCCGACGGCTTCAAGGCCAGCACCACCCTCTGCCGGGCGTCGCTCGGCGTGTGCGACGACGCCGAGTTCTGCAGCGGCAGCGCGGCCGGCTGCCCTGCCGACGGCTTCAAGAGCACCACCTCGGTCTGCCGCGCGGCGTCGGGCTCCTGCGACGCGGCCGAGACCTGCTCCGGCTACTCCGCGGCCTGCCCCGTGGACGTCTTCAAGGCGGCCACCACTGCCTGCCGCCTGGCCACCCTGGGCTGCGACGTCACCGAGTACTGCAGCGGCTCGTCCGGGCAGTGCCCCGCCGACGGCTTCGCCGCCTCCACGGTCACCTGCCGCGCATCGGCCGGCGACTGCGACGTGGCCGAGACCTGCTCCGGCAGCGCGGCCGCCTGCCCCGTCGATACCTTCAAGAGCAGCTCCTCACTTTGCCGGGCCCAGACCACGGTCTGCGACGCGGCCGAGTTCTGCACCGGCAGCGCGGCCACCTGCCCTGCCAACGGCTTCGCCGGCTCCACCACCGTCTGCCGCAAGGCGTCCGATGTGTGCGACGTTGCCGAGACATGCACCGGCAGCTCCAATGCCTGCCCCTCCGACGGCTTCAAGGCCTCCACCGCCACCTGCCGCGCCTCGGCTGGCGTCTGCGACGTGGCCGAGACCTGCTCCGGCAGCGCGGCCGCCTGCCCCGCCAACACCTTCAAGGCCTCCACGGTCACCTGCCGCACCTCGGCAGGCGTCTGCGATCCCGCGGAGACCTGCAGCGGCTCGTCGGCCGCCTGCCCCGCCAACAAGCTCGAGCCGGGCTACAAGGTCTGTCGCGCGGCCAGCGGCCTGTGCGATCAAGTGGAGCACTGCACCGGCAGCGGCGTGGCCTGCCCCGCGGACAAGTTCAAGGCGACCACCGCCGTCTGCCGCACCTCGGCAGGGACCTGCGACGTGGCCGAGACCTGCAGCGGCAGCTCGGCCGCCTGCCCCGGCGACACCTTCAAGAGCAAGGCCACCGTCTGCCGTACGGCGGCGAGCGTCTGCGACGTGGCCGAGAACTGCAGCGGCAGCTCGGCCAACTGCCCCACCGACAACTTCAAGTCGTCCTGGACCATCTGCCGCGACAAGGCCGGTGTCTGCGACGTGGCCGACTACTGCACCGGGTACTCGGGCGCCTGCCCCACGGACGCGGTCAAGTCCAAGGGGTCGCTGTGCCGCGCGGCCTGGGGTACCTGCGACGTCGCCGAGACCTGCAATGGCGCGTCCGGCAAGTGCCCCGCCGACGGGTTCAAGCCGAAGACCACCGTCTGCAGGTCGGCGCTGTCGGCCTGCGACGCCGTGGAGTACTGCACGGGCTTTTCGACCTCCTGCCCGGCGGACAAATACGAGTCGAAGACCACCGTCTGCCGCAAGGCGGCCGGCGGCTGCGATGTGGCCGAGACCTGCGGCGGCAGCTCGCCTTACTGCCCCACCGACGTGTTCAAGGCCTCCTCCATTCTTTGCCGGGTGAAGAAGGGGGCCTGCGACAAGCCCGAGCACTGCACCGGCTACTCGTCGTCCTGCCCCACGGACAACTACGCCGGCTCCGGCACCGTGTGCCGGGCCGCGGCCGGCGACTGCGACGTGGCCGAGACCTGCGTCGGCACCTCGGCCACCTGCCCCACCGACGGCTACTCGAACATGGGCACAGTGTGCCGCAAGTCGGCGGGCGACTGCGACGTGTCCGAGACCTGCTCCGGCACCTCGTCCACCTGCCCCAGCGACGCCTACAAGGCCAAGGGCGTGCTCTGCCAGGCCGCCTCGGGGGTCTGCGAAAAGGCCGCGGCCTGCACGGGCGCCGCGTCCACCTGCCCCTCCACCACCTACCTGCCGTCCAGCAAACTCTGCCGGGCCTCCGTCGGTGAGTGCGACCTGGCAGAGTACTGCAGCGGCTCCGGCTCGGGCTGCCCCAAGAACATGGTCAAGCTCGACGGCAAGGCCTGCGGCTGGTCCAAGGGCAAGTGCTCCGCGGGATACTGCGTGCCGATCAACGACGGCGGCGGAAACCTCTACGATGGCTCCCCGGACGCGGGGACTGATCTGACGCCGGACATCACGCCCGACATCACTCCCGACGTGACGCCGGACATCACGCCCGACGTGACGCCGGACATCACGCCCGACGTGACGCCGGACACCACGCCCGACATCAAACCCGACGTGGCGTCGGACAAGGGCAGCAGCGACGGCGCCCAGGACACCGGCGCGGACAAGGGCGGGACCACCCCGCCGGATCCCGAGCCCACGGGGTGCTGCGCCGTGGCCGGCGGCCTGCCCGAGGCGGGGCCGGTGATGGTGTTGGTGCTGGCGGTGCTGGGGTGGGTGCGTAGGCGAAACAAGAAATAAAAAACAAGTAATTCAAAATTCAAAATGGCGTGGTGCCGACGTTGGCGGGTTGGGTTGGCTGCGCCGGGGTGCTGTTGGACGTGCGTGCTTCCGGGTGAAGTCGTTGGTGTGCTGTGGGGGAGGCGGGACGTGCATGCGCTGGGGGTGCAGCCGTCCTTGTGCTGTGGGGCTATTGGACGTACGTGCTGCCGGGTGAAGTCGTCGGTGTGTTGTGAGGAAGGCAGGACGTGCATGCGCTTTGGGGTGAAGCCGTCCTCGTGCTGTGGGGCCATTGGACGTAGGTGCTGCCGGGTGAAGGCGTCGCTGTGTTGTGGGGCTGCTGGATGTGTGTGCTTCCGGGTGGAGTTGCCGCTGTGCCCGGGGGCCCCAAAAAGGGGGAAAGGCTGGTCATGGCTCCTGGATGGTAGAGGTCGTGGTGCAGCTGGCCAGCTACCGGACGTGCCCACGTCCGGGCGGGCCACACGGCCGCTCAATGACCCCGGCTCGGACAAAACCGGGGAGGCTGAATATCAGGGCACTCCCCTCTCTGCCAAGATGACCGCCCCCTGGCCAGTGAATCGGGACACATCGGCCTTGCATGATTTGTCTGAAGACGTTGTGTCCCGCACTGGCCAGTGAATCGGGACACAGCGGCCTTGCATGATTTGTCTGAAGACGATGTGTCCTTTTGATGCAGAAAAGTGAGCCCAACTAGCAACTTTCCGCCACGACCAGCCGATAACAGTGCCGACACCATATCCGCGAGGGCTGGCTCCCGGGAGGGCGGCGCCGCGGTGACGCCCGTACGCCAATGACGCGGGAGCGGCTCCAATCCCAACAGGCCTGGGGAGAGGACAGCTGTGTCTGGAGTGTATTGGCGGGGGGACCCGTGGGGGGCCCGGGGGTGGGTCTGTGGGGAGGCGATGGCGCTGATGATTCGATGAACTGTCCCCCGCCGAGGACCTGTGGGCACGCTGGCGTGCAGACCACCGTTCAGCCCTGGATGGGCTCCCCATTTTTCATTTCATGTTTCTTATTTCTTACACGTGTCCGCCCACTTGCCCACCGTGTCCGCCACGGCCTGCTTGCCGGCGCCGCCATCCTTGACCGCGAGGTAGCGGTTCTTCTGCTCGTCGCAGCCCAGCATCTTCTCCACCGACTTCCAGTCGCCGCGGGTGTACTTGTACTCCAGGGCCTCGCCCTGCTCCATGTTGAGGGTGGCCGTGGCCGCGTTGCCCGAGCGGGTCATCTTGTGGCCGGTGGGGATCCAGCCGTGGAGGTTGGTGGCCATGTAGATGTCCCCTGGAGGTGTGCCGGCGGGCAGGGTGGCGGTGAAGGTTACGGTGACCTTGCGGGTCAAGGCGGCGGTGGCGTCGTAGGCGCAGACCACCGCGGTCTTTTTGGCCGGTGAGGGCAGGCGCACGTGCACCGTACCGGAGGCGCCGGCGGTCTCGTGGAACCAGCCGCCGCCCTTGAGCAGCCCGGCCAGGCTGGCCCGCTTGGTCAGCGCGACGCCGGCCGCGGTGACGCTGGACGGCACAGAGGCCACGCCGTGGAAGCGCAGTTTCAGCTGCTTGTCCGCCGTGGCGAAGCTGCCCTTGGTCGGCCCCACGGTGAGGGTGGCCCCTGCGGCGTCGGTGGCGAGGGTCAGCGGCAGCACCTGGTAGGTGCCCTTCTTGTAAGCGAGGGTCTCGCCGTCGTCGCGGTACAGCGTCAACGAGGTGGGCCCCTGCCCCTTGACCGGATAGAGGTCCAGGGTCAGGGCGGTGGGGACGCTGGCGCCGATGTACTGCACCACCTCGGTGGTGGGGATGATGCCCCCGGCGCGAGCCAGCAGCGGCAGCCGCGAAAGTGGCGCCGGCACGGTGGCCTGGCGCTTGCCCGAAAACACGGCGCCGGTCCAGTGGTCGAACCAGGCGCCCGCCGGCAGGTAGACGGCCCGGGCCCGCCGACCCTTGTGCAGCACCGGCGCCACCATCAGCCACGACCCGAGCATCATCTGGTCGCTGAGTTTGTAGGTCTGTTCGTCGTCGGAGAAATCGTAGAGCAGGGGCCGCAGGGGCGGGTCCCCCTGCTCGCTGGCCTGGCGCACCAGGCTGTAGAGGTAGGGCAGCAGTCGATAGCGCAGCTCGATGTGGGCGCGGCTGATCTGCTCCGCCTGGGTGCCGAAGGACCACGGCTCCTGGGGCGGCGAGCCGCTGGAGACGTGGGTGCGGAAGAACGGCGACACGGCGCCCAGCTGCATCCAGCGTACGAACAGCTCCGCGCCGGGGTTGCCCGAAAACCCGCCCACGTCGGTGCCGGCAAACGAGATGCCCGACAGTCCCATGTTCATCAGCATGGCCGGCGCCATGCCGAGGTGGGCCCAGCTGCTCTCCATGTCGCCGGTCCAGACGGCGGCGTAGCGCTGGATACCGGCGAAGCCGGCCCGGGTGAGCACGAAGGGGCGCCCGTTGGGCGTGGCCTGCTGCAGCCCCTCGCGCGTGGCCCGGGCCATGAGCAGGGCGTAGACATTGCGCGCCTCGCGGTGGTCGGTGACCCCCTTGCCCTCGCCGTGGAACACGCTGTCGAGGGGGAAGCCCGCCGGGTCCCAGGTGGCCGGCTCGTTCATGTCGATCCAGACGCCGCGCAGCCCCACCGAGACGAACGCCTTGACCAGATCGGCCCACCAGGCGCGGGTGGCCGGTCGCGAAAAATCGGGGAAGACCGCCTTGCCGGGCCAGACCTTTCCCACGTAGACGCTCTTGTCCGGCATGGTGACGAAGTGCCCCTTGGCCACGCCCTGGTTGTAGGCCTCGTAGCTGCCGCCCGGATCCCGCTTGATGCCGGGGTCGATGATGGCGGTGACCTTGAAGCCCTGCTTGGCCAGGTCGGCCAGCATCTTCTTCGGCGCGGGGAAGCGCTTCTTGTCCCAGGTGAACGAGCGGAAGCCGTCCATGTAGTCGATGTCGAGCCAGAAGCCGTCGCACGGGATCTTCCGCTTGCGCAGCTCGGTGGTGATCTTGCGCACCTCCGCCTCGGGGTAGTAGCTCCAGCGGCACTGGTGGTAGCCGAGGGACCACAGCGGCGGCATCGGCGTCCGCCCGGTCAGCTTGGTAAAGTCGCGCACCACGCCGGCCACCGTGGGCCCCTGGATGAAAAAGTAGTCCAGGTCGCCGCCCTCGGTGCGCAGGCGCAGCTCGGTGGTGACGGCCTTGCCCATGTCCAGGTGGGTGCGGAAGGTGCTGTTGAGGTAGAGCCCGTAGGCCTTGCCCTTGCGCAGGCCGATGAGGAACGGCACCGACTGGTAGATCGGGTCGGCGGTGGTGGTGTAGTTGTTCTTCGGGTAGAGAGGATCGGTGGTCCACATCTGCAGGGCCTGGCCCCGCTTGTCCAGGGGACCGGTCTTTTCGCCCAGGCCGTAGAAGTGCTCGTCCGCCGGCAACACCTTGCGCACGGCGCGGCTGTAGCCACCGGCCAGCTGGTTCGGAACGTCCCTGCTGATGGGCTGGCCTGCCAGGTCGTAAAACGACAGGGCGGCGTCGACCTTGTCCACGCGGATCTCCATCGCCGCGGTGCGGTGGCGCCAGTAGGTGCCGGCGTCGGTGAAGGTCAACGGCGCGGTGGGCCAGGTCGTAACCGTGGTGGTCCACCCACGCTGGGGGTGGGCCTTGCCGGTGGTGGGAAGGTAGCGCACCCGCACCACGCGGTCCGACAACACGGTCAGCTCCAGGGTGCGCCCGGCCACCTTGAGGGTGAACACGCCGGCTGCGGTCTGGGCGCTGTCGGCCCCCGCCTCCTGGACGGCGTCGCGCTGGCGGTCGGCAGGTGGCCCGTCGGCCGGGCTGGTGTCCGGCGCGGCGTCGCCTGCCGGCTCGTCGGCCGGGCAGCCGGCCACGGCCAACACCACGCTGGCGAGGAGGGCGCTGATGTTTCGCTCTGTCATGGTGCGGAAGTTTAGAGACAGGCCACCGCGGTGTCTACAGGCTGCAACCCCGCACGAGTCCCTGATAGTGGGCCAGCAGAAAGTTGGCCAGGGTCAACCGTTGGGACGGGTCGGGCAGGCTGAAGGCGATGCCCATGCCCGCCGGCCGCGGAATGGCGCGCTTCCAGACCACCTGGCCGGCCAGGCCCAGGATCTCGCGCAGACCGGGGATGGTCAGCTCCAGGTCGGCGGCGCGCCCCTCGTGGTCCAGGGAGCCGGAGCAGATGAACAGCCCGTGCAAGCTGATGTTTGACACCCTGGCCCTCAGCGCCATGCCATCGGAGCGATAGACCGCCGGCAGGTCCACCTCGATGCGCGCCACCCCTCTCTTGTCCTGGTCCATGGCAACGATCTTAGCCCGGGACCCGCTTTCCCCCAAAAAAGTGGGCCGCTGGGTCGCCTGGTGCTGTAGAGTGCCTGCCCATGATCGACACGACCCGAGGCCTTGCGGCCGTCATGAAGCGAGCGCGCGAGGCCGGCCGGGTGGCCCTGGACACGGAGTTCGTCTGGGAGAAGACCTACTACCCGCGCCTCGGCCTTGTGCAGGTGGGGCTCCCCGGCCCGGAGTGCCACCTGGTGGACACGCCGGCCATTTCAGACCTCTCCCCCCTCGGTGAGCTGCTGGCCGACGAGGACACGGAGAAGGTGCTTCACGACGCTCAGCAAGACCTGTCCATCCTGCGCCTGGACACGGGCCGCACACCCCGCTGCGTCTTCGACACCCGCCTCGCCGGCGGCTTCGCCGGCATGGGCGCCTCCACCTCGCTGGTCCGACTGATCCACGCGCTGGTCGGCGTGGAGCTGAGCAAGGACGCCCAGCGTACCAACTGGCTCAAGCGGCCGCTCTCTGCCCGGCAGGTTACCTATGCCGAAAACGACGTGCGCCATCTGCTCGAGGCCCGTGACCTGCTCATGGAGAGGGTGGAGGAGCGCGGCAACGGGGAGTGGCTGCGCCAGGAGTTCGCGCTGATGGACGACCCGACCCGCTACGAGGAGCGGGACGTGCGAGGGCAGTACCTGCGCATCAAGGCGGCCTCGCGGCTCAAGGGTATGCCCCTGGCCGTGCTGCGTGAGCTGGCGGCCTACCGTGAGCAGGAGGCGCGCCGCCGAGACCTGCCCCGCGGCTGGCTCTTCAACGACGCGGCGCTGTTGGCCATGGCCCGGCAGCAGCCCACCACCCTGGACGAGCTGTCCGGCCTCAAGGGGATCAGCGCCCGGGCGGTGCAGCACCGGGGCCGCGCCCTGTTGGAGGCCGTGGCCCGGGCCGCCGCCCTGCCGCAAGCAGAGTGGCCGACGCCGCTGCAGCGCCCTGGGTCGCGCAAGGTTCGACCCGACGAGCTGGACGCCGCCCTGAAGACGGTGGAGCGCCGGTGCGAGCCGCGGGGTATCGACCCGGCCATGGTCGCCAGCCGCACCGAGCTGAGGGCCCTGCTGGGAGGCGACAGGGACAGCCGCTTGCTGGTGGGCTGGCGCGCCGAGCTGGTGGGCCGAGAGCTGGTGGGCGGCCGGGGCTGAGCCCGGTTTCTGTATTCCGCCGCTCGTTGTTGTATAATCGACTCGCAGTTTTGGGGAATTATTAGATTCCAACAGGTAGTGAGGCGACGTTACAGATGATCTCTTCGGGCTCGTCCAGGGACAAGCGGCCCCCTGATCAGGGGGCAAGACCTGAGAAACACCACATGACCACCGACCGGCTGCCCCCCCGGGCGCCGGCGTGGACTTCGACGTCATCACGGCCAAGATTCCGGTGGCCTCGTTGACCAAGGGGCTCAACGCCTGCCTCGTGATCTTTCAGGGCGCGCCCATGGGCCAACGCCACAGCCTCGAGCCCGTCAGCGCGCTGGTCATCGGGCGCAGCGAGGAGTGCGACGTGTCTCTGGATTCCACGGCGCTGAGCCGCCGCCACTGCGAGGTGCGCTGCCTCGGCGATCGGGTGGTGCTCACGGACCTCGGCAGCACCAACGGCACGGCGGTCAACGGCGAGTTCGCCATCGGCGAGCGCCAGCTGGTGGACGGCGATCTGATCGCGGCGGGCGACGCGGTGCTCAAGTTCCTCGCCTCGGACAGCCAGGAGAACGCCTACTACAAGAGGTTGCACCACCTGTCCATCACCGACTCGGTGACCCTGAGCCACAACCGGCGCCACCTGATGACCATCCTCGAGCGGGAGGTGGATCGGGCGGAGCGATATGGGCGGCAGCTCTCCCTGGTGCTGCTGGACGCGGACCACTTCAAGGACGTCAACGACCAGTACGGGCACATGGCAGGAGACCTGGTGCTGCGGGGGCTCGCCAGCCTGATCCACGACAACCTGCGCAGCTCGGACCAGCTAGGACGCTACGGCGGAGAGGAGTTCGCCATCGTCCTGCCCGAGGCTGACCTGCAGGGCGCCGTGGCTCTGGCCGAGAAGATCCGCGGGCTGGTTGAAGACTTTGTCTTCGACAGCGAGGGGCAGACCATCCGCGTGACCATCAGCGCCGGCGTGACCGCCTTCGAGCCGAACACCACGGTCAAGGAGCTCATCGCCCGGGCGGACGAGAAGCTATACGTGGCCAAGGACGGGGTCGAAACAGGGTGGTGGGCTAGCGCACGAGGGCGCTGGCTCAGAACGCCATCGGGCCGCTCCCGCGCCGCGCCTCTGCCAGCTTCCCCATGGCCGCCTCCATGATGTCCGTGGCTCCGGCCATGGCCATCTCCCAGGTGGCGATACCCACCAGCGGCGTGACGCGCACCACCTGGTCGTCCACGGTGACGCCGGCCTCGCCCAACAGGCGGCAGACCTTCTCCCCCACGGCCAGGGCGCCCACAAGCGGCACCTCGGGCAGGACGATTGCCAGCTCCTCCTCGCTCAGGCGGGCCAGGGAGTCAGCCTGGCGCAGGCACTCGCGGATGACCAGGGCCAGCTGCTGCATCACCCTGCCCCCGGACCAGGGCCCGAAGCGATCCTTGACCTGGACCATGTTGCCGACGCCGACCACGGCGAGGCAGAGGGGCCGGCGGTAGCGGGTGGCGCGGGTCACCTCCCGCTCCAGGATCTGCATCAGGTGGCGCTGGGTGTAGGTGCCAGAGATGGTGCTCTGGCGGCCCCGCTGGTCGGCGATGGTGCGGCGGAAGCGCCGCATGCTGCCGGCCTTGACGTAGACCAGCAGCGCCGAGCCGAGCTGCAGGCGATCGCCGTCGCGCAGCAGCCGCCGCGTCACCTGCCGGCCGTTGACCAGCACGCCGTTGGTGCTGGCCAGGTCCTTGACGGTGGCCCCCTCTTCGACAGCTCCAGCAGGCAGTGGTGCCGGCTGACCCGGGACATCTTCAACTGGATCTGGCAATCGTCGGCCTTGCCCACGCTCAATGGTCCGGGCGGGGTCAGGGGGAAGGCCCGGCTCAGCGCGCCGCCCATGAGCACCAGGCTCGGCGCGGCGGAGTTGACCGCGGGCACGGTCGCCCTGACCGCCTCCACCTCCTCGGTGGGGGGCAGGGGCATGGACTTGTTGGAGACCTGGGGATACCCCGCCGCGGTGGTCTTGTCCACCTGATTGGCGTCACTGGAGGGCGTCCTGTTCATCGCCTCGTCCTTCTGCTCACGTCGCCTGGCACCCATGGATGCTGCTCAACTACAGCCCATAGTGTTGCACATCTTGGGCGGCCGGCAGCCGAAAAATGGTATAAAAATGTCGGGAATCTAACCGGCGAGCAACGCAGCCAGCGCGGATGGCCCGGCCGTCAGGCGGCGACGATGTTGCCGCCCTTGCGCCTGGCCGCCAGCAGCTGCTCGTTGGCGCGACACAGCACCAACGAGGGGTCACAGCTGGAGGTGTCATGGGCTGCCAGGCCGACGCTGATGGTCACCTTGAGCGTCTCCTGGCCCACCACGAACACCGAGTTGTCCACCAGCTCGCACAGCTTGCGGCCCAGGGACCGGGCCCCCGCCAGCTCCAGCTCGGGCAGGACCACGGCCAGCTCGTTCTGATTCAGCCGCGCCAGGGAGTCAGCCCGGCGAATGTTGTTGCGCACCATCAGGGCCAGCTGGCGCATGACCTGGATGCCCGCGGTGTTGTCCCGCTGGTTGAGGGCCTTGAGCCCGTCGATGCCCAGGGCCAGCAGGCAGAAGGGGCGGTCGTAGCGCTGGGAGCGGCTGGCCTCACGCTCCATGATCTGCAGCAGGTGGCGCATGGAGTAGGTGGTGGTCGTGGAGTCGTGCTTGGTGCGCTGGTAGAGCAGGTCGCGGTGGTTGCACTCCTGGACACCCTGGCCCATGAAGCGCAGCAGCACCTGGCCGATGGTCACCTGGTCCCCGTCGCGGAGCTGTTGCTCCTGGACCGTGACGCCGTTGACCTCGGTGCCGTTGGTGCTGCCCAGATCCCGGATGGTGACCGCGTGTTCGGACAGGATCACCTCGGCGTGGCGGCGGCTCACCGAGGGCCAGTCCAGCTCCACGTCGCAGCCCTCGTCCCGGCCGAGCACCAGGGGCCCCGGCGGGACGAGCCGGAAGCGCCGGCTGCGGGGGCCGTGGATCAGCACCAGGCTGGCGTCCCGATCGGGCCAGGTCAGCTCGGTCGCGCGGATGGACCTGGTCTCCGCGGTCTCCGGTAGGTCCTGCGCCTCGGCGCCGACGGGGGGAATCTTGTCGGACAGGTTGATCGTGGTGAGGCCGATCTCGTAGTCGTCGGGAGGCTTTTCGGGCAACGCTACACCTCTGTTGGCTTCCGGTTGCCCGCGCCTCGGCGCTCCCTCACCAGAATGTCTACTATGTTCTCTTGAATCGGATCTTTTCTTCCGGACCTTAGCGGAAGTTTCCCCTCTTCAAATTGTTACAGGCAAGCCCCGGGGTTTCCCGGTCAGGGGGCCACCACCGCGGCCATCTGGGAGGCGTCGGCCCAGGCCAGGGGATTGCCCGGCATGAGGCCCATGGCCAGCACCAGGATGGCGGCCACCACCAGGGCGAAGGTGATGGCGCCCGAGCGGATGGGGTTGGCCGGGGTGATCTCGTCCTGAAAGTACATGGCCACCACGGGCTTGAGATAGTAGTAGATGCTGATGACGCTGTTGAGCGCGGCGATGATCACCAGCACGGTGAGGCTGTCGTGGGTCAGCGCCTGGCGGAAGATGTAGAACTTGCCCATGAAACCCGCCGTGGGGGGCATGCCCGCCAGGGAGAGCAAGAACAGGGTCATGGCCAGGGCCGCCAGGGGGTGCCGCGCGCCGAGCCCGCGCCAGTCCTCAATGCCAACGCGCTCCTTATCGGAGCTGCCGATCCAGGCGATCATGCCGAAGGCGCCCAGGGTGGTGAAGGTGTAGGCCAGCAGGTAGAAGAGCACCGGCCCGTTGTTGGCCTTGGGGATGACGCCCGCGGAGATGACGCCCACCAGCAGGTAGCCGGCGTGGGAGATGGAGGAGTAGGCCAGCATGCGCTTGATGTTGTCCTGACGCAGGGCGGCGATGTTACCCACGGTCATGGTGATGATGGCCAGGACCCACATGATGTTGCCCCAGCCCATGGGCCCGAAGACGAAGGAGGCGTCGCCGAAGACCAACAAAAAGACCCGCAGCAGCACGCCGAAGCCGGCGGCCTTGACCGCCGCGGCCATGAAGCCGGTGACGCTGGAGGGGGCGCCCTCGTAGGCGTCCGGGGTCCAGGCGTGGAACGGCACGAGGGCGACCTTGAAGCCCATGGCGCCGAGCATCATGAACATGCCGAGGATGAACAGCGGGCTGCCCTTGAGGCCGTACATCGCCGTGCCCTTGTCCGCCGCGACCATGGCCGCGATGTCCAGCAGGCCGGTCTGGCCGGTCTTGCCATAGATCAGGGCCATGCCGTAGATCAAAAAGGCCGAGCCGACGGCGCCCATGATGAAGTACTTGAAGCCGGCCTCGGCGCTGCGGGCGTTGCCGCGCCAGGAGGCCACCATGGCGTAGACGCCCAGGGACATGGTCTCCAGGCCGATGAGCAGCATGACGAAGTCGGCGGAGTGCACCAACAGCATCATGCCGGCGACGACCAGCTGTACGAGGCTGGAGTACTCGCCGTAGGAGTTCTTGTGCTCCTTGAAGTAGGGCCCCGAGATGAGCACCGTCAGCAGGCCGGTGAGGATGAACGCCGCGTCCAGAAAGAGGGCGAAGCGGTCCACCATGATCATGCCGCCGAAGACGCCGGTCACGGGGGTCTTGTACTTGACCCAGTAGGCGATGGTGACGCCGAGGGAGACGGTCAGCCCCAGGGCGGCGAAGGGCCACAGGCGGGGCGAGCGGCCCTTGCCTAGGGCGTCGGCCAGCAGGGTAATGCAGGCCCACCCGGCGACGATGAGGATCGGCAGGCAGTGGAGGAAGTCGGACGACTTGATCAGGCCGGTCATTTCGCACCTCCTCTCTTGAAGGAGATTCGCACGGGCCTCTTGGACACTGCCCGGATCCTCGCGATCTCATCCACGCGGATCGGCTTGCGCCCGCGGTGGCTCTGGCTGGCCTTGAACTTTACCTGATACTCCTTGATGAACTGATTCACCGAGGGCTCCATGCGCGACAAAAACGGCCTCGGGTAGAGACCCATGACGAAGCAGAGCACGATGAGCGGAATAAAGGTCCACATCTCCCGCGGCGTGAGGTCATTGAGCTTCTTGTTCTTCCAGTGGGTCAGGGGCCCGAGCATCAGCTTCTGGAACAGGTGCAGCAGGTAGATGGCCCCGAGCACCACACCGGTGGCGGCCAGGGCGGTCATCAGCCGGGCGTGCCAGATCATCGTGAACGCCATGCCGTTTTCCGCCATGGTCTGGTAGTGGGTGAAGGCCCCCACCAGGATGAGGAACTCACCGACGAACCCGTTGAGCCCGGGCAGGCCGGCGGAGCTGAGCAACATGATCAGGAAGAAGGCGGCGAAGATCGGCATGCGGGCCCAGAGGCCACCGAAGTGCCGCAGCAGGCGGGTGTGGCGCCGGTCGTACAGCACGCCGATGGCGAGGAAGAGCCCGCCGGTGGACAGCCCGTGGTTGAGCATCTGGTAGATGCTGCCCTGGATGCCCGTGACGTTGAGGGTCATCAGGCCGAGCATGACGAAGCCGAGGTGGCTCACCGAGGAGTAGGCCACCAGCTTCTTGGCGTCCTTTTGCACCCAGGCCACGAGGGCGCCGTAGATGATGCCGGTGACCGCCAGTGCCGTGATGTACGGCGCGAATGACGCCGCGCCCCAGGGGAACATCGGCATGGCGAAGCGCAGGAAGCCGTAGGTGCCCAGCTTCAGCAGCACGCCGGCCAGGATCACCGATCCGGCCGTGGGCGCCTCCACGTGGGCGTCGGGCAGCCAGGTGTGGAAGGGGAACATCGGCACCTTGATCGCGAACGCCAGGGCGAAGGCGAAGAAGAGCCAGAGCTGCGCCTGCTGCCCCCAGACGTACTGGGACAGCTTCATGTAGTCGAAGGTGTAGTCGCCGGTGGCCTTGCCGTAGCTGACGTACATGTAGATGATCGCCACCAGCATCAGCAGCGACCCGACCATGGTGTAGATGACGAACTTCACCGCGGCGTAGATCTTCCGCTCGTGCCCCCAGATACCGATGATGAGGTACATCGGGATGAGCATGATCTCCCAGAAGACGTAGAAGAGGAAGAAGTCCAGGGCCATGAAGGCGCCGAGCATGCCCACCTCCAGCACCAGCAGGGAGATGACGAACTCCTTGACCCTCTTGTCGATGTGCTTGTAGGCGCTGAGCATGACGATGGGCGTCAGCACTGTGGTCAGCAGCACCAGCCAGAGGCTGATGCCGTCGACGCCGAGGTGGAAGTTGATGCCCAGGGACTTGACCCACGGGACGTTGACCTCCAGCTGCATGCCGGAGACGCCGCGCTTGAAGGCGGGCAAGATCGCCAGCGAGACCAGGAAGGTCACCAGGCTGAAGAAGACGCCCATGTGGCGGCACTGGCGGCGCTCGACCCGTGGCAGCAGGGCCACGGCGATGGCGCCGATGAGGGGGATGAGCAGGATTAGGGGGAGGAGGAATTTCATTTGATCACCTCCACCGTGCGGCTTTCCTTGGATTTGGTCAGCCACCGCAGGTCCTCGACGGTGAGGGTCACCTTGTACCTCCCGGGGTTCTTGTAGACGTGTGGCCCCGGCGGCTTCGGGTCGAATGAGGGCGGCAGCTTCTGGCCGCCGTCACCGAAGTCCCACTGGTAGCGCAGGTTCCGCTTGTCGACGTTGACCCTGCGCGTGGCGTCGAAGTGGACCTTCTGCCCCACCTTGACCTTGGCCCCCGGTGCGATGGCGAACTCGGACCCGCGGAAGGGGTTGAGGTAGCGCAGCGGCGACATGGGGAAGGTGGAGAAGAAGACGATGATGGCCAGGCCGGCGACGAACGCCACGACGTAGCGCTGGGCGTTGCCGTTTTGCAGGCGCCGCACGCGGTCGCCGATGAAGTCGGTGACCCGGGCAGTCCCCTCCACGCCGATGAAGTCGATGAAGAAGGTGTCCACGCCCTTCCAGAGGAACATGCCGATCCAGTTCAGGGGCCCGACGATGAAGGTGGAGTAGAGCTCGTCGATGCGATACTTGTCCATGACCAGCGCGTGGAGCCGCGGGATCTTGCCGGCGATGTTCTTGATCGCAGGGTTGGTCTCGTCCCTGTACATCTTCATCGCCAAAAACGACACGCCCACGGCGATGGCCGTGGACAGGGCCATCAGCCCCCACTCCAGGCCGTGATTGGCCGCCAGCAGGTTCGGCCGCACGTAATTGAGCCCCTCGGTGCCGGCGGCGATGAGCGCGCCGCGGTCGACCACCGGCGCCAGCCAGTGGTGGAAGAAGTTGGGGCCCATGACGTGGGGCAGGCCGAGCACGCCGAGGACGGCAGCGCCGAAGGCCAGCACGGCCAGCGGCATGGTCATGCTCACCGGCTGCTCGTGGATCTGGCGCCTCGTATCCTCGTCCGACCGGTTCTCACCGGAGAAGGTGATCCAGTAGAGGCGGAACATATAGAAGGCGGTGCACATGGCGCCGGCCATGCCGAGCACGTAGAGCACGATGGGGAACCACATCGGCCACGCCGGGTTGGCCGTGGTCAGCGCCTTCCAGAGGATCTCGTCCTTGGAGAAGAAGCCTGCCAGCGGCGGGATGCCGGCGATGGCGATGCAGCTGATGAGGAAGGTCATGTGGGTGATCGGCATCTTCTTGCGCAGGCCGCCCATCTCGCGGATGTCCTGCTTGCCGCTCATGGCGTGAATCACCGCGCCGGCGCCGAGGAAGAGGCAGGCCTTGAAGAAGGCGTGCGTGAAGAGGTGGAACACGCCCGCGCTGAAGGCGCCCACGCCGACGGCGAGGAACATGTAGCCGAGCTGGCTGATGGTGGAGTAGGCCAGCACCTTCTTGATGTCGTTTTGCACCAGGCCGATGGTGGCGGCGAACAGCGCGGTGCCGGCGCCCACCAGGGCGACGACGCCCATGGCCGTGGGGCTGAGCATGTAGAGGAAGTTGAGCCGGGCCACCATGTACACGCCCGCGGTGACCATGGTGGCGGCGTGGATCAGCGCGGAGACCGGCGTGGGGCCGGCCATGGCGTCGGGCAGCCAGACGAACAGCGGGATCTGGGCCGACTTGCCCGTGGCGCCGATGAGCATCAGGATCGCCGCCGCCCCGGCGATGGTGATGGGCGAAACGGCGGGCAGGGTGGTGCTGGCGAAGATGGACCAGGCCCAGCCGCCGAGCAGCGGAGCCAGGCCGGCCAGGCGCTTGAAGCCGTGCCACTTGTAGAGGATGACGACGCCGACGAGCACCATCAGCATCATGCCCGCGCCCTCCCACTTGCCAGCGGCCAGCGAGCCGGATCCGGGGAGCAGGACGTTGAGCCACATTCCGTTGCCGAACGGGTTCCAGGAGCCCATCATGGTGTGGGTCTTGCCGGACAGCTCCACGATGTTGAGGGTGCCGGCGGCGGAGAAGAGGAGGAACATGCCGAGGATGAAGGCGAAGTCACCGATGCGGTTGACGATGAAGGCCTTCTTGCCGGCGGTGGCGTTTCCGTCGCCCTCCTTGTCGGTGCCGGTCTTGTTGTACCAGAAGCCGATGAGCAGGTAGGAGCAGACGCCCACGCCTTCCCAGCCCACGAAGAGCACGATGAGGTTATCGCCGAGCACCAGCATCAGCATGGAGCCGGTGAACAGGTTGAGGTAGCCGAAGAAGCGGGCGTAGTCCCGGTCGTGGGACATGTAGCCGGCAGAGTAGATGTGGATCAGCGAGCCGACGAAGGTCACCGTGACCACCATCACCGCGGACAGCGGGTCCAGGGCGAAGCCCATCTCGATGTTCACCGGACCGGAGTTGATCCACTGAAAGATGGTGTTGGTGATGCGCGGCGTGTCCATCAGGCCGTCGCCGGCCGCGGCGTGTAGCTTGGACCATATGGGGTACAGCTTGCCGAACACGGTGCCGAGCACGACGCCGAGGGAGCTGAGCGCCAGGCCGCAGGCCACGGCGTGTACCGTGCCCCGGCTGAGCTTGCGGCCCACGAGGATGTTGATGGCGGCGCCGATGAACGGCAGTAACGGGATCCAGAACAGCGGGATCTGGCTCTTGGTACTCAGGTAGACCCCCGCCAGGACCGCCAGGCCGCCGCCGATGACGGCGGCTACGAGCCGGGACGAATCCGTGTGGGAGTCGTGAGCAGAATGGTTGGAACTCGACATATTTTAGCTCTTGGCTGTTAGCTGTTGATGGCTTCTGGTTGCTCCCCTGATGGTCAGTTACGCATCAGGTTGAGCTCGTCCACGTTCACCGTCTTCCGACTGCGGAAGACGGCCACCACGATGGCCAGCCCCACGGCGGCCTCGGCGGCGGCCAGGGCGATGACGAAGAAGGCGAAGCCCTGCCCCGTCTCGTTGCCCCAGGCTCGCGAAAACGCGATGAGCGTGAGGTTGACGGCGTTGAGCATCAGCTCCACGGACATCATCACGATGAGGACGTTGCGGCGGACGATCACCCCCATGAGGCCGATGCCGAAGAGCACGGCCGACAGGGCGAGAAAGTAAGTAGTCGGGATCATTGGTCACTCCCTTCGTCATCCTGCATTCTCTTGCGGCGGCTGACCACCACGGCGCCGACGATGGCCGTCAGCAGCAGGATGGAGATGGCCTCGAAGGGGAACAGGAAGTTGGAGTTCTTGATCGGGCACTTGATCTTTTTGAGCGAGCGCTGGCCCGAGCGCTGCTTGTTGGCCGGGTCGGCCACCACCTTGCCGCCGTTGAGCACGAAGGCGTAGCTCACCGTGGTGTCGTGGCGCAGGTTGACCCTGGCGCGCCAGGTCTTGTCGGTCTTCTTCAGCGGGATCGGGCTCTTCCAGCCGCGGAAGTCACCCACCAGCTCGACCTTGGTGGCGTCGCCGGTGCGCGGGTAGTCGAACTGCACCTCGCACTGGGTCGGCACGCCGAAGAACATCTTTCCCAGGGACGCGGCCTGACCGTAGGTGGCCGGCACCTTGCGCGGGTTCTTGATCTCCGGGCCCATGAGCACGCTCACCGAGCGGACGAAGAGCAGCAAGATGGCGATGGCGCCCAGGGTCTTGGTCACCATGTTGCGCCGGACGCCGGTCTCTTCCTGCTCCGGGTCCTTGACCGCCATGATGACGAAGACGAACAGCACCATGATGGCGCCGGCGTAGACCATCACCTGGATGGCGGCCATGAAGGTGGCGTGCAGCAGCAGGTAGAGCCCGCCGGAGCAGGCCAGCGTGCAGACAAGCGCCACCGCCGCGGCCACGGGGTTGCGGCGGGTGACGGTGGTCAACGCGCCGATGACGACGAGCCCGCCGATGATCCAGAACGCTGCCATGGTGCCCGTGGACGCCCGGGCCGCGCTCTCGGGCACGAAGGTCGCCTCGGGGCCGGCCAGGGCCGCCCGCGACAGCAACCCCACCACGAGCGCGGGCAGCAGGCTGAGAGCTTTGAGAGCCATTGATTTATTGGTCATGATTTGATCCGGTCTTCGAATTCTTTGCGGAACTTTGTGAGGAAGCCGAGCATGGGCCAGGCGGCAGCGTCGCCCAGCGGACAGATGGTGTTGTTGGCGATGCCGTCGGCGATGTGGGCCAAAAGATCCACGTCGCCCGCCTTGCCCTTACCCTCGGAGACTGCGCTGCAGACCCGGGCCATCCAGCCGGTGCCCTCGCGGCACGGGGTGCACTGCCCGCAGGACTCGTGGGCGTAAAAGCGCATCAGGCGGGCCGCCACCTCCACCATGTCGGTGCCCTGCTCCATGACGATGATGGCGCCGGAGCCGGGCATGGAGCGCAGGGGGATGAACTCGCCCTCGCGGGTGCGGAAGCCGGCGTCGAAGGGCTTGCCGGGGGAGACCTCCACCGGGGCGATGCGCTCGTCGTCGTTCATGCAGGCGGCGAAGGGCACGTCGCACTCCTTGGCGGTGAGCACCGGCGTGGAGCTGCCCCCCGGGATGCAGGCCTTGAGCTTGGCCTTGCCGCGCATGCCGCCGGCCACGTCGTTGATGATCTCCATCAGGTTGGTGCCCACGGCCACCTCGTAGCAGCCGGGCATCTTGACGTGGCCGCTGATGGTCACGCAGCGCATGCCGCCGTCGCCCTCGAGGCCGAGGCCGGCGAACCATTGGCCGCCCTTCTCCAGGATCGACGGCACGTTCATCAGGGTCTCGACGTTGTTGACGATGGTCGGCTCGCCGAAGAGGCCCTTGACCGCGGGGAACGGCGGCTTGAGCCGCGGCCAGCCGCGCCGGCCCTCGAGGGAGTTGAGCAGCGAGGTCTCCTCGCCGCAGATGTAGGCCCCGGCGCCGCGATGCACCACCATGTCCATGGACCAGTCGATGCCTGCCATGCGCTTGCCCAGGTACTTCTTCTGGTAGGCCTCCTCGATGGCATCTTCCAGGATCCTGGCGTGCTCCCACAGCTCACCACGGATGTAGATGAACACGTGGTGGGCGCGGATGGCGTAGGCCGCGATGCAGGCGCCCTCGATGAGCCGGTGGGGGTCGTCGCCGGCGATGGTCTTGTCCTTGAACGTGCCGGGCTCGCCCTCGTCGAAGTTGATCACGAGGTAGACCGTCTCGGCGTCCTTGGGCACGAAGCCCCACTTGATGCCGGCGGGGAACCCCGCGCCTCCGCGGCCGCGGAGGTTGGCCTTGCGCACCTCGGCGATGACCTCGTCGTGCTTCATGCGCACGGCCTTACGCAGGCTCTTGTAGCCCCCGAGCTTTTCGTAGGCGGCGAGATGCCGCGCCTCGGGGTTGCCCACGTTCTGGGTGACGATCTTGACCGTCTTTGCCTCTTGCTCCATCTGCGCTCTCTTTATCGGCGGCGAGGGGAACCTCGCGTCGCTACTTGCTCTTTTTCAGCCCGTCGATGAGCTTGTCCACGCCATCAACGGAGACCAGCTCGTGGATCTCTTCGTTGATCTGCACCGCGGGGGCGGTGCCGCACATGGCCAGGCACTCCACCTCGGTGAGGGTGAACTTGCCGTCGTCGGTGGTCTGGCCGGCCTTGATGCCCAGCTTCTTTTCCACGGCACCCCGCACGTCGTAGGCGCCACAGAGGTAGCAGCTGACGTTGGTGCAGACCTGCACGTGGTATGTGCCGACCTTCTTTTTGTTGTACATGGTGTAGAAGGTGGCCACACCGTAGACATGGGACGAGGACAGATCCAGGGTCTCGGCCACCAGATCCATCACCTCGGGCGAGAGGTAGTTTTCGAACTGCTCCTGGGCCACGTACAGCACGGGCAGACAGGCAGCCATCTTGTTGGGGTAGCGGGACAGTATCGTGTCGATCCTGGCCTGGTTTTCCTGATTGAACTGGGGGGTCATGGTTGTGCTGATTCCGTTTCCTGGACGTATTATTAGGCACCTCGCGTCAACGCGGGCGAGGCGGAGGTAACGTATTGGATAGCGGGGGCAGTGTCAAGGGATCTGGGGCGCTCTTTCCGGGCCTGTATTTACCCCTGGATGGTACTGTTTTTGTTGCGCAAATTGCGTTTGTTCGCCCGTGGTGCGGGTCGCAGTGGGGTGCTGGGGTCGCAGGCGGGAGCGGGGGTAGGAGTGGGGACGCCACCCGAGAGCCAGGCCGGCGTTGATCGGGACCTTGCCCGGGGCGTCCGCAAAGGCCGTTCCCCACGCAGGCGGCCGGATCCACAAAAATGGCGCGTTTATCGCTGAGTGGATGCCGATGGTTGAGTCATGGCCTGGATCATCTTCTTCGCCCGGCGGCGGCAGACGACGTCGCCGTCCCATTTGGCGATGTGCCGCAGCAGGTGCAGCGCCTCCGGGTCGTTGATCTACTCCAGCACCCCCAGCAGCCGCAGCCGCCCCTTGTAGGTGGTGCTGTGGTACTCCTGCTCGATGTCGGGCAGCACATAGCGGCCCATGCTCGCCAGGCGGGCCCGGTGGTGGCGCACCAGGCTGTCCTTGGAGTCGAGCAGGGCCTTGACCGCGGCGCGGGAGGTGAACTCGCGGTCGTCGGCGCAGGCCGGGGCAAGGAGGAGGAGCGTTGTGAGGAGGAGAGCGCGGTGCATTGGGGGATAGTAAATAAAAAATAAAGAACAAAAAATTCAAAATTTGAAATGGATGGCCGCGCGGTGGTTGAGGGCGATACCGCCGTCGAGGCCGAAGCCGCAGCCGAAGCCGCAGCGGGGGCCGCAGCCGAAGCAGGGGCCGAGGAACAAGGAACAAGGAACAAGGAACAAGGAACAAGGAACAAGGAACAAGGAACAAGGAACAAGGAACGATCATGAAAATGA
>PVBE010610406.1_pt1 | contig 32969 bp, 29 predicted proteins | sample 1631181 | NCBI WGS metagenome assembly PVBE01 (sample SAMN08397723, study PRJNA350692) | Marine metagenome, whole genome shotgun sequencing project. | isolation source: water | place: Pacific Ocean | collected 2012-04
CTTCTGGATTCACTCGTCACAGGTCTTCGCGATACAGGCACCCCTGACCAACGAGGCTGTCAGCGGGGGATCTCTACATCAGGACGAGAAGGAGAACGAGACCCTCGTGGCCAGATGGTGCGCAGATCAGCTGGGGTCCGAATACCCCAGGGTCATTGAAGTCCTCTCGGAACAGAACCGATTTGTCGAGGATCTACTGAGCGCACACCGCGAGAGGGTCGCCGGCGAGAAGGCGCGGTACGAGAAAAATAAGGAGGAGTACCTAGCGGCGAAGGGCGCCCTTCTCGATCGCATGGTCTCCGAGTTGGAGAGTTTTCTCGACGATCAGCGCAAGGCAGGGGATCCGCGCGAGATCATGGATTCCATCCAACAGATGATCCTCCTCCTGGGAAATGGGGACAACTTCCCAATGGCTCTCAATCCACTCGAGAAACGCAAGAGGAAGGACGGTAAACGCACAGTCACCGTCGAGGGCAAGAAGGAGAAGATCGAGACCGTCGTGTTTGACGGCCATGAGTACGCCTTGACCCCAGGGTTGAGCAACTGGCTCGATGCCAGACGCTGGTGCGAGGAGCGTGGTGGATACCTGGCCTGTATTGAGACCAGAGAGGAGCTCGATTTCATTGGGAGGGAGATGATCGGCCTGGAGGATCCGGCCAGTCCGCGGCTCGACGCCATGCAACCGCACAGACTCAACTTCTGGGTCGGTGCGAGTGACTCGAGAAACAACGGGAGCTGGTTGTGGCTCAGCGGATCCCCCGTGGACATTTCCATGTTCCACCGAAAGGGGATACCTGCACAGCCCAGCGACTTTTCATGGGGTGAGCATCACGGGGGTGTCGTGGTCTACCGGCACCCCGAGCGTGGAGAACCCGAGATCGGCCTCATCGATTGGAACCTCGCCAGCAGATCCCGCGCGGTGTGCGAATGGGGTCGTACCCCGCTGCCCAGGCCCTGGAGCATCCTGACCGAGGCAGAGGTCGAGGAGTTCCTTGTTCCCATCTGGAAGGATCTCCAGAAGGTCGAGGGTGATTTCGAGGCTCTACGAGAGAAGCTGGAGATCGGGAGTAAGCACAGGAGGCCGGTCGAGGCCTTTCATCGTTCCGTGGTCAAACGCCGTGAGGATTTAGGCAAGCAACTGAAGCGCCTACGCAGTGACTCCGTGAAAGTGGGGCGGAACCTGTACACCATCGTTCTGAAGGACCTCATAAGTGGTCTGGAGCTGGGAGGGCTGGATTGCTCTGCGCCACTCCTGACGTGGGAGAGGCCGGAAACCGCTTGTCGATTCGTGGGCCGTGCATTCGGCAAGAGTTACCTGGTCATCAACGAGCCGATGACGTTCCACGATGCTGAGGAAGTCTGCCGGGAGCTTGGAGGCCAACTCCCCTCGCCCAAGTCATGGTTGGAGATGGACCTATTGCTCTACGTCTTGGGGGTGGAGGAGAGCATTCCCGAGACGTGGCTGGCCATCGCCCATCACTCGACTGGACCTCGGAATGGATGGCGAAGCCCTGAGGGCGTTCTAGGAGAACACTCTCCTGGGTGGGTGAGGGACCTGCTGGGAGGCGTGGAAGCTCCGCACCAGACCGATTTGTATGCCTTTGCTCTGGTCCAGCGGCTCACCGACAACGGGGGTTCAGCCGAGGAAGATCCGAATCCATCGGAGCCGTACATATTCGACTCACCGGAACCGTACACATTGAACTCTCAAAACCGACGCCCCTTCATATGTGTGGCCGAAGACTTCCAAGAGTTGGATTGAGTCGCTCCACGGAGGAGAAAGTCGCCGCTCTTCACGCCCACACCCGCCATCTCAGACCGAGCGTCGGTTTCCTAATCCGATGCTCGGTGAATCGGAGTTTGAAGGGCCTGTGAGCGTGCTCTCAGCAGGGTTTGAGCAAGCTCCAAACGGCCTCACTGCGAAGTCTGAGGCAAATGTGAGGCAAAACCAGCCTACCCCTCACAAACGCCTGGAACCCAGGTGTTTGACCTCCCACGAGTTCGAGAGACATAGGCTTTGAAAGTCCGTCCGGCCACATGCCAGCGTTGGACGGGGAGGTTAGTCTCTCCTGCGTAGACATCCCCCACCTTCCAAGCAAGGAGAGCCAGCACAGTGACCACATCGACCTCCAGGGCCATCGCTACCTTCGCGATCTGGCTGTTTACCTGTGGCACCCTGAGCGTCCTCGTCCTGTGCTCCGGGAATGCCGAGTCCTCGAGCAACGAGAAGGGCTGGATCTACCTGGGCATGCTCGTGGTCGTGGCGGCCGCGGCGAGCACGCGCTTTGTCTGGAAGGGAGGGTCCGGCGGATGAGCGTCCACGGGGCCCAGGCGCGAATCAGCTCGGGGATACCTCTGGAGGTCCGACACAGGCTCCCAGCATTCACTTCCAATCACGAAGCAAGGGGTGTCCTCAATGGAGCTGGAAGGGCTCGAGAGGCAGCCACAGCTTCCGGGCGCAGCCTCAGAAGCGCAACTCAAGCGTGGTCGACGGGCTCCCCTTGCCCGGCACGGTGGTGACGAACAGGCGGTCGTACTGAGCCTCGTCCAGGGACGGCCGACCCCGGACGGTCTCCAGGCCGACGATGTCACCGCCCAAGCCCAGGACCAAAGAGGGCGTGGTGTTGGAGTGGCCCGCGACCACGGCCACCGAACCCGCCGGCAGGAGGGAGAGTTGCTTCACGAAGGACGGCAGGTCCCGGGCAGAGTACTCGATCAAGGAGAGACCGGTGCTCTTGACGAGCGGAGCCAGGGTGTCACGCGTGCGGCGGTAGGGCGTCGAGAACAGGTGAGTGACCCCTGCGTGGGACAGGAGTCGAGCCAGGGATCGTGCGCGCTCGTGGCCCTCTTCGGTGAGGTTCGGGTCACGCGGATCGTCGGTGGCCTTCTCGGCGTGGCGCACTGCGATGACCGTGACCGCCCGCTGCGGAACCTGTAGGTCGAGACCATCGTCCTGGGGGGTCGAGGCGGAGGTCGACAGGAAGAGCAGACAGGAGATGGCGAAGATGTGCTTCATGGGGCGTCGGAGCTGAGGCCACGGATCTTTCCAGGGACTATCCAGACTACAGTTCCGAGAATATCAGGGACTGGATCGAGTCGTTGCGTTGATGGGACTCCTGTTCCCTCGAGGGTCGCCCAGGCAGCGGAAGCAAGGCCTCCAATACGGCTGGTTCCCTTGCTGGATCATGAGGACCGGGTCCGACAGGATCGGGTCCTCTCTTCTGAGTGGCGGACAGGCGTTGCTGATCCCGGCTGGAGAGGCGTGGCTCGAGTACTCCCACCTTCGGCTATCCTGAGCGCGCTGCTTTCGGCCGTACTCCGGCCATCCTGCGATGCATTGGACCAATCCCATCCTGCTCGGCCTGGCCTCCCTGTTCGCCTGCGTCCTGCCTGGCGAGGAACGCCCCGAAGCCAAGGCCCCCCCCAACTTCCTCTTCGTGATCGCGGACGACCAGTCCCCCTTCGACCTCTCGGCCTACGACCCGTCGTCGCCGCTCGAGACGCCGGTCATCGACCGCCTATCGGCCGAGGGGATGACACTCGACGGCGCCTACCACATGGGCTCCTGGTCGGGAGCCGTGTGCACACCGTCGCGGCACATGGTGATGAGCGGGCGAACGCTGTGGCACCTGCCAAAGAACGGGGTGCGCGGCGTGAAGAAGAACTCGCTCTGCCCGACCGACCTCGAGCAGCACACGCTGGCCGCCGTCTTCAACCGCGCGGGTTACGACACCATGCGGACCTGCAAGATCGGGAACAGCTACGCGGCGGCGAACCAGCAGTTCACGGTGTGCAAGGACAAGACGAAGCGCGGCGCGTCCGACGAGAAGGGGAGCGCCTGGCACGCGGAGCAGGTCCTCTCCTACCTCGATCAGCGCGCCGAGACCGAAGACGAAGACCCCTTCTTCATCTACTACGGCTTCTCCCATCCCCACGATCCGCGCTGGGCGAAGGAGGAGCTCCTGAAGAAGTACGGCGCCGACAACGACCTGGTGCCGGAGGTGGCGCACCCGGACTCGCCGCCCCTGCCTGAGAATTACCTCCCCGCGCACCCCTTCCCCCACGGACACCCGGGCCTGCGCGACGAGGTCAAGGTCCAGGGCGTGATGAAGCGCCGCGACGAGCCGACCATACGCAACGAGCTCGGCCGCCAGTTCGCGTGTGGAGAGAACATCGACATCCAGATTGGTCGGGTCCTCGACAAGCTCGAAGAGATGGGCGAACTCGACAACACCTTTGTCGTCTACACATCGGACCACGGCATGGCCATCGGACGACATGGCCTGCAGGGCAAGCAGAACCTCTACGAGCACACCTGGCGCGTGCCGATGATCGTGAAGGGGCCCGGCATCGAGCCCGGGTCGCGCGCCCAGGGCAACGTCTACCTCCTGGACGTCCTCGCCACCCTGTGCGACCTGGCGCAGGTCGCGGCGCCGGCGACCTCCGAAGGCATCAGCTTCGCCCCCGTGTTGGAGGGCGAGCGGGAGACCGTGCGCGACGTCCTCTACGGCGCCTACTGCGGGGGCACCAAGCCCGGCATGCGCTGCGTGCGCCGCGGAGATTGGAAGCTGATCAAGTACGACACCCTGGAGGGTGCGGTGCACGAGACGCAGCTCTTCGACCTGTCACAGAACCCCTCCGAGCTGATCCAGGAGCACCACGCCGAGGCCGTCTGCGCACTGACCGGACACGTACCCGAGGCGCACCAGAAGAACCTCGCCGGCGACCCACGCCACGCGACTCGGCTCGCTGAGATGGAAGCGCTGCTCCTCGAAGAGATGGAGCGCCTCGAGGACCCGTATCGGCTGTGGGACCAGGAGTGAGCTGAAGCGGGAGCCACGAAATCGGGGTCCAGGGTCTATCCTCGTCGTCATGAGTCGTCTACCGATCGTCTTTCTCTCCCCCATCCTCATATGCGCCCAGATCGCGTCCGCCCAGACCAAGGACCTGCCGCGACCGGGTGAAAGCTCTTGCCCAGGGCGGGGCATCAAGGCCCATGTATGCCAGTGGCGACGGCCCCCCGAGGACGGTCAGCAGGCGGCAAAGTGGTCACGCCTGGCCCTCACCGGCAGCTCCGCCACGGACCCAATAGAGATGGTCAGCCCGCGAACCTCTTGGCCATCCCCGGCGTCAGCCTCTATCGTCCCGGAATGAGCACCACATCACCCCTGAAGAGTCCACTACGCAATCTCGTCCCCGCCGGTGTGATAGCCGGCCCCCTGATGCTGTCGTCGGATTCATATATACCCGCGGGCGTGGGTGCCATTGCCCTGGCGTTCAGCCTGGTCTGGATGCTGCGGGTTATCGGCGAGTTGCGGGCGGAGCTTGACGGGCTAAAGGCAGGTGACTGAGTGTCCACGAGGCACGGCGGATAGGAACTCCAAATTCAGGCGTGAGGCCTAGGCCCCTTCAACGAGATCTGCTCCCCGCCGGGTGACCATAACCTCAGTCCCTCCAGGATCATCTCGGAGCGACTCCGCCCCTCTGCCGGACCAATTCAGGGGCTAGGATGGTCCTGAGGCAGCCGCCACCGATTCGGGGTGCGACACGAAAGATGGATTCCTCGAGCCTACCGGCAGTCTTGTTCCTGTTGTCGCTTCCGTTGCTGCTGGTCGCGGCCATGGTTGCGCTCTGCCTGAAGTACCTCCACGGGTCCGCGCGGCGAGGAACCCTGGCCGCGATTGGCCTGGCCCTCGGAGTCGCGGCGGCGTGCCTCTGGTACTCCCTGATAGGTCCGGGTCGCTATGCGGAGTTCGAGGACGTCAAGGCTCGGCTTCGGCAAATGCCCGGCGTGGAGCTCCTGGACGCATCGGGCCACGAGGACGTCACATTCGAGATCGGGGGCTTCACCATCGACGTAGAGGGCCGTGGAGAGATCGCGTTCGGCGCTCTAGGTCGTGAATCTTTCCAGTACTCCGATCATGTCTACATCCAGGCCATCGGAGGCTACGAAGTGATCGTCGTGACAGAGGGGTACATCGGCGTCTATCGGGCCGACACGAACGAACCCGTGAGGTCGACGGGCTGGGGGTACAGCATCGACGTCGGCCCCGAGGGGCCCTTCTCGAGGTTTTTCCCCTTCTCCCTGAGCAGCGTGCAGGACGTCCTCGACAGGTACGAGGAGATCTGCAACCAGCTGGCCAGCTGGCCGATCCAGCCCGAGTACGGGACCTTTCAGGACGAGAAGGGCACCCAGTACTACTACTCCGTGAAGGATCAGTCGTCGGATGAAGACTGGATCCACCCCTCGGAGTTGGAGGAGGGCTGAAGCAGACCACCCGCCCTCCCGGGCACGAAAAAAGAGGACCCAGCCGGGAAGGGCCAGATCCTCTCTTGGAAGTGGTAGCGGGGGTAGGATTCGAACCTACGACCTCCGGGTTATGAGCCCGACGAGCTGCCTGACTGCTCCACCCCGCGAACCGTAGAAGGGGTTCGTGCCGGTTGTTAGTTGTTGAACAAGGGCAGTATGGCACAGGGGTTGGCACAGTTCCAGCAAGGGCGTACCACAACCGGGCTGCTAGGCCGTAGTAAGCTGCTCGATCACGTCGCCCGCCGAGTAGCGGTCTGTGCCTGGAGACAGGAAGCGCGAAACGGTCCTCACGTCGTCGCCCGAAGTCACGAACGGGAGCTCCGGCACGCCGCGCCGAAGCTGGCCGAGTCCGACGTTCGCTATCAGGCCGTTGCAGACGCACTTTTTCCCCTGCGTGCCCTCCGTCGCTCCGCCCTTGCGACAGAAACTCCCGACCGGTTCGCCGGGGCAGCGCCAGCCGAGGCGTCCGTCTGGCCCCTGATAGGCCTGACGCAAATAGCCGAGATCGCAGACCCTCACACGCGCATCCGAGGCCGCGCGCTCCGAGAGCGTATCGGGGAGGTTCACGACCTTGAACGGATAGCCCGTCGGTGAGGCGATGGGATCAGTGAACACGGAGACTGTTCCCCTTCGACTCAAGTCCAGTACACGGCGCTTGATGTCCTTGGCGAGACCGGACTCCTCGCAGTATGCAAAGGCCGTCCCGACTTGAATGCCCGCTGCGCCCATCGCCAGGGCCTCGCGCAACCTCTCTGGAGTGGCGTAGGAACCGGCCATCCAGAACGGAAGGCCGAGCGACGTGATCGCGGCGAGGTCCAGCTGGTCTCGTTCGCCGTACAGGGGCTCGCCCCGCTCATCGAGTTGCATACGGCCCCGCGGCGGTGCGTTGTGTCCGCCAGCCGAGGGGCCTTCAACAACCAGACCATCGACGCGCCCCACGGCCTTCCTACACATCATCGTCGCCATCGTCGCAGATCCGACGATGGCGACGAATCGCGGGCGCTCCAGCTGCGGCACCGTTCCACTACAGAATTCTCTCGGATCGAACGCGGTGGAGAACTCCTCGGTCGCTCCGCTCACGTCGAGACGTAACTCGACCGGAACGCCCTCCGCCAGGAGGTCGAGCACCCTCGGAATCGAGCGGGGAACCCCTGCGCCCATGAGTACGTACCCGACGTCAGCGAGCATCGCGCCGAACAGAGAGGGCAAGGTTGGAAGCTGGATCTTCTCCAGGTAGTTGATTCCCACTGGTGCGCCATGATCTTCGCGGGCGAGGAACACCTCGACGAAGTTGGCGGCGACGATCAGCTCCTCTTGGCCGCGAGACATTGGCCAGGCCAAGGGCGCCATGGGAGCGAACGGCGCGTCGGCGCGCTTGCCACCGGGAATGAACCAGCGCTCGATGATCCGGCGCGCAACTCCCGGCAAAGGAAGGTGTCCAAGTGCCCGGCGCATGTGAGCACCGGGATCTCCGAGCTGCAACCGCCTCGCGAGGATGACGTCGAGCGCCGTGCCAGCGACGACCCCGAGCTGCCCGGCCTTCGAGACCGCCCGGGCAAGCCGCCAGCCGGAGACTCCGGCCCCCATGCCGCCCTGAATGATCGAGGGGATGGTCGTCACATCAGCTCCCGAGGGAGGGCGACTCGGAGACGCGTCGGAAGCCCGCGTGGAAGTGACGCAGGACCGTCGGCGCGGAGGCGATCTCGACCCCCGGCACCGACTCCCGCCGCTTCCACACGCGGCAGATGATCTCGATGACGTAATCCATGTGGCTCTGGGTGTAAGTGCGCCGTGGAAGCGCCAGCCGGACGAGCTCGTGCTTGGCGGGGAGTTCCTCGCCCGTGTCCGGATCCGTGCGGCCCAGCATCACGCTTCCGATCTCGCAACTCCGAATGCCCCCCTCGAGGTACAGCTCGAGGGCGAGCGCTTGTCCGGGGTACTGGGAGCGCGAGACGTGGCCCAGGAATCTCCCGGCGTCGAGGAAGACCGCGTGCCCGCCGGTAGGTTGCACGACCGGCACGCCCGCGGCCGCCAAGCGCTGCACCATGTAACGAACGCTGGCGAGGCGGTAGGTCAGGTAGTCCTCGCTCAGCACTTCCTTCAGGCCCTGCGCGACGGCCTCGAGGTCCCGCCCCGACAGTCCTCCATAGGTCGGGAAGCCCTCGGTGACCACCAGGCGCTGACGCAGCTCCCGCGCCAGGTCGGCGTCACGCACGGCGAGGAAACCGCCGATGTTCGCCAGCCCGTCCTTTTTCGCGCTCATCGTGCAGCCCTCTGCGAGGTCGAAGATCTCCCTCGCGACCGAGCGCACGTCGCGTCCGGCGAGGTCCGCTGTTCGCTCGCGCACGAGGAAGGCATTCTCCGCGAACCGGCACGCGTCCAGGTACAGCGGCACCGACGCACGGTCGCATAGGGCCCTGACCGCGCGCATGTTCTCTAGAGAAGCGGGCTGACCTCCGCCGGCGTTGTTCGTGACTGTCATCATCACCAACGGAACGCCCCCGGCGTGGCGTTCGAGCGCCCGTTCGAGTCCGTCCAGGTCCATGTTTCCCTTGAAGGGATACGGGACCTGCGAGTCGGCGCTCTCCTGGCAGGGCAAGTCCATCGCGACGCCGCCGGCTGCCTCGACGTTCGCGCGCGTCGTATCGAAGTGCGTGTTGTTCGGCACGACGTGGCCGGGCGAGACGAGCGTTTGGAGCAGCATGTGCTCGGCCGCCCGGCCCTGATGCGTCGGCACGACGTGCTCGATTCCCGTCGCTGTCCGCACGGCCTCCTCGAAGCGCGAGAAGCTGGGCGACCCCGCGTAGGACTCGTCCCCAAGCATGACCGCCCCCCACTGCGCACTGCTCATCGCACCGGTCCCGCTATCTGTCAAGAGGTCGATCATCACCTCGGACGACTTGAGCTGGAACAGGTTGTTCTTCGCCCTCTTGAGGTACTTCTCGCGCTCGTCCCGGTTCGAGATCGTGAGGGGTTCGACGCTCTTGATGCGGAAGGGTTCGATGATCGGCAGAGAACGGTTCATCATTGGGCGGCAAGCGTGGCTAGACTCACGGAAGAGAAGGTGGCACGCACGGTCTCGTCCACCTCTTGGAAGAGGTCCATCACCCGGCACCGAGGAACGCCACCTCCAGGACAGGCCTCGTGGTGCACCTCCCGCAACATGCAGGTGTCCGGCGGAGGCGCCGGCTCGAAGATGTCGATGATGTCCTGCACGGAGACGTCGGTGGCGGAGCGCGCGAGCCGGTATCCACCCCCGACACCGCGCGCCCCCCGCACGATGCCTGCTCGCGCGAGTTGCTGGAGCACCTTGGCGACGACGTTCTCGGGGATGTCGTAGCGCACTCCGACCTGCCCCACCGTCACCGGTTTCTCCTCCGCGATGGTCATCTCGAGGGCCGCGTGAATCGCATAGCGCGTGCTCTTGTTCAGGTTCAAGACGATTTCAGTCCCTTGCTTCTTCTCGTTGACGGAAGGCCTTGCAGTCCAGGTCCACGCAGAAGCGCGGTGCCGGCGCAAACCCCTCGCGCTGAATGAAGCCGATCATGCTCGGATCATTCCAATTGACCTCTGTCGAGACCTGGCCGACGCCCAGGCCGAGGAGATTCGTCGTCAGCTGGAGGACGAGGGCATGCCCGACGCCGCGACCGCGGAATCCGGGATGAACCCCCAGCACCTCCAGCGTCGCAGTGGAGTCGGCGACGCCGAAGTCCCCACAGTAGACGCGGGCGATCAGGAAGCCCACGAACATCCCGTCGAGCTCGGCCGCGAGGGAAACCTCGACACCGGTCTCGTTTTGGGCCATCTCGAGTTTGATCTTGAAGTACTCGGCCCGACGCCGGCCCATCGCTTTGGCATCGATCGCAATTACCGGCTTGAGATCACTCGGTCGCAGGCGGCGAATGAGTACGCTCTCCGTCTCCATTGAATTCGGTTCCGTGCTCTGCATGATTCGGCTCCAGTCATTGTCAGGCCATGAGCTGGCCACCATCCACTCGTAGGACCTGCCCGGTGACGTGCCCTGACAGCCCCGAGCACAGGAATACCACGGCGTCCGCAATGTCCTCCGGTCTCCCGGGCCTTCCGAGCACTGTCTCCGCCACGGCGCGCTCCTTGATCTCCGACGGCAGGGAAGCGCTCATCGGCGTCGTGATGAAGCCGGGTGCGATGACGTTCACACGCACACCGTCGCGTCCCAGCTCGCGAGCCGCCGATCGCGCCAGCCCGATGAGGCCCGCCTTGCTCGCGGCGTAGTTCGCCTGGCCGATCTTGCCCCGCTCCCCGTTGATCGAGGAGACCAACACCGTGGCACCCCGACTCGAACGCCGCAAGTGTCTCGCAGATGCACGCAGCAGGAGGAAGGCCGCGTCGAGGTTGACACGCATTACCGCGCTCCAGTCCTCGTCCTCGAGCTTCCAGAGCACACCGTCGCGCGTGACACCAGCGGCGTGAACCAAGAGATCGATCCCGCCGTACTCGTCCACGACGCGGTCGACGAGCCCGCGGACCTGTTCGCCGTCGGTCACGTCACAATGCTGGCAGTTTCCCGCGTCCGCAGCCTCTCCAATGTCGACGCCCACGACACGAACGCCTTCGGCTTCGAGCCCAAACACGATCGCCCGGCCGATGCCTCCCGCCGCTCCGGTAACGACCGCGACGGCTCCATCGAGGGCGAACCGACTCATGCGCGAAGCCCCGCGTCCAGCGACACGCCCAACCGCTCCATCTTGCGCGACCGGAACGCGCCCCAGATGCCCGCGCCGATCGCGCCCGCCAGCGCCGAGTGCTCATGGGCGCGAATCTCGAGCGCCGAGCCCCCTTGTTCGAGAGTCTCTCGGATGGCAGCCATCAGGCCGACATCGGCGGCCAGGCCACCCGTCACGAGCGCAACCTTCTTGGCGCCGGCCGAGTTCAGGAGCTTCACGTACCGGCCCGCCATCGAGAGATGAATACCCTTCAAGATATTCGGCGTGGATATCCCGCGCGACACCATGTTGATGACGTCGGTTTCTGCCAGCACTGCGCAGATCGAGCTGCACTGCTCGGGCGCATCCGCACCTAGCGATAGCGAACCTATCTCCGCCATCGTCACTCCGAGATAGCGGCTGATGTTCTCCAAGAACTGCCCGGAGCCGGATGCGCACTGGCTCGTCATGCGATAGCCGAGCACCTTCGCGCGCTCGTCCATCACGATCGCGCGGGCGTGTAGTGCCCCAATGTCGATGCACGCGTCGGCCTCTGGCTCCAGAAAGCGGGCGCCGCGGGCGTGCGTCGTCATGCCGTAGAAGTGCCCGGTGCGGAACGCGACCGCCTCCCCCTCGCCGGTGGTCGCGATGTAGTCGAGGTCCTGCCTCCCGAGTCCGTTCTCGCTCAGCATCTGCTCGAACATGGTGCCAGCGACTGCTTCAGGTCCACGCCGTCGAATGCGTTCGGAGCGACCAGATACGAGCTCGTAGCCGCCCTTTCCATCCCGCATCAGAGAAACCTTGACCGACGCCGAGCCCACGTCGATGCCAAGCGCAAATCTCTCTTGTCGGTTCATGCTGCAGGCACCTCCTCCAAACTGCGGGCCGCGAAGATCGCCGCGCCGAGGGCGCCGGTGTAGATCGAAGCCGGCGAGATGTTCATCGTCACCTCGCCGTAGTTCTCGACGATCAGCTGGCGCAACGCGTTCACCGCAGCGGGATTGTTCGCCACGCCTCCGGTGAACGTGAATTCGTTCTTCACACCGCCCGACCGCGCGACCAGGGACATTGCGCGTAGTGTGATCGCGCGGTGCAGCCCTGCGAGAATGTCTTCACGCTTCTCGCCGAGCGATAGCCGTTCGCGCAACTCGGCGCCAGCGAACACCGTGCAGGTCGAGTTGATTCGAACGGGACGCTTCGCCTCGTTCGCCAACGGTCCGAGCTCGTGCAGGCCGAGGTTCAACTCGTCGGCAATGTACCCGAGGTAGCGACCGCACCCTGCCGCGCACCGATCATTCATCTGGAACGAGGTCACGATACCGTTCGCGTCAACTTGGATCGCCTTCGTGTCCTGGCCACCGATATCCAGCACCGTGCGCGTGCCGGGAAACATCGTGAACGCCCCGAGGCCATGGCAGAGAATTTCAGAGCGAATCTGGGCGTCGTCGAACGGAAGGCGCGCGCGGCCATAGCCCGTACCGACGCTGGCGAGCTTGTCGAACGTAGTGCGCATCGAGCCCTCGACCCCCGCTGCGATCTCGGGCAGCGAATCCTGCAGATTGGCCACCGCTGCGGCGATGCACTCCTCGTAGGCACCGGCACTCGATTCCATGTTCTCTACGACCAGGATCGCCTTGTCGTAGAGCCCCACGATGTAATCGAAGCGCGGACCGGCGGCGCGCGAACCACAGCCACTTCCCCCACAGAGGTGCTCGGCCTTACGCATGTACTGGCTCCCCGCAACGTCGCGAAAGAAGTCGCTCTTGCGCCGGGCCGTGGGCGTGAAGAGCTCGCCCGCCTCCGCAGCGAGTGAGCGCAGCACCTCGTCGACTGCGGTCACCTCGACCTCTCGCCTCCCCCCTGCAGACTCCGTGACCAGGCTACGGACGACGTGATCGAGTTCGGCCAGCTGGCGCCGGTACTGCTCTTCGCGGAAGCGCAGGGTCAACTCGTCAATCCCCGCCTCACGACGCTCGGCGGAGACGCCCGCTCGTTCGAGCTCCGAGGCGATCATGCCGAAGCGCGCGTCGACGAGCGCGTCCGACAGGGCAACACCGCAAGCGACGTCGTAGTTGCTGCGACTGTTCGTGATCCCTCGACCGAGGACGCGGTGCCCGGGGGACTCCGCGTCGAGTACGACCGCCTTCGTGGTCGTTGAGCCGAGGTCGATTCCGACGGTGTACTTCATCCCTTGACACCATGACCGCGCTTCTGCTCGATCATCTGAAAGTATGATTCGAGCCGGTTCTTGATGTTGGCGGCGGAAAAGTACCGCGGATCGACCAAATCGCTTTCGATGAAACCGCCGGGGACCCCCGTGCGGTTCTCGACTTCGCGCAACATCATCAGCTGGCCGGCGCTGAACGAATTGCAACTCTTGACCGAGTTGATCAAGAACCCGTCGGCTTCGTAGTCGCGCACGTAGCGCGCGAGCTTGTCGACGCGCGAGGGCAGATTCAGGTTCGTGTAGCAGCCGAGGCAGTACTCGGCCAGGCTCTCCAGCGGACGGTCCGGATCGTGCCGGAAGCCGTCGTCATAGACGCCACCGACCTTGGTGTAGGTGCTTGCGACGACGACGGCGCCCTCGTCCGTGAACATTTCCCAGAACTTCCGGAAGCTTGTCCAGTTCGGCGGCCCCTCGACGACGAGGCGGTACTTCTCTTGCTCCAGCTCCCCGCTGGGGATGATGGGCCCTTTTCCGAGTCGGACCCGCTCGGCGACCTCCGTACGCAGCTCACGGTAGTACTCGACCGCCTCCTCAGTTCCGCGGAACGCGGTGAAGATCGGGCCGATGTAATAGACGCCTCCAAAGTACGCGTCGATAGGAGAGGGCTTGTTTTTCGCCGCCTCGAGCACGGCGACGAGATCGTCCTCGGCCTGAGCCGAACGCGCGAGGAGTTCACGCAGTCGGTCCTCGTCGTACTTCTTTCCGGACACGCTCTCGAGTGCCGGTATGATCTTGTTCTTCAGCTGGTCGACGACGTACTTGCGCATCTCTTCGGTGATGCGGCCGTCCGCTTGATACGGAACGTGAAGCATCGTCGTCGGACAGTCGTACTCCTTGCGCAGAAGTTCGAACCACTTCAGGAACGTGAAGCAGCCCGTGTAGCTCAGCAGCAACAGGTCGGGGTTAGGCAGGCGCTTCCCCGTCGGCCCCACGTTCCCCGAGCGCAGCATGCCGATATCGCACTTGACGTATGTGCAGACGTCCTCGCTGTGCCCCTCCTTCTCGGCCAGCGTGATGTAGTCCTTACTGAGACCGCGCATGCCGGACTGGAGCGCGTTAATCTCGGGCAATACCGGCGCGACGTCGAAGCTCAACATCAGCTCGGTCAGATTGCCCGGCACGAAGGTGTACACACACTTCTCTCCTAGCTCCTCCGCCCGCCCCAGCCTGTCGAAGTGGGAAGAGATCATGCGCTTCTGTCGTTCCTGGCTCTTGTCCTTGGCAGAGACAACGTCTATTTCAGTGCTCATGAGCCACTCCACAGCTTGATCGAATCGGCGAAGGTCCCTGCCTGTTCGCGTATAACCTGGAACTGTCCTGTGTCCTCGCTGTACTTGAACATCGTCCACGGAATCCCCGCGCTCGTGACCGCGGCGGTTCCCATGGGCTGATCCAGCAGCGCCGGATCACAGAAGCTAGGTGCGCAAAAGAGCGCTCCCTCGGCACCCGACGCTTCGATGCGTTCGACCAGCTCGCGCCCATTCTCGCCCTCGTCGATGTAGCGCGTGGGGCACGCGGGGGCGTCGTGCAAGAAGGCGCTCACGAGGGCATCGAGCGGGTCGCCCTCCTCCGAGATGTCCCCACGGAACCAGCGAGAGACCTGCACGAAGTCGTCGTCAACGATGTAGCATCCCGCCCGCTCCAAGGTCTTGATCAGCCCTAGCGGGGGTTGTTCGCAGAACGAGCCGGTCAAGAGGACGCGGGCCTGGTCCATGGGCTCACGCCCCACTTCGGCATTCACTAGCTCGCGAAACCGGTCGAGCAGGCCGTTGTGCTCCTCGACGGGCATGACGAGGCCGGCGCGGAGCACAACATAGAGCTCAGCAGTCGGTACGCGCCAAGGCTCACGGCGGCGTAGGTCGTAGAGTGCGCGCACACGCCGACTGTTCTCATTGAACACCCGAATCGACGCGCGCAGCGCCTCCGCCTCGAGCGGCTTGCCGCCCGCTTCGACCAGCTTCGCCGACAAACTCTCGAGATCGTGTCTGTAGAACACGCCCCCCATTTCCTCGTTGAAGTCCTGGGGCACATCGAGGTAGTGCACCAGTTTCTGCGGAAACATCATCTTCCACATGCCCGACAGGTTGCGGATCACGTCGCAGATCGCCGGGAAGATCATTCCGTCGAGGCAGTCCAGGCTCCCGTTCAACCCGAGCTCGATCGTGCTGCGCGGGATGTGACAGATGTACGACTGGTAGTACGCGTCGCCGCGAATGATCTCAATGTCGCCGGATCCCATGATGCCGACCGGCAGCACGCCCTGGGCGTGCATCAGCTCGCGCGGCACGTAGGTCGGCATGAAACCGATCGCGTGGCCGCCCGTGCGCTCCTTCCAGGACCGGACCGAAGGCATGCTCGTGTCGCGCATCAGCTCTTCGCATTCGGCAACGAGCTTTTGGAGTGCGACCGCCTTCTCTGCTGTCTCGACTGCTGCTGTCATGCGTCACTCCATGTGGGCTCGCGCTTCTCTATGAACGCGGCGATTCCCTCGTTCGCATCACGAGTGGCCATCAACTCTTCCAGGTACATGCTCTCGAGCTGTTCGATGTCGCGCTCGAAGCGCCTCAGGAACGCCATTCGCGCGGAGTGAGCCGCGAAGCGCAGGGAAGAAGCCGAGCGAGGCATCAGGTGCTTTTCGATCCACGACAGCGCCGTCGCTTCCGGGGTGTCGGTGATCTCGTCGACGAGCCGCATGGCGAAGGCCTCGTCGGCCTTCACGCTGCGCCCCGTCAGGAGCAAGTCATCCGCCGCGCCACGCCCCACGCGCTCAGCGAGGATGGCCGCGCCCACGGGCGCGAACACCCCGAGCTTGATCTCCGGCTGACCGAAGCTCGACTCGGGATGGGCAAAGATGCGTTGGCAGAAGGCGACCAGCTCGAGTCCGCCGCCCAGACAGACACCACGCACGGCCGCGAAGACAGGGATTCGCGACTCCGCGATGGCACGAAAGAGTCCGTGGAACCTGCCGAGAAAGTCCTTCACTTGCTCCGCGCGATGCTCCTCCACGCTGGCGCCAAAGCTGAAGTTGGATCCCTCGCCAGTCAGCAGGACAGCCTTGAGCTTCGGCTCGTTGGCCGCGGCTCGAAACAGTCCCGTCAACTCGGCGGTCATCGCCGCGTCCAGGACGTTGCCCTTCGGCGCGTCGAGAGCGACGCGCCACAGCGCACCGCCATGCAGACGCACGTAGCGGATCTTCTCTCCGGTGACGATCTGCTCCTCTTGCACGCTCATTCGGTGTCCTCCCCAATGTCCAGCTCGAGCTGGACGTATGGACCGCCCACGAAGCCGTGGCGGCGAAAGAGTGAGAGGAACGGAATGTCGGTGCGCGTCACCATCGTTCGCAGCGAGGAGACGCCCAGCTTGCAAAAGCGGACCTTCGCCTCCTCGAGGAGCGCCGACGCTCTCTTCTTCCTCGTGGTCTCGGGCCGGACCCCCAGCGCCAGGATCCAGCCACACTCGTCCGAGCCGAACTCGAACGCTCGGATCTCGCCGAACAGGTAGCCCTCGAGCCCGCCAATCCCTTCCAGCACGAGTCCGATGCTGCTCTCGTCGCGAAGAACGCGCTCGAACACCCCCTCCCAGTAGCCCTGTTTCGTCGTGCCGGTCAGGACGGTGTCGAGTGCCACGACGCCCGCCAGGTCGCCGGGCTCGAGCGAACGAACCGAGAGCTCGGTGTGCGGGTTCGAAGCGATGTCCTCGATCACGAAGTCGCCTCCGCCGAGGCGGCTTCGTGCACAGGCTTGAGGAGCTCCTCCACGAGCTCCGGCCCCCAGACCGCTCCGTTGGCGAGCCGCTTTCGAAGCGCCAGAAAGTCCACTTCGCGACGCTTCCGACCGCCCTCGTGAAACGCGCGGAAGCCCGTACGCGCCTCAGTCATCATGTTCAGGCCGAGCCAGGCACGGTTCGTCTCCTTGTTCGCGTCCCAGTGGGCGAGCTTGTGCTTGCGCACACTGGAGATCGTCTTGGTCAGGCACCCCGGGAAAGTCTGGGCCAGCTTGCCGACGAGCTCGTCGACGGCCTCGTCGAGCCGCGTCAGGTCGACCGTGCCCTGCTTCAGAAGGGCCTTGCCCGCGGCGCGCTCGTCGCCGGACAGGAACTCACCGTGCACGATGTCGCCAAACGCGTCCGTCCAACGCGCGGTCTCGACGAGCGGGTTCGGCAGGTAGTCCCCACCGACCTTCAGGCCGGGGACCACCTTGGCGATCAGCCCGAGCCGCCGCGCCTTGTGGGCGCTCCAAGGCTCGCACAGGGTGCAGCTCTCCATCCCGGCCTCGACGCCGACGAACAGCGGGAGGAAATCGGTGCTGCCCCCGTCCGGCGCGGAACCGTGCCGCGGCCCAGCCTGGCCGAAGATCGCGAGGTCCTGCGCGACCGTGAAGTCACAGGCCATTCCGATCTCCTGACCACCGGCGATGCGCATGCCGTTGACGCGGCAGATGACCGGCTTGTCACACATGAGGATCGCGCTGACCATGTCATTGAACAACCGCATGTACTGCGCGTACTCGTCCGGCCGACCCGCGTAGTATTCGGCGTACTCTGCGGTGTTCCCGCCCGTGCAGAAAGCGCGGTCGCCAGAGCCGGTGAATACGACCGCAACGCACGCTCGGTCGTTGCTGGCGCGGCGCATCCCGAGGATCACGCCCTTGACCATCTCCGTCGTGTAGGAATTGAGCTGCTGCGGGTTGTCCAGCGTGATCCAGACCGTGTGCAGGCCCTGGGCCTGCACAATCGGCTTCTCTTCGTAGCGGAGTCCGGGCACCTCTCGGTGCTCGGCGAGGTCGTGGTTCTTGAAGCTCATGGTTAGGACTCGGGAGTGAGGATCACGCGTCGACTGAGCTCGTGCGCGTGCACGGCAGCGAAGGTCTCGTTGATCGATGCGAGCGGCCTACGCTCGATGAAGGGCTCGAGCTGCACGTCGCCCTGCAACGCGAGCTCGACGATCGGGGGATAGTGCTCGGGCAAGCAACCCCAGTTGCCGCGTGCGGTCGCATCGAGCGCCATGAGATTGCTGAGGCGCAACTCGACCTTCTTCGGTGTGTAGCCGACGACCGCGAGGTAGCTCGCCTTTCCGAGTAGACCGAACGCCGTGGCCTGCCCGGCGGGCGTGCCCGACGTCTCGAAGATGCGCCAGCGCCAGCTCGGAACGTCGTGGTCCGACGCGAACCGTTTCACTGCGCCCTTGAGCGCACGGAAGTCGAGTTCGGCCGCGGAGAGGCGCAGGTGCGCGCCGCAACCGGCCAACGCCTCGAGCCGCGCCGCAACGACGTCGATGGCGACCACGTGGGCGCCCATGGAAGCGGCTAGCTGCACGCCGAATCCGCCCACTCCTCCGGCGCCGACGAACACCGCGAGGTCGCCGGCCTGCAGATCGCTTCGCAGGAGCGCCTGATAGGGCGTTGACACCGCGTCGGCGATGACCGAGAGCGCAGCGAGGTCCAACCCCACTCGGTTGATGTTCGCGTCGGCGAGGTCCGGAATGGGACAGAGCCCCGTCGACGGAACGCGGACATGGGTCGCGAATCCACCGTGGACGTCGTTGCCCGGGAAGATCTGGTTGGAGCAGATCGACCCCTCACCTGCGATGCACGCACGGCAGCTCCCACACGGAATGACGGCGGGCACGATGACCCGTTTGCCGATCCACGACTGCGCACCCTCCCCGGCCTCGACGACCGTGCCGCTGATCTCATGCCCCAGAGTCAGCGGCAGCGCGTGGCGCGTCGGCACGCTGTCGTAGACGAAACCGAGGTCCGTGTGGCACACGCCGCAGCCGGCGACCTCGACCAGGGCCTCACCGGCTCCCGCCTCCTCCTCGCGCACCTGCAGCCCCATGGGGGCGCCCGGCTCTCGGAACACCCAGGATTCGATCTTCATCTCCTCACTCTCGGGTGGAGTCTTCGGTAAATCAACCCCTTTATACCTATTTACGTGCCCGAGCCTGGGCCGGGCTCCGTCGATCTCGCCGCAGACGGTCCCGTCCTCCCTCCCGATCTTTCCCGCGGCACCGTCTCTTCTGGTCGAGCCGGCCTCGGGGCCCCAAGGGGACCCCATCGAGATCCTCCGGGGAACCGAATAGAAGCCCCCACCGGGGCCTGAGTTCGGACGCAACTCACAACGTGCCTAGCGGGGATCGCTTCGTACCGGCGACCTCACCCGCCTCCCGACCACGAAAAAAGAGGACCCAGCCGGGAAGGGCCAGATCCTCTCTGAGAGTTGGTAGCGGGGGTAGGATTCGAACCTACGACCTCCGGGTTATGAGCCCGACGAGCTGCCTGACTGCTCCACCCCGCGATTCCAGGGCGGATTGTCCGCAGCGGAGGGGGGCGGTGCAAGGGTGGTGCGGGGAATCGGGCAGGAGGGTACCGGAGGGTGGGAGAGAGGCCGGCACGTGAGGTCACTCGATGCCCAGAGCGGCGATCAGCCAGGCGTGCCGGCCGGCAGGAGCCTCGGTCTTGAGCTCGGGCGGAAGGAGAGCGAGGAGCGGCGCGAGACCGGCGAAGAGACCAGCAACGTCATCCGACCAGACCCAGGATTCGGCACCGGCGGCGAATCCCCCATCGGGACCAACGGCAGGCAAGGGATCGAGGATCGAGCGCACGGCGCGGGTCACGGACGCGGCCAGGTGGGCGCGGGCCGAGGCATCGTCGCCGGCCGCGGCCCAGGGAGAGGCCCACACCTTCGCCGGAGACTCCCCCGACGACCTGCGCTACGGGAGGAAACCTGACCGACGGGTTGGCGGTACTGTTCGGACCGTAGGCTGCCGCGAGCACCGCAGCCGTGGGCGCGGGCGCAAGGCGCCAGGCGAGCCGGCGCTCGATCGTGCTAGGAAACCTGCTCCGTAGGCAGGTCCGGAGCGGGATCGGGCGGCGAGTCTGTGTCGGGTACCGGGTCCGGGTCAGGCGCGGGGTCGGGTGCAGGCTCCGGCGCGGGTTCGGGTGCAGGCTCCGGCGCGGGGTCGGGCTCGGGGGCGGGGTGCTCGCCGAGCAAGGCGCTCAGGTGACCGGCCAGGGTCAACAGGGAGACGTGACGCTCGCGATCGCCGAGCAGACCCGCCCAGAGAGCGCCGTCGGAGTCCGCGCCGGAAGAAGGCGCGGCATCACCCTCGGCGGGCAAGAGCGGCAGACCCTCCAGCAAACCCAGGGCGTGGGCCTGGCGCGCGGGATCAGCGCTGGCCGCAGCACGCTCACCGAGCTCCAGCAAGTCACGGCAACGGATCACCACCGTCTCGTTGCGCCATGCGGACCGCTCGATCAGAGTGAGCGACACGCCAAAAGCCTCGCCCGCCGCCGCACGGGACGACGCCTGGTCGGGCGCGGGCACCGAAGCCATCCACTCCGCCGCATCACGCAGATCCGAGAGCTCCAGGAGAGAGTCAGGCGCGCCTTCGGGGTCCAACTCCACGGCGCGTGCCTCCGAGAGCAAGACCTCGCGCCAGGCAAACAGGGCCCCCTCGCCGTCTCCACGACCGTGAAGGAAGCGCGCACGATCACGCAAGACGAGCTCGGGCGTCACATCGCCCCCCACCTCACGAGCATGCTCCAGGGCCACGGCGAAGAGCTCGTCCACGCGCAAGACGTCGCCCGCCTCCCCTGCGCCGGACACCAGATCGGCCAGAAAGAGGGCGGAAACATAGGAAAGGGACGCACGGTCCCGACCGCCAGGGGCCACCGAGAGGGGCGCGTGCACGTCCACGAGACGCCGCGAGAAGGCACCGTCACCCTCGCCGACATCCGACAGGGAGGCCCCGGCGGCGCGCAACTCGAGCGCCCAGGCGAGCACACGCCCATGCTCTTCGGCAGCCAGCTCGATCGCGCGATCGTGGGAGAGGCCGGCCACCAGGCCCACCGCCTCGCGCACGCGACGCACGCGCGTCGCATCGTCCTCCAGGGCGACCAGCCGACTCGCGATCGAGAACACCGAGGCCGCGTGATCGCCAGCCATCGCCCGCAAGGTCGAGACCAGCTCCGTCACCCCGCCATCCTCCCATTGCACCATGGCGTCGAAACTCTCGCCGACCAGGATGCCCGCCACCAGGTCCGGACGCTCCTGCCGACCGAGCAAGGAGAGCAGCTGCGCCCGCAACCCACCGACCGTCTCGTGCACCAGACGCTCGGCGAAGGCGGCCGGGTCCGCCTGGGACACCAGGCCCTCCAGGGCCGGCCGCGCGAGATGCGCCAGGGCGCGGCCGCGCAGGTCCGGGTCCTCGTCGCGCAAGACACCAATCAAGGTGTCCAGCACCCGACGACCCTCCTCGCCGACCGGATCGAGACCCGCCGCCAGATCACCGAGGCAGCCGACCAAGGTGTACCGAAGGTCGAAATCATCGGCCGCCTCCAGGACGGCCGTCAGACGCTCCACATCCCCCGCAGAGGACAGGCGCGCCAGCAAGAGCGCCGAGGCGACCCGCACCCCACGGTGCTCGCGCGGATCCTCGAGCAACGACAAGGCGATCTCCCCCACGCCGCGCGTCCCCTCGCCGTGATCGAGCCCCGCTTCCACGGAGCGCTCACACAAGCCGAGCAGGGAACGCAAGGCTCCCGCCAGAACATCGCCATCCACCAGCTCGTCCGACAGGACCGGATCCTCGAGCTGCTGAACGCTCCACTCCACCGCCCGCAGCAGGCTGTCAGTGCCCGCGGCCGACTCCAGATTCCACGGCAGGCGACCCAGGGCGTGCGACACCGGGACCTGAAGACCGGGATGGCCTGCGTTGATCACACCGAACAGGACGTTGCGCAGGCGACGAAGGCTGGGAGAGTCCGCGGGAACCGCCGCGTGCATCTCCACCAGCGCCTCCAGCAAGGACTGAAAGGAGATCGCGGCCTCCTCCCGCTCGAGCTGAGACAGCAAGGCCTCGATCGCCCGTCCCGATTCCTCCGGATCGTCCACGGCCCGGCGCGAGAGCGCGGGACCGGCGGCGGCCCGCACGCGCGGATCGAGGTCCGCCAGACCCACCATCGCATGCTCCGCATCCGCGCCCAGCGCCTCCACCGAGAGCCGGTGCACGCGCTCCTCTAGGACGGTCAACTGCGCCAGATAGGCACCCTCCGGGCCCTTGCGCGCCGCCAGGGTCCAGTGCGCGTCGAACTCCTCGCGCGTGGCGAACCACTGCAGGAACAAGGCGTGCAAGGCGCCGCGAGCCGAAGCACGCACTTCGGGGCGCTCGGAGGTCAACCCGCCGGCCACGGCGTCCGCCAGGAGATAGCGCCGACTCGCGCCGACGAGGCGCGCCGCCGCACGCCACAACATCGGGCGCGCGCCCGGGTCGGAGAGCTGCAACGCCAGGCGCTCATCCCACTCCGCACGCGCCTCGGCGTCGGCCGAGGCCCGCAGGCTGACCCACTCCCGCGCCTCCTCGCGCATCGCCAGGCGCACCGAACGCCGCGCGGCCGTCAGGAAGGTCGGCAGGTCACGTCCGCCACAGAGCACCGCCACATCCATCGTCGTACGCCGATCGAGCTCCCAGAGCTCGTCCAGGCGAGCGCGCAGCTCCGAGTTGCGCAGCTCGCGCACCGTCCGGTAGTACTCCGCCAGACCGCTCGGCGCGTCGGCGTGGCCCGCCTCCACGATCTCCACCGCCTCGCCCGAGGCGGCGCCCTCGCGTGCTTGCGACTCCTCGGCTTGCGAGCGCGAGGGAGCTTCGGATGCGCCGGCGTGGGGCGCACAGAACACGACCCCCAACGACACGACCAGGAGAACCGCGACGCTCCCCCTACCTAATCCAACCACTCCGTTTCCCGTCCTCATGCATCCACGCCGCAAGCATCGTAACAACGACGCGACAAGCACGCTCACCCGAAACGGCGCCCGCGGAGAGAGGGCGGGCAGCGCCGGCCCACCCGCCCGCGGGGGCACCCGGGAGCCGCCGGAGAGAGGGCTCAGCCGAGATCCAGAGCGGTCAAGATGCCGCGCGCTAGCACTTCGACCTCCTCCTCCCCACTCTCGACGACCAGGCACGCCAGCTGTACGAACCAGGCCTCGCGCTGTTGGGCCAGACCCGCCAACTCGTCCGCCGCCGAGCCGCTCCCCAGAGCGGGCCGCGGCACGGGATCGGCCGCCATGCGCGCGGCGAGCACCCGCGGGTCGGCTCGCAACCATACGCAGCGACAGCGCGACAGCAAATCGCGGCAAGCGGCGCGCTCGACCGCCCCACCGCCGGTGGCCAGGACCGGCGCCCCGCCACACTGCAGCACAGCGCGCAAGGCCGACTCCTCCAGGTCGCGGAAGGCCGACTCGCCCAGCTCGGCCAGCAGCTCGCCCGCGGTCGGCGTGGCCGAAGGCCGCTGTACGGCCACGGAACCACCGGCCCAGGCGCGCTCGATCTCCCGATCCAGATCCACGAAAGGGCGCCCCGAGAGCCGGGCCAGACAGCGCCCGACGCTGGACTTGCCCGTACAGCGCAGACCGATCAAGGCCACGGTCTCCGCCGCCCTGCTCATCACTTCCCGTCCGCCGCGTGCTCGAAGGCCGCGCGCATGATGGCTTCGTCCACCGCGTGCCCCGTGAAGAGCCGAAACTGAGCCGAGGCCTGCCGTACGAACCACTCCCGACCCGGAACGGGGAGGCAGTTCCGCTCCTCGGCCGCGGCCATCAGCGCCGTGCGCATCGGCCGATAGACGGCGTCCATGACGATCGTCCCCTCCCGCAGCCACTGCGCGGGAATCGGCGACTCCCCTTCGCTGCCCACCGAACCGACCGGCGTGCAGTGCACCAGGACATCGTGCTCGATCGCGGGGATCGACTCCCAGGCCGCGCACTCCCCGCCCAGTTCGCGCGCCAGGCTCGCCGCCCGCTCGGCGTCGCGGCCGGCGACGGTGAAGCTCCCGCCCGCCTCACGCACCGCCTGGCAGACCGCCCGCGCCGCGCCGCCGCAACCCAGGACGAGGGTGTGGGCCTCCCTCAAGCTCCCCGCACGCGCCGACTCGCCGCCGGGGAGAACGGCAACGTCAGCGCAGGCGCTCTCCATGGACGCCATCAAACCGGACTGGGCGAGGGCGGCCCCGAGGCTCTGCGCCACCGCGCCCACGTCTGTGTTCAGCCCACGCCAGCCGCGGCCCTCGCGGATCAGGGTGTTGGCCGCTCCCGCGCGTTCGCTCGCGCCGTCCAGGGAGCTGGCGAAGGCCGCCGCCCCACCCTTGTAGGGCGCCGTGATCGAGAAGCCGCGAAAACTCTCGTCCGAGGCCAGCTCCAGGAAGGACTCGATCGTGCGCGGCTCGAAGGCCAGATAGAGGGCGTCGAGGCGGGCCGCCTTGAGCGCCATCCCGTGCACGCGCGGCGACCAGGAGTGGCGCGCGGTCACGCCGACGACACCGAAGATCGCCGTCTCCCCCGACAGGCCTCCGGGCGGCGCGAGAGCGAGGAAGTCGTTGACGCGCAGTTGACCGGGCCCGGTCAGATCGCCGGTCTCTTCCCCCGGCAGGTCCGCCGGCGCCGCATAGGTGAAGGGCGAGCCGAAAATCGGAGCCAACAGCCGCGTGAAGGAACCGGCCGCGCCCGAGCAGAAGGCGACCAGCCCGCCGCCGCAGACGCGCAGGTAGTTCAGGACGCGCAGGCCGTCCTCGGCGCACTCGGCGTGGGTCACGATCTTGACGATGTCGCCCTCATAGAGCACCGCGCGCACCTCCTCGTGCAGCGCGGCGAGATCCAGCGGAGTGCCGTCGAGCTCGTGGCGCGACACGATCCGATGACAGGGAGCCTCCACCTCCCCCAGGTCGAGGGACAGGCGCTGATCGACGTCCACGAAGCGACAGCCGGCGCGCGCCGCGACGCGCAGAACCTCCAGGCGCTCCTCCACCGGACCGGGGAACTCGCCGTGTGCCTCCGGGCCCGGACAGGCGGCGATGACCGGCTTGGGACAGGCCGCGACGAAGGCCGCCAGGGCCTCGGGCCGCAGTTCGCGCAGGCGATCGAGGCGCACCTCCACCAGGTCCGCCAGGGCGGCCTGACGCAGGGCGCGGGCCGCGAGACGCTCGAAGTCCGCGTCGATGTGAGAGACGACCACCGGCATGGGGACAGTCTCCGGTTTTTTCGCGTGGGAGAGAAGGCCCCCGCGCCGGGACGGCGGGCTGGAGTGGGCTGGTGAAGAGCTTCGGACGGCAGAGCGATCCCATCCGCATCGGGTCGCTGGCGGCAGACCCGGGGGAAGCGGGGATGCGGCGCAACTTCGGCGTGCCGAGGCGCTGTGTAGGCGGCCATCCCGGCACCCGAGGGCCTCCAGAACGGAATCCTAGCTCGCCGTGTACTCGCCCCAGGAGTCGTAGTCCATGTCCTTGAACTCGGCCGCCACGTAGCCCTCCTGCTTGGAGTACTCGAACTCCTGGGCGTAGGCCGAGAGGATCGCCTCCTGGATCGAGTTGCGCGCGGACTGCTTGATCGGGTGGGCGATGTCGGCGTACAGCCGCGGGCGCCCGCGCTCGTCGAGGTGGGCCCGATCGCCCGCCAGGCGCGTCCCGCAGTCGTTGCAATACCGGGCGCGGATCGAGTTCTTGCCGCTGCAGCGCTCGCAGCGGTCGCAGAGCTTGCGGCTGGGCATGGCCACGAAGAGCCCCTCGCCCCCATCGATGATCTTGATGTCCCGCACGACGAGGGCGTCATCGAGGGTGATGCTGGCGAACCCTCGCAGCTTGTCCCTCGTCCCGCTGACGAGCTTGATCCGGATCTCGGTGATCTGCAACACGACGGGCCCGCGTCCGGGCGGCGCCAGGGGGCGGGGCATCTTTCGGGTGTGAATCCCGGCCCGTCCCGCATCGGGGACACGCCCGGCGCACTGGCCCCTCAGGGCTCCTCGCTCGTCAGGCGCACGCCGTGGCGGGCGGGGCGGGTCACGAGGGCCGCGCGCAGGGCCAGGCCGGCGGTCGCCGCCGCCGCTTCCACCCCCGCCAGGGCCGCGCGCGCCTCGCCGGCGCCGTCGTAGAGACCGAAGAAGCTCGAACCGCTGCCCGCCAGTCGGAAGTGCGCCGCGCCCGCGCCGTCGAGCAGCTCGCGCCAGGCCCCCAGAGCGGGGACCGCACGCAGGGCGGCCGGCTCGAGGTCGTTGGCGAGGGCGCCGCGCGCGCGGGCGGCGGGGCCGGCGGGAAGCGCCTGCGTGGCGGCGTCGGGCTCGCCGTCGCACTCGGCCGCCTCAAGGGCGGCGTAGACCAGGCCCGTCGGACAGCCCGGCTCCGGGGTCACCAGGACGACCGACCAGTCCCCCACCGACTCCGCCGCCACGGGCCGCACGCGCTCGCCGCGCCCCTCGCACAGGGCCAGACCCGTCGCGGCCGCCTCCAGAAAGAAGGGGCAGTCGGAACCGAGCTCCGCCAGCGCCTCGCGCGCCCACTCCGCGCGCTCCGCGCCCGCGAGGTCGAGCCCCAGCACGGCGGCGCTCGCCGCCAGGGCCGCCGCCGCGTCGGAGCTCGCGCCCCCCAGGCCCGCCTGGGCCGGGATGCGCTTGACGAGTTCCACGGTCAGACCGACGCCGCGCGCCAGCCCCGCCTCCCGCGCCGCCGCGAGGGCGACCGCCGCCGCGCGCCAGGCCAGGTTCTCCTCGTCGCCGGGCACCTCGCCCCCGGCGCCGAGGCCGCTCACCTCCAAGGCCACGCCCTCCCCTGGGCGGGTGGCGACACGCAGCTCGTCGGCGAGCTCCAGGGCCAGCAGGTGCGTGCGGAGCTCGTGGAAGCCGTCCGCGCGCCGCCCACGCAGTTCGAGGGTCAGGTTGATCTTGGCCGGCGCGAGGACGCGGACCACTCGGGGCGGCGAAGGGCTCAAGCGCGCCCGTCTCCCCGCGCCCCGAGCACCCGGTTATCGATCAGGCGCACGCCGCCCACGCGCGCGGCCACCAGCGCCACGGCGCGCTCCAGATCTCCCGCGGGAGTGCCGGCGCTCCAGGCCTCGGGGTCGCGCAGCTCGGCGTACTCGACCTCGACGCCGTCGCGCTCGAGCCCCTCGCGCAACAGCGCCGCGAGGGCCGCGAGGTCCCGCGCCCCCTCGCGCCAGGCCGCATCCACCGCCGCCAGGGAGCGCGAGAGGCACGCGGCCCGCTCGCGATCGTCCGCGCCGAGCAGGTCGTTGCGCGAGGAGCAGGCCAGGCCCGAGGGCTCGCGCACGATGTCGCAGACCACCACCCGCGGCCCGCCGCGGCGAGCCGCGAGGTCGGCGATCACCAGCGCCTGCTGGTAGTCCTTGCGACCGAAGTAGGCGCGCTCGGGCGCGACCACGTCGAAGAGACGCTCGACGATCGTCGCCACACCCTCGAAGTGGCCCGGCCGGCAGGCGCCCTCGAGGCCCTCGGCCGCGGGGCCCGGATCGACGAGGTGCTCGGGCGGGAGGCCGCCGTCGGGGGACAGCTGGCCGGGGAAGAACTGCTCGAGGGTGCCAGTGAAGACCATCGCCGCGCCGGCCGTCTCCAGCAGCCGCGCGTCGCCCTCGAGATCGCGCGGATAGCGCTTCAGGTCGTGCGGATCGTCGAACTGCAGAGGATTGACGAAGACGCTCACGCAGGTCTCATCGTTCTCCGCCACGGCACGCTCGACGAGCGAAAGATGGCCGACGTGCAGGGCACCCATGGTGGGCACGAAACCCACGCTCACTCCCCGCGTGCGGCGCTCGGCGCACCACGCCCGGGCCCGCTCGGGGTCCTCGAGACGCTCGATCACCGCTCCGCTCCGGCGCGCGCGCGCGCCAGCTCCGCCGCGCGCGCGCGCACCGTGAGTCCCGAGCACGCCAGGACGAGCTCGGGCGCGATCTGGGAGAGCGGTTCCAGCACGAAGCTCCGCTCTTCGAGCCGTGGGTGCGGCAAGGTCAGGCGCGCGCTCGCCAGAGAGCAGTCGCCGAAGAGCAGCAGGTCGAGGTCCAGGGTGCGCGGCCCATTCGGCAACTCGCGCGAGCGGTCGCGCCCAGAGCGCGCCTCGATCGCCTGCAGGCATTCGAGCAAGGTCAGGGGTTCGAGCAGGGTGCACAGCTCGAGGACGCCGTTCAGGAACGGGGGCTGGTCCGGCGGGCCGCCGACGGGCGCGGTCTCGATCCAACTTGAGACGCGCTCCACCCGCAAGCCATCGGTGGCCGCCAGACTCTCGACGGCGCGCTCGAGGTGCGCGCGTCGCTCACCCAGGTTGCTGCCCAGGGCGACGAAGGCGGTCGCGCCCGCAGCAGGAGAGCTCACAGGCGCGCGTCTCCGTCGCGAGCGGTCTGGCGCGCACGCGCCAGATCCCATAGCCAGCGCACGACGCCGTAGAACACGAAGCCGTTGAAGGCCACGAAAAGCAGGGGCACCGGCGCCAGGTAGAGACCGAGGGCCACGAAGACGATCGTCACCAGGGCGAAGAAGTTGCTGCGCTCGTTGGTCAGGTTCGCGCCGGCGTGGACGTAGCGCACACGGCTGACCATCAAGAGCCCGATCAATGGCAGGGCGAGGGTCAGCCAGACCGGCACCCAGGTCAAGAGCGGCTCCCAGTCCACATCGCGCGTCCAGCCCATGACGCGCCCCAGGGGCGTGGGCGTTCCCTCGGCGAGCTCGAGCTCGGGGCGGCTGAGGATCAGGTAGATCCAGATCGTCGACGCCACCGCCCCCGCTGCGGCGGGCGAGGGCAGGCCGCGGAACTCCGCGTGGGCGGAGGCCTCGTGGTCCGATTCGAGGTTGAAGCGCGCCAGGCGCAGCATCGCCATCAGCGAGTAGCAGCCCGCCGCCGCGAAGTGCAGGCGCGGGGAGGCCAGGAAGCCGGCGGCGGTCTCCTCGTGCTCGAAGAGGGCCTTGGCCATGATCGCCGGCGCGACCCCGAAGGTCACGACGTCCGCCAGGGAGTCGAGCTGGCCGCCGAAGTCGCTGTAGGAGTGGGTCAGGCGCGCCACCCAGCCGTCGAGGCCGTCGAAGAGCATCGCCAGGAAGATCAGGAAGCAGGCCGCCTCCATCTTCTCGTAGAAGACCCCCGGATCCTGGTCGTGCCAGGCCAGGGCGTCGATGCTCTTGGACAGGGCCAACAGCCCGCAGGCCCCGTTGGCCAGGGTCAAGAGGTTGGGGAGCGTGGCGATCGGCTTCATCGCCCGCCCGTTGTATCCCCGCCCCTCCCGCCGGCACAAGCCCGCAGGGCACCCACACCGCCCCCAGGGGCCCGGCGCGCGCGTGTGGGGCCTCGGTGAGAGCGAAGAACTGGATCGGAAGGACCTGGAAGGGCTCCGCCCGGCCGATAGCATCTGCAGCATGACCGAGATCGCCGCCGTCCACGCCCGGGAGATCCTCGACTCCCGGGGCAACCCGACCGTCGAGGCAGAGGTGCGCCTCGAGAGCGGCGCCAGCGGCCGGGCCGCGGTCCCCTCGGGAGCCAGCACCGGCGCGCACGAGGCCTGCGAGCTGCGCGACGGCGAGGGGCGCTACGGGGGCAAGGGCGTGCTGAAGGCCGTCGGCCATGTGAACGGTGAGATCGCCGAACAGCTGTTCGGCGTGGAGGGACTCGACCAGGGCGCCGTGGACGCCGCCATGATCGAACTCGACGGGACCCCGAACAAGTCACGCCTGGGAGCCAACGGCATCCTCGGCGTCTCCCTGGCCTGCGCCCGCGCTGCCGCCGAGGAGTGCGGGCTGCCGCTCTGGCGCTACGTCGGCGGAGCGAGCGCGCGCACCCTGCCCGTGCCGATGATGAACATCCTCAACGGCGGCGAGCACGCCGACAACAACGTCGACCTGCAGGAGTTCATGGTCATGCCCTTCGGGGCGACGAGCTTCGCCGAGGGCCTGCGCATGGGCGCCGAGATCTTCCACGCCCTCAAGGCCGTCCTGCGCGAGGCCGGACTCTCCACCGGCGTCGGCGACGAGGGCGGCTTCGCCCCCGACCTGGGCTCCAACGAGCAGGCGATCACCCTGATCCTCTCCGCCGTCGAGAAGACCGGCATGCAGCCGGGCCGCGACGTGCGCCTGGCCATCGACGCGGCTGCCTCGGAGTTCCACGACGAGGGGAAGTACACGATCGAGGGCGCGGCGAAGAGCGCCGAGGAGTTGATCCACTTCTACGCTGGCCTCGTGGACAGCTATCCCGTCTTCAGCATCGAGGACGGCCTCGACGAGGACGACTGGGACGGCTGGCGCTCCCTGACCGACGCCATCGGCGAGAAGGTACAGCTCGTTGGCGATGACCTGTTCGTCACTGACACCGAGCGTCTGGCGCGCGGCATCGCCGAGAACGCGGGCAACTCGATCCTGATCAAGGTCAACCAGATCGGCACCCTGACCGAGACCCTCGACACGATCGCCCTCGCCCACCGCAACGGGTTCCGCTGCGTCATGAGCCACCGCTCGGGAGAGACCGAGGACACGACCATCGCTGACCTGGCGGTCGCCACCCACTGCGGACAGATCAAGACCGGCGCGCCCTGCCGCAGCGATCGGGTGGCGAAGTACAACCAGTTGCTGCGCATCGAGGAGGAGCTCGGTTCGGCGGCCCGCTACGGCGCCCGCGACCTCGCCTGAGCCGAGCGATGCGTTCCATGAAGAGCCCCCGCAAACCGTCCGACAGCCCGCGCGCCGGGGCCGGCCTGGTGCGCCTGTTCGGCGGCCTGCTGGGCGGCGTGCTGTTCTGGATGCCGGTCTGGGTGCCGCTCGTGCTCCTGGCCCAGGTCGGCCTGCTCGGCCTGCGGCCGGCGCGCACCGAGAGCCGCCAGATCGCCGAGCACGAGATCGAGCTGGCCAAGCGCCTCAAGGGCCACAGCGAGCGGCGCGCGACCCTCGAGGCCTGGTCGGAGGCCCTCGACGACCCGGTCTACCGCGAGCGCATGCAGCGCTTGCTGGACGGGCGCTGAGCGGATGGGCGCCGCCCTCGGCCTCGCGGCCGCGGTGCTCTGTGTCGCGGGGTTCGCCGCGCACCAGGGTGAGGGAGAGGGCGCCCTCTCGAACGACGCCTGGCTGCCGACGGACGAGGACGCGGCGCGGCTCCTGGCCGCCGGCGACGGCGAGCTGGCCCGCCGCCTCGCCGCCAGCCCGAACTCGCCGGCGAGCGAACTGGTAGCGGGCCTCGACGCCTGGCACGACGCCCTGGTGGGGAGCGCGCCGGGCGCCGCCGTCCCGCTCGCGCTGCCGACGGCCGCCACGGAGGACGCCTGGACGCCGAACGATCCCGACGGGACCTTCGCCCGCCGCAGCGAGGCGGTCGAGGTGGCGGTGCTGCGTCGCCTGGCCCTGGTCGCGCCCGAGCTGCGCGCCGCCTGGAGCGAGCGCTTCGGACCCCTGGCCGCCGATCGCCTCTCTCGCGCGCGCGGCGACGCGCGGGCCCTGGCCGCCCTCGAGCGCGAGCTGCCAGCGACCCTCGGCGCCGCGCGGGCGGCCCTGACGCTCTTCGAGCTGGCCCTCGAGGCGGGGCGCACGGGCATGGCCGCCGGCTGGCTGCAGCGCGCCGAGGAGCACGCCGCTCTGCTGGGCGAGGGCGCGCCCTTCGACGCCATCGCCCGGCGCCGCGCCCTGCTCGACACCCTCACGGCCCCGGCTCCGAAGGAAGCGGCCTGGGAGAGCGCGCGCGAGCTGACGCTCCTGCGCTCGGTGCCCCTGGTCGCTGCCGGGCGCCAGGCGCCGCCGGAGACCGCCGGCGCGCCGGGCCTGGCCTTCCTGGCGGACGGGCGCATCGCCGTCCAGGACGCCCTGCGCACCTGGATCGTCGACCCCGGGGGCGCGGCGCGCAGCTTCCAGGCCTGGAAGCTGGCCCTCGCCCGGGGCTTCGAAGTGCCGGCGCCGATCGCCGAGTTCGGCGAGGTCTGGCGCACCCTTCCCGCGAGCGACGGCGAGCTGCTGTACCTGGTGGAGGGCCGCGCCGGCTGGCGGCTGTTCGAGGTCGATCCGGCGCTCTCACGCGTCGGCGGCCCGCGCACGAACCTGCTGGTCTGCGTCGCGCCGCCCCGCGCTCTGCGCTTGCCCGGGCTGCGCTGGTGCGTCGGCGCGGCGGGTCACCTGGGGCCGGACGGCGTGCTGACGCCGCTCGAGGAGTTCCTGGGCCCGGGGGTCTGGGAGTTCCAGCCTGGGCCGGCGGTGGCGGACAGCCTGCTGGTGGTCGCCGCTCGCCAGTGGCTGCGCGAGGAGCGCGAGGGCCGGGTGGTGCTCGTGGCGCCGGGGGAGGCGCGCAGCTTCGCGCTGGCCTTCGACCGTTCCGACGGGCGCCTGGTCTGGAAGCGCTCCCTGGGGCGGGGCACGGACGTGACCCTCGACCTCGGCGACCGCTTCGGTGTGCGGGCGATGGTGCGCAGCGGGGCCCAACCTCCGGCAATCATCGGTCCGCGGGCCTTCTTCGGCACGAACCTCGGAGCGGGCTTTCTGATCGAGCTGTGCGACGGCCGACCGGCCTGGGGCTTTCGCTCCCGGCGCCGCGCCGCGCGCGAGGCCGGTTGGCGCGGCGGCGCGCGGCCGCCGACCGTGGCGCTGGCGCAGGGAGCACCCTGGCCGCTCGTCCTGTGGGCGGCCGCGGACTCCGACCATCTCTACTGGTTGCGGGCCGAGCCCGACACGGACGGCGCCGGGCTGCTGGCCCACGCCCCACACCCCATCGGTGAGGGCGAGGAGCTGGCGGGAGGCGACGGCGCGCACGCCCTCGTCCTGGGCCACGCCGGTTCGCGCCGGACCCTCTCGGCCCACGATCCCACCAGCGGCCGGCGCCTCGATTCGGTCTACCTCGGGCGCGAGGAGCGCCCGCTCCGCGGCGCCTTGATCGGCGCGGCCAGGGCCCTGTTCGCCACCGACCACGGCCTCTACCTGCTCGACCGCGAGCGCGAGCTGTACCTGCTCTCGACCACGCCC
>PVBE011870429.1_pt1 | contig 32969 bp, 20 predicted proteins | sample 1631181 | NCBI WGS metagenome assembly PVBE01 (sample SAMN08397723, study PRJNA350692) | Marine metagenome, whole genome shotgun sequencing project. | isolation source: water | place: Pacific Ocean | collected 2012-04
CCGACACCTGCGACCCGAACGGCGCCGAAGGCAGCACGAATTGCGCGCGGTACAACCCGAACAGCCGCAGCACCCTGTCCGAGCCCGACGGCGTCGGCGCCCCCCACGACGGCATCACCACCGTCGAGGAGTACATGACGTTCCGCGCCCACCTCGGGCTCGGCCTGCACGTCAGGAAGTACGTGCGCTTCGGCATCGAGGCCGGCATCGCGCATGACACCGAGCACTTCGTCAGCAACGCCGACATCGGCCGCGACCTCGACGGTACGCGCCTCGTGGAGCCGCGTGACAACACGCATTGGAACCCCGAGGAGCACAACCCGACGTACGTCTCGGCCATCGACGAAGTCGGCCGACGCCTCCGTATCGAGGAGTCGACCATCTTCGACGTGACGGCCTCGCTCCAACTGAGCTTCTAGCGTGGCTCGGCTCTCAGCTGTCAGCGCTGGGCGCAACGCTGGCTCTGAGCAGGTCGAACCGCGGCCACGTCTACCGGCAGCGGCCAGAGCGAGATCTGCACCCACAGCGCTCAGCTGTTCAGCCTCGCATCAGCAGCTGCCCACGAGGCTGATGGCTGAGCGCTGAGGGCTGAAAGCCGCTTCTCATCGAGCGACTCTAGCGTTCCAGCCCGTCGGCGCGCCGGCGTCCAGCCGGATCAGCCAGCGCCGGGCGACGGTGTCCATCCTCGCCACAGTCAATCGCGAATCCGCCGTGGTAGAAGCCGCCGCCGTAGTGGCCCCACAGGCTCGCGACCGGCTCACCGAGGACGTTGCGCCCGGTCATCTCGAACTCGCCCGAGCCGTAGGTCCCGTCACCGAACGCGATGTCCGTCCCGTCCAGGTCCCGGAACACGCCGTACGCGAGGGGGCCGGGCCGGTAGACGCCCTGCATCGAGCCGCCCAATGTGCCGTCGTGGCCGTACCAGAGGCCGGCGTATCCGCCCTGGTGCGGCGCGGAGCTGAGCCAGAGGCCCTCCACGAATCCGGCCGCGCAGCGCCCGAGCTCGACCGAGGCGACTGACAGGAGGTTGCCGGCGCGGTCTCCCACGATCACCAACCCGTTGAGGTCGGCCAGCTTGCGGTAGGGCACCACGACGTCTTCGAAGGGCCCGATGTCGAACACCACAGCTCGCGGAATCTGCCCGCGGATGGGCGAGAAGCGCAGGATCAGGCCGTCGTGGCTGATGGTCGTGCGCGTCTTCCACTGCGCGACCGTGCACGGCCGGTCGACGCCATTCGCGTCCGCGGCCGCGTCGGGACGGCAACCGCGCACCCGGTCGTTGCCCTCGAAGCGGACGGTGTCGAGCACCTCCACCCGGACACCCTGACCGCGCGCGCTTCCGGCCCAGTTGGTCGCCAACGGGTGGGGTCGCGGCCGAGGCAACGCTCGCGCGTCCACCTCGCGCAGGTGCCGGACGACGCGAGCGGGCGCCAGCTCCGGGCCACCGTCCTCGTCGCGTCCCGGCAGCGCCCCGGGGATCTGACCCCAGAGCAACCGGATCGCGACCGGCGCCGGAGCGGCCGGGGGCTCCGGGCAGCGGCACTGCGGCTGTGGGCAGCCGCGCGGCACGGCGATGTCCTCGCCGCGGCAGAGCGCTTCGCACACCCGCGCCGGCGCAGGGCAGCGGTCCCCGTCGGGCGCGATGGCACCCGCCCGGTCTGCCTCGTCGGCGCCGTCGGCACGCGCGGCCTGGGCGCGCTCGCCAAACGTGTCGTCATTGGTGTCCACGTCGCCGCAGGCGCCCAGGGCGAATGCGCTCAGCAGCGCACAGAGTTCGAGTCCTCGCTTCATTCTTTCCTCCTTCGAGACCTTCTATTCGAGGTGCGAAGGGGAGTGGCGGGCGCGTGCCGAGCGTCACCCGGTAATCACCGATGAGCGTCGCGAAGCGAGGCGTGGCGCGGGGTTCGGGATGAAACGGCGAGTTTTTTGGTGACGCGGGGGCCGCAGGCGGCACCGCTCTAACGCCGCTTGTAGCAGACCCAGGTGGCGAGGGCGCAGGCGGCTACGGCGGAGCCGCCGACCACGGCCAGGTCGATGGCGAGCGAGCTGCTGACCGAGGTGCCGGCCGGCAATCCGCCGGAGTAGAAGGCCCGGCGCACGCCGCTGACCATGTAGCTCATGGGGTTGGCGGCCATGATCGTTCGCATCGTTCCGCCGTCGCCGCTGGGCGGGAACATCGCGCCGCTGAGCACCCACGCGGGCAGCAGCAGGATGCTCATGACCGCGTGGTAGCCCTGGCTGGAGTCGATCCACCACGCGAGCGCGAAGCCGAACGCAGAGAGGGCGAGGGCGCTGAGCACCATGAAGAGCGCGAGCCAGCCCCAGGCGATGCTGCCGAAGGCGAAGCCGGCGAACGGCGCCAGCGCGAGGAAGAGCGTGCCCTGAAGCACCCCGACGGATCCGACGCCGAGCGACTTTCCGACGACGATCGACCCGCGTGAGCCCGGGCCGACCAGCACCGATTGCAGGAAGCCTTCGTGGCGGTCCTCGATGACGGTGATGGTCCCGAAGATGCTGGCGAACAGCACCATCATCACCACGATCCCCGGATAGAAGTACTCCATGTAGCCGAGGCCGACCGCGGAGCCGAGGCGGAAGGTGGAAGCCATGCCCCCGCCGATGAGGAGCCAGAAGACGACGGGCTGGACCAGCGCGCCGAAGAGGCGGGAGCGCTGGCGGATGAAGCGCACCATGTCGCGCCACCACAGGACGCGCACGGTCGCGAGCTCGTGGGCGATCACGTGGCGGCCTCCACGCCGTGCAGCTTGTGCCCGGTCAGCTCGAGGAAGACGTCGGCGAGGCTCGGTCGCTTCATATTCACCGCGCTCAGGCGCCCGGGTGGGAACGCCTCGACGAGCCGCGGGATCAACTCGTGGCCGCGCTCGCACACGAACTCGATGGCGCCGTTGAGCGTGCGTGGCTCGAGCTCGAAGCGCTCACGGACCACCGCGGCCAGCTCGTCGGGTCGCGCGCCGTGGACCGACACCACGTCGCCGCTGACCGAGCTCTGAAGGTTCTCGGGGGTGTCGCACGCGATGATCCGGCCGCCGTCGACGAGGGCCAGGCGGTCGCAGCGCGCGGCCTCCTCTGGCCTGTGCGTGCTCACGAGCAGCGTCACGTCGCGCTCGGTCCGAAGCTGCTCGAGACGGTGCCAGGTCCGCTGGAAGGAGGCCTCGTCGAGCCCGGTCGTGGGCTCGTCCATCACCAACAGCTCCGGACGGTGCATCAGGGCGCGGGCGAGCTCGAGGCGTCGCTTCATGCCACCGGAGAGCGTCTTGACCGCGTCGTCGCGACGGTCGGCGAGGTCGGCGAAGTCGAGCAGCTCGGCCGTGCGCGCCTCCCGTTCGGAACGGGGCACCGCGTGGAGCGCGGCGGCGAGCACGAGGTTCTCTCGGACGCTCAGATTCGGGTCGAGGCTGGGCTTCTGGAAGACCACGCCCATCTTCGTGCGCAGCGCGCGGTCGCCCGGAGTGATCTCGCGGCCCTCGAACCGCACCGTCACCGACTCGGCGACGAGCATCCCGGTGAGCACGGAGAAGGTGGTGCTCTTGCCGCTCCCGTTCGGGCCGAGCAGGCCGAAGACCTCGCCGCGGGCCACCTCGAACGAGAGGCCGTCCAGAACACGCCTGGCTCCAAACGCGACGCGCAGGTCGGCGACCTCGAGCAAGGGGGGCACGGGATGTAGCTAGCCTGCGAAGGCGGGGCCGGCGTCGACCACCAGCGCCGTGAACAGGAGCGTCAGGTAGACGAGCGAGTAGAGGAACAACCCGCGCGCCCACCGTCCCTGATTCGAGGCGGCGTACCCGCGCAGGGCCCACGCCAGGAAGACGAGGCCCAGGGCGGCGGCGATGCCGAGGTAGATCCAGCCCGCGACACCGAGCGGCACCAGCAGCAAGCTGACCGGCACGAGCGTGGCCGTCCACCAGAAGATCTGGGAGCGCGCGGCGTCCATCCCTCGCAGCCCCGGGACCGTGGCGATGCCGGCCTTGTCGTACTCGTGAACGCGGTAGACCGAGATGGCGATGAAATGCGGGAGCTGCCAGAGGAAGAGGATCCCGAAGAGCGCGATGCCGGGCCACTCGACGCGTCCGGTGACCGCTGTCCAGCCCATCAACGGCGGCATGGCCCCCGGGATGGCGCCCACCACGAGCGCGCGGGGGCTGATCGCCTTCATCGGCGTGTAGATCCACACGTAGCTTACGAGGGCGATGCTCGCGAGCAGGCCCGTGACCGGGTTGACCAGGAAGGTGAGCACCGGAAGCGAGACGGCTGCCAGGACGACGCCGAAGATCAGGGCATGGCGTGGATGCATCCGGCCTGCGGGCAACGGCCGATTCTTCGTGCGCGCCATATGCTTGTCGGAGTCGCGCTCGATGTAGCAGTTGAGCGCGTTGGCGGACGCCACCACCGCGATGGTCCCGAAGAGCGCCGCCAACAGCTTGCCCACGCCCATCTCGCCCGGCGCGAGCCAGGCCGCACCACCGGCGGTCACCAGCACCATGGCGGTCACGCTCGGCTTGGCGAGGGAGGCGAAATCGCGCAAGCGATCGCGGGCAGAAGCGGGCGTTTGGACGGACCTCAAGGCGCATACTTCTATGCTCGCTCGCCCGCGTCTGTCAAGGGGCAGGGGCGGCTCGCCGGCTAGCGGCCGCTATAGGTTCGACGGCCTTCCTCGTCCCACCATGCCGACCAGCGGTCCGCCGCTTCCTTCCGCTCGCCGGGGGAGGCGTCGACCCGGTAGTCGTGGTCGAGACCCGTGAGCGTTTGCAGCTCCCGAAACGCGCCGGCACGTTGCGGACGGCGGTCGCTGACGAGGGCCTCGAGCAGGAACTCCACCCGCGGGCGGTTTGCGTTGCGCTCGTGCCACCGGGTCCACATCCAGCCCTCGAAGCCGAAGTCCTGCCGGGTGATCTCGGTGAGCGCCCGATGCGCTGTGTCGACGACGGGGGGCTGCGGTGCGGTGAGCAGGCCGGCCAGGTCGGGCACCGTCTCGACCGCGTGGAGGCGGCCAGCCATCTCCGCGGCCACGCGCCGAGTGCTCGAACGGTCGGAGGCGAGGGCCCGGCGCAGCACCATCACCACGTCGGAGAAGTCGGGGTCGGCGCGGTAGCCGCGCAGCACGTGCACGGCGGCGTCACGCACGGTCGGGTCGGAGTCGAAGAGTCGCCCGGCGAGCCGCGGAAGGGTCGCGGCGCTACGCACGCTGTCGAAACAGAGCACGGCGTAGTAGCGGATCTCGGGGGACAAGTGTTCGCTGAGGTCCTCGAGGGCGTGCACCGCGCTCGGTCCGAAGCGCACCATGGCCGCGAGGACACCGCTGTGATGGCTAATCTCCACCTCGCCCGGCGCCTGGGCGTAGCGGTCGACCACCAGCTGACCAGGGAACGCGTTGCTCAGCGCGGTCACCGCCTCGTCTCCGGCGCGCAGCAACATGGCGATCGCGGCGTCGCGGGCGCCCGGGTCCGAGAGCTGCGCGACCGCCGAGTGGATGTCCGCGCTGCCTGGGAATGGCGTCGGTTCGAGGGGCGCCGCGGCCATGGCGAACTCGACCGCCTTGATGGCCTCCGGGCCAGGCGTCACGTCGACTACGCGTGACTCGGGCGCCGTCGACAACACCGACTCGCGAGCCGCGAGCGACTTGAATCGCGGGAGCGACGTGAGCATCTCCTGCTTCAGCTCGGCGGACACCTGGGACAGGTCCGCGGTGGTGCCCATCGGGTCGATGTTCGGGTCGTCCTCCTCGGGCTCCTCCTCCGCAGGGGACTCCGGCGGGGACGCCTCGCTCGAAAGGAAGACCGGGTCGAAGGAGCGGAAGCCGAGGGTGGACGCGGCGCCGATGTCCTCCGAGAGGGTCACGCTCGACTGCTCCTCGTCGTCGTCCTCTTCGTCCCCGGCCGCGTCCTCCTCCTGCCCTTCCGATGCCTCGGGCGCCGTGACCAGCGGTGGGTCGGCCTCTGGCTCGTCGGCGGGCTCCGCAGGCGGTGGTGCGCTGGCTTCCTGTTCGATCTCGGCCGTCGGCTCGGGGACTTCGGGCTCGGGCTCGGGCTCGGGCTCGGGCTCGGCCTCGTTCTGCGCCGCGTCCTTGGCCGCAGGTGGTCCTTGCTCGACCGCCTCCATCGCCAGCTGTCGCAGGAGCGATGCGGACATCGGGCGGGTAGGACCCTCGAGCGCCTCCCCGCCGATCTGGGAGTCCCAATCCGCGTCGTAGACGTCCTCGGCCACCAGGGCGGGCGTCGGTTCCGGGCCGACGGAGCGTGGCGCGTCGCGCGTGTCGAGATCCTCGTCCCAGGACGACTCGACCGGGGTACGCGACGAGATCTCGACCATCGCGAGCCGGCGCAGTGGCAGCCCGCACACCGCCAGCACGCGCCGCATGCCGTCCACCGCGCCATCTGGCAGCGGGTGGTCGCCATGGTCGCCGACGAAGACCCCCACCACCGTCGGCCCGTCGCGTACCGGCTCCACCAGCACCTGCGGTGGCAGCGCTCGGTCGAAGGCGGCGTAGAGCGACTTGAGCGAAGGCTCGGTCGCGGGCCCTGCGTGCTCCAGCCCGAGCGTCGCTGCCTTGCCGAGCACCGTCCGTGTGTCGACCTCCATCGAGATCTCCCGGATGCGCGTCTTCGGCAAACCCGGGACCGACCCGGCCAGACCACGCAGAGCCTCGCCGTCGCGCCAGAGGAACATGCGTACGCCCCCCAGACCCCGGCGCCCCACGGCGTCGACAGCGTCTCGAACCTCGGTGGGTGAGTGCGCGCGCCGCAGCCGATGGACGGCGCGGTCGTACGGGTCGTCGGCCACCTTCGGCGCGAGCGGTGCGGCGGCTTCGAGGCGGGTCGCCGAGAGCAGCGGTCCGGTCTGGCGCGGGCCCCACCCGCTGTCGACGTCGAGATCGGTGGGCGCGGCCGGCGTCAGTTGCGCCGCCAGGAGCGTCTCGGTCAGCGCGGTGAATCGCTCGTCCGGAGCTTCGCCGAGGTGTCGCTCGAATGCGGCGCGCACGTCGTACTCGAACGCGAGGTACTGCTCGATGCGACGCGCGGTCTGTCGGGCGAGATCGGAGAGCACGTGCGGTGGGAGCGGCGGCGCGACGATCGAGAGGCTGTTCCCCCGGCCGTGCACCCCGAGCACCGCGTGCTCGAGCGCGAAGTCTCGAGGGACCAGGGCCAACGCCTCGTCTTCCGGCTGTTCGAGGTAGACCGGCGGCGCCACCGGCGTGTCGAGCAGCCGGGAGAGCACGCGCAACATGCGCTGGCGGTCGGGCGCGGCCAGCGGACGCGTCTCGAGGATCGCGGTGTCGGGGGCGCCCCCAGCCTCGGCATGACGGGCTTGTGCGCCCTCCGACTCCTCCGCCGAGAGCAGTCGCTCCACGACCAGCCTGGACCAGAACGCGCGGTGCATCGGGGGGAAGCCTTGGACGAAGCGACGCGTTCGTCAACAGCTTCTGGCGGGTACTACAACGTGATGTCTCGTGAGACGGGCGCAGGTGCGGCTTCTCCGACGACCATCAGGCTGCCGCTGAGGTATTCGGCGACCCCCTGGCGCTTGGGGTCGACCGCCGCCCAGAGGTAGCCCAGGAACAGCGGCGCGAGGGCCGCCATCGTCCCCAGCGCGTGGGCGGCTGCGCGCAGCGGGCCGGCCGGCTCACCTGCGCGTGCGACCAGACGGAGGCCGAGCAGGCGCTCTCCGAGCGTGCATCCGCGCAGCAAGGCGCGCGCCAGGACCGCGTAGAGGATCCCGATCGTCGGCAGGAGCACGAACGCGGGCTGAAAGAGCCCGAGGTGGTTGGCCAGCACGTCTGCGGTGTAGTCGATCCAGCCGTAGCGCTGCGGCAGCATGCGCTCGGGTCGAATCACGCCGGTCATCCAGAGCACGACGCCCAGGGCGGCCAGGAGCGCCAGGTCGAACAGGTCGGCGAGCAGGCGTCTCCAGAACGGCGCGGCCTGCGCGACCATCGGGCGCAAACGCGTGCTCAAAGCGCTCCCAGGTGATGCAACGCGAGGGCGCACCCGACCACCGCGGCCGTCTCCGTTCGCAGCACCGGTCCGTTGAGCGTGACGCGACGCCAGCCCGCGGCGTCGAAGGCCGCGAGCTCCGCCTCGTCGAAGCCTCCCTCCGGGCCGACCGCGAGCGCCACCGGCGCCTCGGCCCCCATCTCTCTGAGCGGCGCGCCGCCTTCCGGGTGGAGCACCCAGCGCGAGACCGCGTCGATACCGTCCGCGACCTGGGCCACGGTGCGCGGCCCGTCGATCGTCGGGACGTCTGCGCGACCGCATTGGCGCGCTGCCTCCGACGCGACGCGCGCGAGGCGGTCACGGCGTCGCTGGGCGCGGCCGGCGTCGAGTCGCACGACGCTCCGAGCCGCCGACATCAGGAGCACCCGTCCGATCCCCAGCTCGGTGGTCTGGCGGACGACGGTGTCGAGGCGGTCGCCTTTGGGCAGTGCGAAGCAAAGCGTCACCGCGGCGCCGACCCGACCGGCGTGGGGGGCCTCCGCGAGCACGGCGCACCACCCGTCCCCGTCGGGCTGCAGGTGGGCGAGCGCCTCGTGTCCACCGCCATCGAAGAGCACGACCTTCGCGCCCGCCTCGAGCCGGCGAACGTGCACCGCGTGGTGGGCCGCTTCGTCGCTCAGGACCACCGACCCGTCGGCGGGCAGTGTGTCCACGCGCAATCGCGTCATGTCGTCTCCCTCCTCAGGTGGAGCACGGCCCACTCGCCCTCCATCCGTCGCTCCACGAGCCGCAGTGGCGCGTATGCGTCGAGCACGCCGTCGACCTGCCCCTCGAGCACGCCCGACAGGATCAGGTCGGCGCCGCACCGGGCACGCACGTCCGGAGCGATCTCGACGAGAATCGTCGCCAGGATGTTCGCCACGACCACCGGGTAGCGTCCTTCGATGTCTGCCGCCGACCCGCAGACGAGCTCGACCTCGACCCCGTTGGCGGCGACGTTGCGCGCGGCGTTCTTCAGCGCCACCGGGTCAATCTCGACGCCCACCGCCCGGTGCCCGAGGCGCGCGGCAGCGATGGACAGGACGCCGGACCCGCAGCCGACGTCGAGCACAGCGGCGCCAGGCCGCGCTGCGAGCAGCCCATCGAGGGCACGGGCCACCCCTCGCGTCGTGTCATGGCTGCCCGTCCCGAACGCCATTCCGGGGTCGATCTCTACGGGCGCCTCGACGTCCGGCGGCGGCGCCCACGGGGGGTGTACCCCGATGCGCGGCGAGAGCACGGCGGGCTGGAAGAACGCGCGCCAGCCCGTGCGCCAGGCGTCGTCGTCGTGGCGGCGCGTCGAAACCGGCGCCTGCGGGGCGCCGAGGTGTCGCAGACAATCCGCCACCGTCTCCACCAACCCGTCGTCCGGCGCCTCGACGAGCGAGACGACGACGCGCGCACCCTCGGTGCGGCTCATCGTCGTCGGGTCCTGCACCTCGGCGGCGTGTCCGCTCGTGGACGCGAGCATCCACGCCACCGCCTCCGCCAGCTCGGGCGGGACGTCGACGGCGAGCTGCCACCAGCTCAACGCTTCGCCCCGGGCGCGATCACGACCTGAACCGGATCCGTAAGCTGCTCCGCCGCGAACGCCTGCAGCTCCTCGGCCGTGACGGCCTCGAGCGCGGACCGCCAACGCTGGGCGACGCTCGACCCGAGGTCGACGCCGGAGGCGGACAGCTCGGCGAGCCACGCAGCGAGCGCGGGTCCGCCAGAGAGCCGCACCGCCCAGTCGCCGACGAGGCGCGCGCGAAGGTCTGCCAGCTCGGGCTCGCCCAGCGGCTTGGCCGCGAGGGCAGCGAACGCGTCCGCGCCGCGATTGCGCGCGGATTGTTCGGTGGCGTCCTCGATCGCGAGCAACACGTGACCTTCCCCCCGGTCGAGCGCGACGCGCGCCGTGCCGCGCGAGCGAATCGCCAACGCCACGGCGGCGACCTCGCAGAGCGCTCGCGAACGGAGATCCTCCGCCTGAACGCGACTGCCCGAAAGGGAGACGAACTGGTCGTTATTTGAGGAGCGGTTCGTGGGCGCCTCCACCGGGCGGGTGGCCGCCGCGACGCTCGAACGTGATGCTCCACGAAGCATCGCTGCGAGTACTGACGCGGTCGACTCTGCCTCACGGCCCACCACGACGAGGGTCAGCGGCGCCTTCGCGACGTGGGCGTCCGACCAGGTGCGGCGTTGTGCGCGAGACGCGGAGCCGGCGCGCGCCAGGCCGTGCAGGGCGCGTTCCATCTCCAGAAAGGATGACTCGTCGGTCATGGTTCTCTCCAGCGGAGGCGCCAACGCCGATGACACCCGATCGACCAGCGCCTTGGCGGCGCGACCCGCGTCCGGCGGGGCCGCCTCGGTCCACACCGCGAGGTGTCGCCGGTCGGCCTGGGCGTGGAACATGAAGCCCGACGCCTCTCCGGCGAGCGCAGCGGCCGTGTCCTGTGCGACGCCCCCGAGATCGGTCGGCTCGACGGCGCGCCCACCCTCGACGCGGGCATAGACCACGGTCTTCGGGTGCGTCGTCTCGTGGGCGACGACCGTGATGTTCGCGCCCGTCGTCCCGAGTCCCTTCCCGTCGAGGAGCGCGACGAACGCCGCCTGCGCCGCCTCCGGGTCCGGTGCCACGAGGTGGGCCACCACCGCGTCGGGGCGCAGGATCGCTTTGGCGAGGCGTTCGACTGCGCCTGCGTCCGCGGTGGTCGCGGTCTGCAGGTAGCGCTGCAGCCCGCTGGCGCCGAAACGCACGAGCGCCGCGCCGCGCCCCGAATCGGCGGCGGCGAGAACGCGTGCCCGGGCGGCGGCCAGCTCGTTGTTGGAGGCAGGCGAGGCCGCAAGCGTGGTCAGCAGCGCGTGGTCGGCGTTCGTGCCCTCCGCGTGGACCGTCACCAGGCCCGGGCCGCGCGGCGTGTATGCCTCCACCCGGGCGCCGGTCCGCTCGGCGAGGACCGCCGCCAGCAGATCGAGGTGCGCTGCGTCGACCGCGCTCGACTCGGGCACCACGAAGGCGAAGCGGGTGTACGCCGGCTCGCCGAGGTCCACGTCCACGAGTCGGCCACGCTCGACGGTGCCCAAACCCGGAGAAGGCGGCGCGGCCCCGGCCCAAGCGGCGAACGCTCGCTCGGCGGCCGTGCGGGCCTGCCCGGGATCGAAGTCGCCCACCAGCCGGAGCCACGCGCCGGACGGCCGGTAATAGTGGGCGGCGAACGAGTTGACCGCGGCCAGATTCGGTGTCGCGCCGACCAAAGGGTGCGCGAACGCGTGCCCACGCCAGGCCAGGGCATACAGCGGGTCCGGGGCCGGGAGCGGGTCGAGGACGGGTGGCGCCACCGTCGTCTCGAGGGCCGCCGCGACGAGTCGTAGCGCCTCCTCGAGACGGCCGGAGGCGACGTCGACGCGGACCGCAGTGTGGTCGAGTCCAGCCCACGCCGCGGCACGCCCACCGAGGGGCGTCACGGCGGTGTCGAGGACGGCGCCGAGGCGCCGGGCCGCGACCGCGCCGGCCCCGTCTGGCGTCCAGGCCGTGCCGGCCGGGAGCCACAACTCGGCCGTCACCGCGCCCAGCCCCGGTCGAGGCTCGAGGTCGATGGCGAGGCCATTCGGCAGACGTACGCTCGCGTCGTCGACGGCCGCCGGACGCACTGGAGTGCTCGAGCAGGCGCAGAGCGCGAGAGCCGCCGAGAGGAGTGTGCGCACGCGCGCGATGCTATGGGCCCCGCGCGCGTGTATGCAATTCGAGTCTCGTTGCACTAAGGTACGCGGCGATGTCGAGCCGACCCGGCGACAGCTCCGAGTGGCGCGCCGAGGCGGAGCAAATGCTCGCCGAAGCGGACCGTTTGGTTCGACCCGAGGACCGGGCCACCCGTCTGGTCGATGTCGGTGATCTCTACCGAGACAGCGTCGGCTCCGCCGTTCAGGCCAGCGAGTATTACTTCCAGGCCGTCGCGGTGCACCCGAAGGACCCGCAGGACGCGCTCAGCCGTCTCGCACGGCTGGCGCGGGACACCGGCGACGTCGGAGTCACCGCGAACCTCGTGGCCGGCCTGTCGCGCGCAGGCCATTGGGAGGACGTTGTCACGGTCCTGGTCCGCCAGGCAGACGCGACGACGGCCGCCGAGGAGCGGGTGGGTCTGCTGCTCGAAGCGGCCCGCACCTGTCTGGTGCGTCTCGGCGATCGTGTACAGGCCCGCCGCTACCTGCTCAACGCGGCCCGCGACACGCCTGCCGACACCCGCGACGAGGTGCTCGACCGCCTGCGGGCTTATCTCGACGAGCATGCGGTGGACGACGAGGCGGCGCGCGTGGCCGCCCGTCTCGAGACCGACGCGGGGCGTCCCCTGGCGGCGATCGGGCTGCTCACCCGGTGCGCCGCGCACCACACGGTGATGGCCACCAAGGCGTCGCTGCTGCTGGACGCCGGCATCCTGTGCGCCGACCGTGCGGCGCGGCCGACCGACGCGCTCTCCCATCTCTTCGAGGCGCGCGTGCTCGACGCCGACCTCTCGGCGCAGGTCGAGACACGGATGGACGCGGTCGTCGCCCGCTGGGGTCACGTCGCCGAGGTCCTCGACCAGGCCGTGAACCTCTACGGTCGGGCGCAGCAGCCGGAGAAGGTGCACGCGGCCCTGGCGCGGCGGCTCGAGACCCTCGGCGGCGCAGAGCGCGCGCGGCTGGTGTTGGAGCTGGCCGAGCACGCCGAGTACCAGCTCGTCGAGCCCGGGCGCGCATTCGAGCTGTACAAGGTCGGCCTCGAGGAGGGCGAGGGCGAGCTGATCGCGTTCGCCGCCGGGATGCGCCGCGTTGGCGCAGAGGGCGTCCCGGGCGCGGTCGAGGCGATGACCGAGCTCTTCGGCCGGCTCGGGCTGTGGCGGGCGCTCGTCCACGTCTTTGACGACGAGGCCGCGCTGGCGGTGGAGAACGAAGACCGGGCCCGGCTGCTCCACCGCGCCGGCGAGGTGCTCGAGAACCACCTCGAAGACCTCGAGGCGGCGACCAAGCGCTACCTCAAGGCCTTCAAGCTGTGTCCGCGCGACCCCCATCACCTCGCCGCCGGTGAGCGCGTCTATCGGCGGCGCGGCGATTGGAAGATGGTCAATCGGTTGCTCGGCCTGCAGATCCAGGTGGCGGGCGACCCCGATGTCCGGGGCCGGCTTCTCATCGAGCAGAGCCGGGTGCGCCACCGCGACCTCGCGGCTCATCTGTCGGCGTACGAGGCGGTGCACGCGGCGGTCGCGCTCGATCACGAGGCGGCGCTGACGGTCCTCGCCGACCTGGTCGCGGACGACGACGCCTTCGTCGCCATCGAGCGCGGGTTGCGCAAGCGGGCGGCGGACGAAGGGGCCACCGAGGCTTCGCGGCTCCTGCTCGAGCTGGCAGCCTTGCAGCTCGACCTGCGTGATCGCGCCGATCTGGCGATCGCAGCCATGCGCGAAGCCTGCGACCTCTCTCCGGCCGACGCCGAACTCTTCGAGCGCGTAGCGGCGCTGTACGAAGAGGCCGGCGACGAGGCGGGCGTCGCGCGCTGGCTGGCCGAGGCCGCCCACCGACCCATCCCGGCCGACGTGAGGCTCGACGCGCTGCGCCGGGCCGCTGTTCTGCTCGCGGCGCAGAACGAGCTCGCCGCCTCCCGTGATGCGTGGCGCCACGCCCTCGACCTCGAGCCGGAGAACGCCGAGCTCCTCGAGGCTGCGATCCTGGCCGCGCGGGCGGTCGACGAGCCGGGGCCGCTCGAAGCGTTGCTCGACGAGGCGCTCGCGGGCCGCGTCGGCGGAGGGCCGCCCGACGCCGAGACGCGACTCGACTGGCTGCGTGACGTGGCCGCCGCGCGAGTGGCGCTGGGAGAGCGCGCCGCTGCGGCCGAGTCCTATCGGTCGCTGCTCGCCGAGGCTCCGCTCGAGCCGGACGCGCTGGCGTTTCTGCGGCGCTGGCACGAGCAGCGCGAAGCCTGGGAGGCCTTGCGCTCGCTGCTCGAGACCGTCGCCGAGGCGCGCCGCGAAGCGTCGGGCGAGACCGACGTCGACCTCATCCGCGAGGTCGCATTCGTGGCGGAGGAGCGGCTCGGCGACGCACGTCTGGCTGCGGTCTATCTGCGCCCCCTGCTCGACCATCCCGAGGCGGGGGCGGAGGCGCGCTCGGAGCTGCACCGGCTGTACGAGCAGGCAGGCGACCGCGAGGGCGAGGTCGGGTTGCTCGAGCTCGAGCTGGCCGAGGCCGAGGCCACCAGCGACCGCGCCGAGCTCGCAGAGCGACTGGTCGAGATCGCGGAGCAGTCGCCACGCGATGACGCCGCGGCGATCCGCGGACTGCGGGTGCTCGCCGAGCTGGCCGAGGACTCGGCGGCGAGCCTCGAGCGACTCGCGGACGCGCTGCGCCAACAGGCCGACAACCAGGTCGAGCTGGCCGATGTGCTGGGCCGGCAGTGGGCGCAGGCGCCGGAGGCCGAGCACGCTGGGGTCGCCCGCGAGCGCGCTTCGCTGCTCGTCTCGCTCGGCCAGCAGGACGAGGCGGCCGAGGCGTGGCGCGTCCTGCTCGAACACGACCCGACCGACGCCGACCTCGCCGCGCTGCAGGCGGTCGAAGAGTCGCGCGGCGAACACGAGGCGGTCTACGCGCTGCTCTGGCAACGGCAAGCCGCCACCGAGGAGGCCGGCCCGCGGCTTACGCTGCTGCGCGAGGCTGCGGCCGTCGCCGAGGTACGATTGGGTGACGACGCCCGTGCGGTCGAGGCGTGGGAGGTGGCCCGCACCCTCGAGGCCGCCGACCTCGAGGCGACCGCCGAGCTGCTGCGTCTGCACGAGGCCGCGGAGCGCTGGGCCGCGTACGTCGCGGTCGGGCGCGACCGGCTGCCCGCGCTCGACCCGCCCGACCGGCTCGAACTCGCCTCTCGCCTGGCCCGAGTGGCCAACGACCAGCTCGAGGACGAGTCCCTCGAGAGCGAGCTGCTCGACGCGGTGTTGGCGGTGGATCCCCATGACCACGAGGCGCTCGAGCGCCGGCTCGAACAGGCGGAGGAGGCCGAGGACGCGCCGCGGATGGCCGGGCTGCTCGCGAGCCTCGCCGAGGCCGCAGACGACGACGAGCGTCGAGCCGAGCTCCTGACCCGCCGCGCGAAGGCGCTCGAGGCCGCCGACGACCTGCCGGCGGCCATCGCCGCGTGGGAGGCCGTGCGCGATGCCGGACCCCCGGACCGCGCGCCGCTGACGGCCATCCGCGAGCTCGCGTTGCGGCGGAAGGACCATTGGACGGCAGCCCACGCGCTCTCGGCGGAGCTCGTCTTCGTCGACACGCCCGAGGAGAAGGTGGCGCTCAATCGCGTGCTCGGGCGACTGAGCGACGAAGAGCTGGGCGACCAGATCGGCGCGGTGGCTGCCTGGGAGCGCGTGCTCGCCGAGGAGCCCGGTGACTACGACGCGCTCAACTCGCTGAAGGCGCTCTACGCCGACCTGGGGCGCACCGACGACCTGGTGCGGGTGCTGCGCCAGCTGCTGAAGGGCGCCGACGACGACGACGCGCGGGTGCGGATGTTGGTGGACGCGGCCGGGTTGATCGAGAGCCAGCGCGGCGACCACGCGGAGGTGTTCGAGTGTTGGCGACGCGCATTCCAGCTGAGCGGGGATGCGCCGCCGCACATGCTCGCGGAGCTACGCCGCCTGGCCGAGGCGGGCGAGGGCCTGTGGCCCGCGTACGTCGAGGCGCTGCAGCTCGCGCGTACCCGCGCCGGCAAGCCGTCGCAGCAGGTCGAGTTGTGGCTGCAGCAGACCGCGGTGATGGACGCCCAGCTCACAGATCCGGTCGCGGCGTTCGACGCGGCGAGGCACGCGTTCGCGCTCATCCCCCGTGAGGGACGGGCGCTGGAGGCGATGGAGCGGCTGGCGCCGAAGGCCGAGGCGTGGCCTGAGCTGGCGGAGGCCCTGCGCGTGGTCGCGGACGGCGGCGTAGAGCGACCCCGCCGGGCGGCGCTGCTCACGCAGGCGGCCGAGATCTACGAGAAGCGCCTGGGCAAGCCGGCTGAGGCGTTTCAGCTGCACGCGGCGATCAACGCGACCGACGAGCTGCTACGCCTGGCGCAGGCTCACGACCTCTGGGCCGGGCTGGTCGAGGTCTACCACCGGCGCTGGCAGCAGCAGAGCCAGCTCGCGGCGCAGATCACGACGCTGCACGAGCTGGCAGACCTGCTCGAGACGCAGGCGGGCGACTGGGAGACGGCGTTCGAGCAGTACCTGCTCGCGCTTCAGCTCGATCCGCGCGACGAGGGGACGCGCAGCCACGTGTGGCGTCTCGCCGAGGCCCACGGGGTGTGGGAGATCGTGGCGCGCGTCTTCGAGCTGAAGGCGCCGGCCGCGGAGGAGCCGTGGCTGCAGATCGCGCTGATGCAAGACCTCGCCGAGCTGCAGTTGGAGCGCCTCGGGCAGGGTCGGCGCGCCCTCGAGACGCTCAAGAAGGCGTTCGCCATCGAGCCGTGGAACGAGAAGACCCACTCCGCTCTGCGTCGCGTGGCCGACGAGGTGGGGGAGTGGCGGGCGCTCGCTTCCTTCCTCGAGGAGGAGGCGCGCTGGGCCCAGGAGCATCACGCTCGAATCCGGCTGTATCGGGCCGCGATCGACGTGTTGAAGACCCACGACGAAGCGGCCGACGCCGCTCGACTGGTCAAGCGCCTGGCCGAGCTCGCGCCGGGCGACGACGGGGCCGCGGACGAAGAGCTCGAGCTGCTGCGCGCGGCGGAGGACCACGGCGAGCTGGCGGCAGCCATCGAGCGGCACGCGCGGGGCGCCGACGAGGACCGGCGCGCGCGCCTCCTGGCCGAGCTGGCGGAGCTCTATCGCGGCCCGCTCGGGCTGCCGCTGAAGGCCGAGGGCATTTACCAGCGGCTGTTGTCGCTGCGGCCCCGCGACGGCTCGGTCTTCGACGGGCTGGTCGAGTCGCTCGAAGGTCGCGAGGCGTGGGCCGAGCTCGCGGAGGCGTTGGACCAGCGCATTCCCCACGCTGAAGGGAAGGCGCGGCACGCGCTGCTGCGCCGGCGCGCGGCCGTGCTGCGTGGACACCTCGGCAAGGCGCACGAGGCGTTCCGGCTGATGGCGCGCATCGCGCGCGACAAGCCCGAGGGGCTCGACCTGCTCTTCGATCTCGCGTCGTGGGCGGACGAAGCCGAGGCGCACCAGGAGCTGCTCTCCTGCGCCGAGCGCAGCGCCGCGGTCGCCGACCCGGACCGCTTGCCCGAGGTGCTGATGCTGCTGGGCCGCACGGCGCGAGACCGGTTCAACAACGAGAAGAAGGCGCGCCAGGCGTTGGGCCGGGCCCTGGAGCTTCGCCCCGACGATCTCGAACTCGCCCGTGAGGTCGCCACGTTGCTCGAGGCGCGCGGCCTGTGGGCGGAGCTGGTCGAGCTGCAGCGCCGCTACGGGCCCGCGCTGGTCGCGGCGCCCGATGAGTCACCCGACGACGACGAGGTCCGCGCCCGTTGGGCGATGGCGTTGGCCGATCTTCAGGCCGAGCGGCTCTTCAAGGTGGAGGACGCGGTCGCGACGCTGCGTGACCTGCTGCAGCGGCAACCACACGACGCCGAGGTGCTCGGGCGCCTGCAGGGGCTGGCGCGGAGCGCCCACGACCCGGGTGTGCTGCTGATCGCGACGCTTCAGCTCGCCGAGCACCTGACCGCTGACGAGCCGCGGATCGACGCGTTGGCGCGCGGGGCCCGCGACGTCGCGGCGCTGGGCGACGGCGAGGGGGCCGTCGCGTTGTGGAAGGCGCTGCTCGAGATCAACCCGCGCCACCCGGAAGCCCTGCACACCATTGGCCGTTTCGCCGAGAAGCGCCGTGACTGGGACCTGCTGGCGGAGCAGCTCACGGCACGGGCAGAGACCGCCGACGCCGATTTGCAGCGGGCCAAGATCCTGTGTGAGCTCGGCGCATTGCAGCGTGACAACCGCGCCGACGCGGCCGCAGCCGTCGCGGCCTACGAGCGGGCGCTGCGCGCGGCGCCCGGCCACCTCGAAGCGCTCGTCGCGTTGGTCGATCTGGCGCGCGACTTCGGCGATGGCCCGCGCGCTGAGGCGCTCGTCGCCCAGTTGGCCGAGGCGTGCGACGACGCAGACCGCGCTGCCGCGCAGCGCCTCGCACCCGACGTGGCCGAGCTGCAACGGTGGCGGGCCGAGGTCGCGGCCTTCCGTGGGGACGAAGACCTCGCGCTGTCGTGTCTGCTCGACGCCCACGACCGCGCGCCGGAGCGCAGCGATGTCGGACAGTCGCTCGCGGACGCCCTCTACGGAAAAGGCGACCTGCGCGCCGCCGCGGCGATCTACGCCGGGCTGCCGCCGCGCGCGACCGAGGACGACGGCGAGAAGGCCTCAGAGCACCTGCGACGGGCCCGCGCGTTCCGAGCCGTGGGCCAGGACGAGCCCGCCGTACGCCACTTCGAGGCGGCGACACAGTTTCCGACGACCCGCGCGGAGGCCCTCGGCTCGCTGGCGAATCTGCACGAGGCAGGTGGACGCTGGGAGGCCGCTGTACGCCTTCGCGAGAAGCTCGCCGCCGCGTGTGAAGCGCCGGAGCCGCGGGCGGCTGCGCTGGTGGCGGCGGGCGCGATCGTCGAGACGCGGCTCGGTCACCCGGCGCGCGCGGTCACCTACTACGAGCGCGCCCTCGACAACGGGCTCGATGAGTCGATGCTCCTGCGTCGCATCTTCGGGCTGCTGCGCGAACACGGCAGCGGCGAGCGCGCGCTCGACATTGCGCGCAAGCTCGCCGCGGACGAGACCGACGCAAACCAGCGCGCCGAGCTGCTGTGCTCCATCGGTCGGCTGCACGCCGAGGCCGAACGTGAGGACGAGGCCGCCAAGGCCTTCCGCGAAGCCCTCGACCTGTCGCCCCTGATGGTCGACGCCGCGCGCGGTCTCTTGTCGACCACCGCCGAAGGCGAGGAGGCGCGTGCCGAGGCGGTGCGCCTGGTCTTCGGTGGTCTGCAGGGCGTCTCCGGGCGGGCGAAGGCGCCGATCCTCGAGCTCCTGGGTGAGCATCTGCGCGCGGCCGACGACCGCGGCGGGGCGCTCGAGGTCTACGAGGCGCTCAACGCCCTCGATCCCGACCACCTCGGCGCCCGAAGCGCGCTGGCGGAGCTGTACGAGCAGCTCCAGCCCGACGCGTCCGACGCCGACCATTTCCGGCGCGCCATCTCCCATCGGCTGGCGTTCCTCCGCGGACGCCCCGGCGACCCCGACGGATTGCGCCACCTCGCCCGACTCTACGAGGCGGCGGGGTACGAGGCGTGGTCCGCCGCCCCGCTGCGCCTGCTGGCCCTGGTGAAGTCCGCGAGCCGCCGCGAGACAGAGCGCGCACGCACCCTGACGGCGGTGCCCGCCGACGCGTCGCTTGGCCAGGTGCCACTGCCAGAGCTGGCCACCGCGTGGCGCAACGAGCTGGTCGCAGACCCCGGCCTGCGGCAGCCCGTCGGTCGGCTCATGGACGCGCTGCACGAAGAGGTCGCCGAAGGCCTCGACGAGCTCTTCCGCGCCGCCCGTGGTCAGGCCGGTGAGCCCGCAGACGTCGTCCACCCGCCGCTGGCCGAGCTCGGCGACGCGCTGGCCAAGGTGCTGGAGCTCGCGCCGCGTCGCATGTGGCTGACGACGGCCGACGACCGCAGCCTGAGCCTGGCGCGGCTGCATCCGCCCGAGCTCGTCGCCGGCGGCGCCCTCGCCCACGGTCTGTTCGCTCCCGAACGCCGCTTCCTGGTGGCGCGCGCCCTCGAATTCACGCGCGGTGCCCACGTCTACGCCGCCTACGTGCCGGAAGAGGAGGGCGCCGCGCTCTTCGCCGCCACGATGGCGTTGACCTTGCCCGACGACGGCCCCGAATTCGCGCTCGGGACCGGCGCCAACGCCGAGCGCATCGAGTATTGGGCCGAGTTCCTCGACGCGCAGCTCGACGACAAGACGGTGGAGGGCCTTGCCCAGTTCGCGCGTCCGGTGCTGGCCTCGGGCCCGCGGGCGTTCAGCGAGTGGGTGGGCGCCATCCGACGCACCGCGAACCGCATCGGCTTCGTGATGTCGAGCGACCTGGCGCGCTCGATCGCCCTCCTCCAGCGGGAGGACCCGGCCGTCCAGGGGCGACGCATCAGCGGGCCCGCGGCGTTCCGCGATCTGGTCGAAGCGTCCGAGCCGGTGGGCGATCTCTACCGCTTCGCGTTTGGCGCGAGCTTCCTGGACCTGCAGCTCACCGCCGCGGGACAGGAAGCGAAGAAGAAGAAGCCGGCTCCGAAGAAGAAGCGGAAGCGGAAGCGGAAGAAGAAGGGGGAGGGCGACGCGGGCGCCCCGAGCAGCTAGACCCGCCCACCAGAAGTCCCGACCAGAATCCGCGGCCCCGAACGCCGACGCCGGCGTTGCTCCTTCTCGACGTACCTCCAGTACGCCTCGTCGTCGCGCCTTGGCCTCGACGATCGGGTCTCACGGTTTCTGGCCGCTACTTCTGGCGTGCGGGTCGCTACATCCCGCTGACGATGCGCCACTCACCCTTTTCGAGGCGCATCGCAATGCGATTCTTGTCGTTCGACGTGGCCCATTTGTCGGCCTCGCCCGCAGCGAAGAGGTATTGGCTGCGGTACTCGTAGTCGATGTACGCCGACTCGCCGACCACCTCGATCGCGACGATCTCGATCTGGTACTTCGCCGCCTTGACGAGCGACTTGATGTCGCCGAGCACCTGCGCGAGCCCACGGTAGTCGTAGTCGTCTGCGGGATCGCCGGTCGTGCTGCCGTTCTCGTAGTACCGGTCGCTCGCGAGCCCGCGCAGCGCGTCGGCGTCGCGCGCCTCGACCGCCAGCCGGTAATGCTCGAGGACGTCGGCCACCGCCTGACGCTCGGCCGTGTACTCGATCTCGGTCCCCTTGACGTGCGTGGGCGCGCAGCCGAGCGCGGTGAGGGCCAGGGTCAGTACCAGCAGGATCGGGCGCATCCGTGTCTCCATCGCTCGCCCACGGCAACCTCGCCGCGCGGGGGCGCTATTCCGCCGGGATGGTGTGCATAGCGGGGATCGATGTCAACTCGGTGGGCGCGTACCACGGCGTGGTCTTGCGCCCCTGGCGGACCCGGGCGAGGCTCGCCATGTGGACGAAGCCTCTCTCAAGGCGGGCCTCGCGCGCACCCTCGAGACCGAGGAGGGGTGGGACACCCTCGACGCAGGCGCGACCATCGGGCCTTCCGGTCCGGCGCCGCCGCCTCCGCACGCGATCAAGACGGACGGCTACCGGACCGAGGCCGAGATCGCGCGCGGCGGCATGGGCGTGGTCTTGCGCGCGTGGCAGAAGTCTCTGCAGCGCCCCGTCGCGGTGAAGCAGATCGCGGCCCCCGGCAAGGACGCGGAGGCCAACTTCGTCGCCGAGGCGCTCGTCACGGGGCTGCTCGAGCACCCGAACGTCGTACCCGTCCACGACCTCGGGCTGCTCCCGGACGGCACCCTCTTCATCGCCATGAAGCTCGTCGACGGGATGTCGTGGTGCGACCTGCTGCACCCGTCGACGCCCGAGCACGAGGCGCGGGCCGGGGAGTTCGGGCTGCTCGACCACCTCGATGTGCTGGGCCAGGTCTGCAACGCGTTGGCGTACGCCCACGAGCACGGGTTCATCCACCGCGACGTCAAGCCCGAGAACGTGATGGTGGGACGCTTCGGCGAGGTGCTCCTCATGGATTGGGGACTCGCGCTCGATGTGCGCGAGGCGCCGTCGGACCCACGCCGGACGCTGAAGCGCGAGAGCGTCTCCGGGCCCGCAGGCACCCCCAATTACATGGCGCCGGAGCAGGCCAGGGGCGACGGAAAGGCGCTCGGGCCGCGGACCGATGTCTATCTGCTCGGCGCCACGCTGTACGAGGTCCTCACGCGTGCGCCGCTTCACATCGGCGGCTCGATCCTCGGCGTGCTCGTCGCCGCGGAGGCCAGCATCACGCCGACCTTCTCCGACGATGTGCCGCCGGGCCTCGGCGCGGTGTGCGCGCGCGCCGTGGCTCGCGCACCGGAGGACCGCTTCGAGAGTGTGACGGACTTCGCCGACGCGGTGCGCGCATGGCGCGAGACCCACGCGTCGGAGGCGTTGGCGCGTCGCGCGGCGGCGGTGCTGGAGCGCTGCCTCGGGCTTCCTCCCGGTGCCGCGCTGTATGCGGCCTACGCCGAGTCCGTCGCCGGGTTCAGCGAGGCGCTGCGAATGTGGCCCGAGAACGCGGCGGCCGCGCATGGTCGCAGGCGGGCGCTGCTGGCGTTCGCGGAGGCGGCGGTCGAGGGCGGTGACACCGGGCTCGCCGCAGCCCAGCTCGATCGCTTGCCGGACGACGACGCGGACGAAGCGGCGCTCCGCACGCGGGTGGAGCAGGTCGACCTCGAGCGCGCGCGCACCGCCCGGACCGCGCGCCTCTACCGGTGGGTCGCCGGCGCCTTCGCGCTGCTCCTCTTCGGCTCGCTCGCCACGGGTCTGGTGATGGTCCGGCAGGAGCAGCGCGAGACCGCGCGCCAGCGAGACCAGGCGATGGCTCAGCGCGGCCTCGCGATGACGAGTCAGCGCGAGGCCGAGACCGCCATGAACTCGGCGCGTGACGCGCGGCAGACCGCGCGGGTCGCTTCGATCGTCGGTTGGGCTCAGGCCCTGTCGGGGCGCGATCCGACCCTCGCAGCCCTCATGCTCGCGGAGGTGGCGGACGCACCCAGCGCCAATTGGACCGCCGCGTATCGAGCGCTGCTGCACGAGTCGGTCGCGCGCGATCTCATCGACCTCGGCGCCCCGGGGCTGGACGGCGCCTGGCACCCGAGCGGCACCTCGTTCGCCATCTCGGCCGGCCGCCATCTGCGCGTCCACGGGGCGGAGACGTCCCGGCGCACGGGTGACCATCCGATCCGGAATGTGCGGTGGAGCCCGGACGGAGTGCAGCTCATGACCATCGAAGGCGGGCGCATCCGGCTGGCCGGCCGCGAGATCCGACAGCTCGGAGAGGGCGTCGAGGCGGCGTGGTTCCTGCGCGACGGTCGCGTGTTGAGCCGTGGGGCTCGGTTGCAGCTTTGGGCAGGCGGTCGTGGATCAACGATCTCGCTGCCCGGGCGTCCGCTGCGGGTGACCGTGGCGGGGGACCGCATGGCGGTGGCCGTCTTCAACCCGGCGTCGAAGCGGCAGGAGGTCTGGATCTACGACGTCGCGGCGGCGCCCCGGCGGCTGGCGATGCTGCAGAACGACCTCTCACGCCACGCGGTGTCGAGCATCGCGATCACCCCCGACGGCAAGCGCCTCGCGTTCTCGGCCGGCCACTTCGTCTTCTTCTGGGACACACCCACAGGCGACGTCTCGCACTCCGCCACCGAGTCGACGCGGGTCCCGGCGGGCTCGTGGGTCTACGACCTCGCGTGGGATCCGTCCGGGCAACGGCTCGCGAGCGCCGGCGACCGCAGCCTCGTCTTCTGGGACCGCGGTGGACAGCGGCTCCACTACCTCGCGACGCGTCAGGCGATGCGGCGCGCGGTCTGGTCACCGAGCGGCCACCGGGTGCTCAGCGTGGGTCAGGACGGGACGCTCACCATGCGCTACCGCGACGGGACGGCGCTCTCGAAGATGCGTCACCCCGGCCGCGTTCGCGCCGCCCGCTTCCACCCGACCAGACCCCGGCTCATGACGGTCGGCCGCGACGGCACCGCGCGCGTGTGGCGACTCGCCCGTCAGCCCAGCGTCATGCAGCACCCGGCGTCGGTGGTCGCGACGCGCTGGCGGCCGGATGGCGGTCTCGTGATGGTCAATACCCGCGACGACGACGGCTCGGCGGGCCGACTTCACCTCTGGCCGCTGGTGGGCGACCAGGAGCCCGTCGTCCTCTCGGATCCGACCCCCGTTTGGAGCGCGGCCTTCTCCCCCGACGGGAAGCGGCTCGCCGCCGGCGTCGGCCTGCGTCACGGAAAGCCCGGCGCCCTGCGCACGTGGACCGAGGTCGACGGCCGTTGGGCCGAGGCGGGTCATTGGCCGCGATCGAAGAAGGTGCACCACGTCGCCTGGAGCCCCGACGGCAAGCTGCTCGCGACGGGTGGCAACGGCCGCTCCCTGGTCCTGCGCGTCGGCGAGAAGACGCCACTCGCCGATCTGCGTCAGGGCGGGTGGATTCGCCACGTCACCTGGGCACCCAGGTGTGAGCCGTGCGCTCTCCTCACCTCCGCGAGCGATCGCCGCGCGCGCGTCTTCCACGGCCCTCGCTGGCGCGCACCTGCGCACGCGCAGCAGTTGAAGAAGTGGGCCCAGTCCGGCGCCTGGCGTCCCGACGGTCATCAAGTGGCGACGGCCACCGCGGGGCGCGCCATCCTCTGGAATCCACGGACCGGCGAGGTCGACGCGGTGCTCCCGATGGAGGGGGGCGTCACCGACGTCGCGTGGTCGCCCGACGGCCGGCGCATCGCCACCGTGGCGGACACCGAGGTGGCGTTCTGGGACGCCGCAAAGCCCGACAAACCCCTCGCGCGCCGCAACCACGCCAACCGGATCCACGCGATGGCGTGGCACCCTCGCAACGCCTGGCTCGCCACCGCCTCCAGCGATCGCACCGTGATGCTGTGGCGCCCCGACGGTGAGCCCGCCCTGCCCATCGAGCACGCCTACCAGGTCCAGGACGTCGCCTGGTCCCCGGACGGCGAGTCACTCCTCACCGGCACCAGGGACGGGACCGCCGCCGTCATCCGCATCCCGAGGTCCGCGGTGGACGACCCCGCCAGCCACCTGCGCGGCACCGTGCGCGGCTGCCTGCCTCAGGCGATGCGCGTCCGCTACCTGTCGGAAACCGAAGCGGAGTCCCGCGCCGCCTGCGCATCGCCCGCCCTCGGCGCCCCGTAGGCTGGACTCAGTGCGACCAACCCCGCTAGACGCTGTTGCCGATCGTGTTTAGTGGGGCTTGTTTGGGTTGATGTTCTGTTTTAACCGTGCTGTGGTGGGTTTATGTTCGGCTTTGGTTGACTTGAGGTGATCCGTCGTGCGCCCGCATCAACTCAGGACTCTCCGTCTCTCGTCCCCATGGCTGGATGACCCGGCCGTGTTTCGCACGGCGGCGGCGCATAGGTTCGGCGAGCGATGGGTGCCGCGTCGCACCGAAGCCCTGCGGCGATGGCCGGTGGAGCGGAAGGCGCACCTCCTGGTGGGCGCACGACAGGTCGGGAAGTCGACTCTCCTGTGGCGCCGATTCGAGGCGGCGGGGACGGCGCCTCTGTTCATCGATGCTGAACAGCAGGCCATGCGTGAATGGGCGACCTCACCGCTCCAGGTGCTGGCCGATCTGCGTGAGTTGATACGACCCGGCATGCCTGTCTTCATCGACGAAGCGCAGTGGCTCGACGAAGCGGGCCTGCTGCTCAAGGCGCTCGTCGACGGCGGCCTGGAGGCGCCGCTCTACGTCACGGGCTCTTCTGCCTTCCACTTGCACTCTCGGACCCGTGAGTCCCTTGCCGGGCGCGCCGTACGCACGATGTTGCACCCCTTGTCCCTGGCGGAGCTCGCGGCCGACCCGCTCTCGGTGCACCCCGACGCCTCTCCGCTGATCCGTCGAGCACAGACGCGCGAGGTCGCGACGCGGCACATGGTCGTCGGCGGGTTTCCGGAGGTCTGGCTCGCCGATGAGCCCGGGCAAGTCCTCGACGATCTCGTCGAGGCGGTCGTCGTCCGCGACGCGTCCGACCTCTTCGGACTCAAGCACGTGCAAGCCTTCAGAGGACTACTGCTCCTCCTGGCCGGTCAGACGGGTCAGCTGGTCAACTTCGCAGAGTGGGCGACGCATCTGGGCGTCTCTCGTGACACCGTCGACAACTACGCGACCGTGCTCGAAGACGCTCTCATCACCTACCGGCTGCGCCCTTTCGCGGGTGGACGTCGCGCCGAGCTGACGAGGCGACCCAAGCTGATGTTGGCCGACCCGGGCATCCGCAACGCGCTCGTCGGCTCGCTCGCCCCGTACGAAACTCGCGCGGACCGAGGCGCCGTCTTCGAATGTTGGGTCGGTGCCGAGCTGCGAAAGCACCTCGACCCGCTGCATCCGGCTGACGCCCTGCACTACTGGCGGACCAAGTCAGGCGCCGAGGTCGACTTCGTGGTCGCGCGCCCGGATCGTCCGGTGGCCGTCGAGGCGAAGGCGGCCGCGCTCAAGCGCCCGGTCCTCTCGCGCGCCGCCCGCAGCTTCATCGAGGCCTATGAGCCGTCGGTCTTCGTCGTGATGAACCTCGCGCTGCGAGAGACCCGACGCGTCGGCCGAACTGAGGTCCGCTGGCGGCCGCCCGAGGCCATGGCCGAGCCGAACCTCCTCGACTGACCCGGACTCAGCGCGACCAGAGCCCGGTGCACTCCGGCACGACGGGCGAGCCGGCGGCCACGACCTGGTCGGCGAGTCGGTCGCCGAAGAAGAAGCGGCACAGCGCCTCGGCTTCGTCGACGGAGTCAAAGCGGTAGTCGGTGCGCACCCAGCTGCGGCGATATCCCCGGGTCGACTCCAGCCACGCGAAGAACTCCGCCAGGGCAGGGGAGGGCGGCGCGGGCTCGGTGCGACCGGTCCCGAGGGTCTCGACCAGCACCACCACGCCGCCCGGACGCACGACGCGCTCGGCTTCGTCCAGGGCCGCGGCGGCGGCGTGCAGCCCCTCGTCGAGCAAGTGTCCGAAGGCCCAGCCCTCGAGCACGAGATCCGCGAAGTCGTCCTCGACCGGGAGCGCGCGATGGTCGGCGACGGCGAAGCTCACATGCGCCCCGAGCCCGCGAGACGACGCCTGCTCGACCATCGCCGCGGCGCCATCGAAGGCGACGACGTGCCCGGCCTCGGGGGCGAGCAGCGCGGTGAGGCGCCCGGTACCGGCGCCCATCTCGACCACGGTCGCGCCGGCCAGCGACGCCAGGCACTGCAGCGCCGGCAGCAGGTTGCCCGCGTGGTCCTCGCGCGACACCAGGGCGTCGTAGCGGGCGGCCTCATTGTCGTAGATGTCGCTGTAGTGGGCCTTCATCGTGCTCCGTGACCGGCGAAGAACCGGGCGCGGCGACCCCAGGTCCGCAGCCCAGCACGCTCGCCGCGCTCGAGCTCCAGGCCGTCGCGCTCGGCCAGGGCCTCGTAGGCGCCGGCCGCCTCGTCGAAGCGGCCTTGTTGGAAGCGTACAGAGCCGATGAGACGCTCGGCTTCGAGGGTCAGCGACGGATCGCTCAACCCGGCCGCGAGCGCGCCACGCAGCTTCTCCACGGCCGCGTCGTACCTCAACTTGCGGGCGTCGTAGCGCGCCACGAGATAGTCCCCGGTCGGCCAGTCGGTGGCCGTCGCGATGCGCGCGTAGAGCCCATCGAGCTCTGCCGGCGCCCGGGTCAAGAGCTCGAGTGTCGCGTCACCCGGATCCCCGCGCCCGAGGGCGTCGAGCTTCACCACGAGGCGACGGACTGCTCCGCGGTCGAACGCCCGGGTCCGAACCTCCCGCCACATCGCGCGCGCCGTCTCCATGTCCCCGGCCCGGGCGGCGAGGTCGCCGAGGTGCTCTTTGGCCCGGTCCTGCGCAACCCGCCCCGCAGACTTCAGCGTCGCGATGGGCGTCAGCGCCGCTTTCGCCGCTTCGAGTCGTTCGAGCCGATGCAGCAGTCGCGCGCGTCGGAGCTGCGCGTACACGTCGCCCGGGACGTAGTGCAGAAGCGCGTCGATCTCGACGAGCGCGCCCTCGAAGTCACCCGCCGCCGTCAGCCGGTTCGCCTCGCTCGCGATCGCCGCCATCTCGTGGGCGCAGACCTTCTGGAAGATGGCCGGCCGGTCGTACCGCGCCTCGGCGATCGCGAAGGTGGTCTCGGCCAGGGGCTCCTTGCCGAGGAATGCGCGCCATCCCTTCACATGGGTCTGGAGATCCTCGAAGCGCCCGGAGCGATACGCCTCCGCCAGCGACTCGGGACCGGTGACGGTGCGGTAATACCTGCTGAACGAGCCGCAGAGCGTGTACGCCGCCCGGGAGTTGCGGCCGAGAAAGCCCGTGGGCGCCAGCAGCGACTCGAGGGGCGGGGCCTTGCCGATCCGCTGCATCGCCGCACTCCACTGGTGCGCGTCGAGGCGGCCGCGGTCCCAGGTCGCGGCCACCGCGAGGCCCTCGATCAGCGCCATATGTGGCAAGAGCCCGCGATGCATGGGCAGGTGCAGCGGGCTGTCGGCGATGTCCGCGGAGAAGACGTGCGCCATCTCGTGCATCGACACCGCGTCGCCGACCCGCGGCGAGTGGACGTGGAACGCCCGCTGCCACGGTTTGGCGATGCGCACGCGCCGTGCCCCCATCAGCCGCTTCTTTGTGTCCGCGTTCGGGTACGCGTACACCTCGACCCGCTCGGTCGGTGTGAACCCGAAGAAGGCGACGAGCTCCGCGTGGGCGAACTCGAGCTCCGTCATGAGCCGGCGTACCTTCTGCCGGGGCCACGTATCCGGGTGGTACAGGATGATCCGTGGCGTCTCGGCCTGCCCGCCGAGGGCGCGCTGCACATAGTCCGCGTCGCGCCGGATATCGCTCCCCTGAGCCCACGCCGATGCGCCCACCGCCGCGAGCAACGCCACCAACGCCAGCGGACGGCGCGTCCGGAAACCAGCGAAGGCCACCGCCGCGATAGCCCACACGACGTCCTCGAGGCGCGACACGAGCAGGCGGTCGTCGACCACGATCACCTCGTCGTAGAGCGCGCCCGGGTAATACGAGAGGAAGGCGTTGAACGCGTCCACCGGCGGCTGCCACCAGAAGCGGCCCACCGCGACCGCCACGGTGGTCAACACCAGCGCCACGAAGAGCCAGGTCCCCCGTCGGGGCGCGAGCCGACCGCAGGCGACCCCCCAGCCGCTCGCCACCCACGCCGTCAGACCCGGGAGCAGGAGGAAGAGCGCCAGGCCCTCCAGGTAGTCGCAATTCCGGACGCGCAACGCGTTGAGCGTGATCGGCACCAGCGGCAGCGCCACCAGCAGCGACGTCCGCAGCCCGGCGTCACGCCACGATCGCCAGGGCGACTCCGGAGTGGCGCGCGCCTGCCGCACCCCGAGGACGCCGCCGCAGAAGCACGCGGGCACCCCGACGACGAACGCGTACTCGAAGCCCAGCAGGTTGAAGAGCGGCACGAAACACAGCGCGACCCCGGTGGCGAACAGCACCAGCGCCCACGCGATCTCGACGCGGTCCGGTCGCCTCATCTTTGGCGCGACGCAGTGACGTGTGCGACCCTCGTCCCATGACCGAGCACAAGCGCGACAAGCCGCGGGTGCCGATCGAGATTCGCGTCGAGTACAAGCGCGTCAACGCGTTCATCTCCGACTTCACACGCGACATCTCGGGCACCGGGCTCTTCATCCGCACCGAGCACCCGCTCGAGGTCGGCGAGGAGTGCCTCTTCACGCTCCAGATCCCGGGGCTCAGCCCGATCACCCTGCGCGGCGCCGTGCGTCGGGTCGTGACCGTCGACGAAGCCGGCGACGACGCCCACCCCGGGATGGGCGTCGAGCTGCTCTTCGACGACGACACCGAGCGCGAGGCGCTGACCAACCTGGTCGACTCGCTGATGGTGGAGCACCTCGGCAACGCCCTCTACCAGCGCCTGGTGCGGCTCCGCGATCAGGGCTGACCCTCGCCCGGCGGCACGAGTCGCATCCGGATGCCCGCCACGATGCCCGCCGCCTTTGCTTCCCCCGCGTTGAGCTCGACCACGTAGCGCGACGGCTTCGCCACGCCGCGACCGGTCAGATGCAGCGGTTGTGCGCCGTGCACGACGCCCGCCACCGTCCAATCGTCGTCCACGAAGACCATATCGAGCGGGATCAGCGTGTTCTTCATCCAGAAGCGCTGCCGTTTGCGCTGCGGCATCACGAAGAGCATGCCCCAACCCGGCTTCATCGAGTCGCGGCACATCAGCCCTCGCTGGGTCTGCCACGGGTCGCGCACGACCTCCATCGCGAACGGACGCGCCCCACCCGCGGTGTCGAAGACGACCTTCCCCGTCTCTTTCGAGGGCACCCCGGTCATCGCCTGCGGGCGGCTGCAATGCCCCTCCACGCAGCGGTCCGGTGGGCCGCAGACCGGGCGCGTCTGCACCCCACCGGCGGATGGGAATCGCACGTTCGGCGACCAGGTGCCGACGCAATCGCGGTCGTGCACGCACGCCGGGCCGCTGACGGGCGCCTGGGCGGGTGCCGCCGGTGTCGGGGCCTGCGCCGGCGCCCGCTCACCGCAGGAGACGAGGGCACAAACGACCGCGACGGTGGCGGGGCGGTTCATTCGTCTTCTCCGAAGAGCGTCTGCAGATAGGCGCGATTCGGCCCGAGGAAGCGCGCCGGCGGGCGTCCAGCCAGCGCGGCACGCTCGGCAAACGGGCGCTCCGTCCCCACGTCCATCAGCGCACCTTCCTTCGGCAGCGGGTTGTGCACGCCATTCTCGTACGCGGCGAGGCCCACTGCGTGGCCGACCTCGTGGGTGATGGTCGAGCCGACGAGGTTCGCCAGCGCGTCGATGGCCGTCTGCAGCTTACGCGCGCGCTCCGGCGAGAGGCCCGCGCTCGCGTCGAACGGCTCCGCGTCGTCGCTCACCTCCGGGGCGAACGGCCCGAAGACCTCGTCGAAGAGCGGGTCGGCGATCACCGACGCGTCAGGGTCGCCGGGCGACAACGAGAGGAAGGAGTGGATGAAGATGCCGCCGAACGGGAGGTTGCCCAGCGCCTCCGCCTCGGCGTTCCGCCCTCCGAGCAGCTCGTCGAGGCTCACGTTGCCGTCGTCTTTGATCGGGGTGTTGTCGAGCCCGAAGAGGCCCAGACCATTCGGGTCACGCCCGCCGATCTCCAGCGTCACGTACTCCGCCCAACCCGTTGGGCGCTGCTCGGTGAACTGCACCCGCAGACCCGCGAAGTCGCGCTGGCATACCTCGAGGATTCGCGCGCGCAGATCCCCCTCGGCGTCGGCGAGCCCGAACGCCCGGAGCGCGTCGGGGAACCCGCGCAAGTAGCGCAGATAGACCACCTGGGTCGGGCCCGCGATCTCGAATCGCAGCGGCAGCGGCTGGGTCCGCACCCGCTCGGTCCCGGACAGCAGCTCCACCGTGAGCGTGCCCTCGAAGACCCCGGGCGTGGCGCCCAGGCCGACCGGCTCCGCCCGCGCGTCCAGCCGGGTGCGCAGGGCGAGCCGGATCTCCGTGTTGTCGACCCACCTCTCCGCCAGCAGCGGCAGCGACACCGGGGCGGGCTCACCGAAGGGCGGGTGGAACATGCCCTCCGCCCGCACGAGGGTCGCGGTCTCTTCGTCGGGCTCGTTCGGCAGGAACCCCGCGCCGCGCAGCGTGATCACCTGCCCGCGGGCCGCGCGCGCGGGCGTGAGTGAGACGGTGTGGGGCGGTGCCTGGTCGAACGCCACGGCGATCGGGGCGCTGTCGCGCACATTCCCGTCTGCGTCGATGGTGCGCAGCCGCGCCTCGCCAGCGAAGTGGCCGGGGGCGATCCCCAACGCGCCCGGCCGCAGGTAGACCGCACCGCTGGTGCGTCCGAGACGCTCCACCAACGGCAGCGGCGCGTCTTCGACCCGGAAGCCGACGCCGTCTTCGCCCTCGAAGCGACCATCGAGGACCACCGCTGTCTGCCCCTCGGCGCCCTCGACCAGGCCATCGCCACGCAGCGGCAGGCGCGCCCCCGGGGCCACGTCGTCTGTGCCGAGCTCAGTGAGGCGCGGCTCGATGGACGGCGTGAACTCGAGTCGCACGGCGCGCGGCTCGGACCACACCGCCGGCTGCTCGTGGGGCGTCACCTCGACCGAGAGCGTGCCCACGAAGGTGCCCGCCTCGCCGTTGAAGAGCCCCACGAAGTCGGGGTCGACCAGCAGCTGAATCTGCTGGGCGCTCGACTGGTGCGGGGTCGCGAAGATGCCGGCCGACTGGCCATTGACGGCGCCCTCGAGGCGGACCTGGGTCGCGCCCGCCGGTCGTTGCAGGAAGCCTTCGCCGTGCACCACCACGAACGACCACGGTACGAGCAGGTCGGCGTCGACAGTCCGCACTTGCGGTGGCGCCGCGAAGACCGGCTCGGGGTCCGCCACGTTCCCGCGGCACGCCAACAGGCACATGGTGAAGGCCGCGACCGACCTCACGGGCAGAGCGATTCGTCGCCCCCGAGGTCCGCCAGGCGCTCGTTCGTCTCGCGCAGCCGGCGCGAGATCTCGCGGGCGATGTTGAGGACGACCAGCGTGTACGACTCGAGGTTCGTCTGGTGGAGGCGGATGAAGTCGTCGAAGCCCATCGCCATCACCGTCGTCGGCACGGCAGCCACGGCCGTCGCCGACCGCGCCTGGATGTCGATGAGCGCCATCTCGCCGATGCATTGCCCCGGTCCCAGCTCGCACAGTAGACGCCCGGCGTCGCCTTTGAAGATGTCGACCATCCCATCGAGGACCACGAACATCTCGTGCGCCAGCTCGCCCTCGCGCACCAGGATCTCACCCGCGGCGTAGAGCCGCCAGTCGGCGAACCCGCAGACCCGCACCAGCTCCGCGTCCGGGAGCCCGCCAAACACGGGGATGTTGCGGAAGAAGCCGAGCCGCGCGTGGACGTCGGGCGCCGGTACGGCCTGGCTCACAGGGCAGTCACCGCTCTTGGCAGTAGGCGTGGTCGGAGGCGTCGTGATCGACGCACTCGTATCCGTCGCGGCAGTCGTCGCCGTCCGCGCAGCCGGCCATGCAGAAGGTCTGCTCGTTCTCGAATTCGACGCACAACGAGTTCTCGGGGCACGAGTTCGGCGCGACAGTGCACGGGGTCACCGTGCAGTACCCGTCTTTGCTCGCGCGGTCGCAGGTGCGGCCGGTGCCGCATTCGGCGCTCGAGTTGCACTCGTCACCGATCTCCTGGCCGCACGCGAAGAGGAAGGCGCAGGCAGAGGCGAGCAGGGAAAGGCGCAAGATCCGCATCCGCGGCTCAGTAGCAGAATCGCGCGCGACGCGGCAAGCGCAGCGGCGTGGCGGCCCGAACCGAATCGTTGCGAGGGGACACCCG
>PVBE010963455.1_pt1 | contig 32960 bp, 31 predicted proteins | sample 1631181 | NCBI WGS metagenome assembly PVBE01 (sample SAMN08397723, study PRJNA350692) | Marine metagenome, whole genome shotgun sequencing project. | isolation source: water | place: Pacific Ocean | collected 2012-04
CCATACGGTCGGCAAACCCGATGGCCTGTTCGAGACCGAGCGCGTAGCGGACGACCGACCAGCCGCCGCCGACCTCTCCTACGAGGGCGTCGTCCGGAACTCGGACGTTCGTGAGGTAGACGGCGTTGGTGCGTTCGCCGCCTAGCGTGTGGATGGGTTGGATCTCGACGCCCTCCGCGTCCGTGGGGACAAGGAAGGTCGTGAGACCGCGATGCCGAGTCTCGTCCGGGTTGCTTCGCGTCAGCGTGAAGACATAGTTGGCGACGTGCGCAGTGGTCGTGAACGTTTTCTGGCCGTCGATCAACCAGTCGCCGCCGTCGCGTCGAGAGGACGTTCGACAAGAGGCGACGTCCGAGCCCGCGGAGGGCTCGCTATAGCCCAGCGCGACGAGGATCTCCCCCCGGGCAATGCGAGGTACAAGTTCTCGCCTCTGGGCCTCGCTGCCCAGCGCCATCAGTGTGTGACCCAAGAATCCGTTGTTGAGCAGACCAAACCACGGGAAGCCCGCCTTCTCGAGCTCCCAATAGAGGACGAGCATCTCATAGGGATCTCGTCCACCTCCCCCAAGCTCCTTGGGCCAGCCCGCGGAGACCCAGCCCTTCTTGGCGAGCTTTCGGTAGAGAGGCCAGTCATGCGAATCCCCAGAGAGTCTCGCGCGTTCGCGCTCCTCCTCCGTGAACTCGCTTGTCAAGAATTCGCGGATCTCGCTACGAAACGCCTCGGCTTTCGCCCCAAGCCGGAAGTCCACCCTAGAATGCCTCCGTACCTTGGGCGTGACCCAAGCGAATATCGGCAAGTTTCAGCAACTCGTTTCGCGCGCCTCCTCCCACCAGCGACCAGGCGCGTGCACGACGGTAGAAGAGCTGAATGTCGTACTCGAGCGAGACGCCGTATCCCCCGTGCGTGTGGAGGCTCACTGCGGTGGTCTGCTCCGCGGTCTGAGCCGCAAAGACGAAGGCCATCGAGCACAGCTCCTCGAAGCGCTCCGTTTCCCCGCTCTCGGCCCACGCCGCTTCCCAAGCCAGGAGCTCCCTACCTTCGACGCGCGTCGCGCAGTCCGCAAGTGGATGCGCGACTGCCTGGAAGCGACCGATAGGCACCCCGAACTGCTCCCGGGTCCGAGCGTATTCGGCCCCGATGGCGAGCGCCCTCTGGGCGAGGCCGATCAGCGCGAAGGCAGTGAGGAGCTTCCACTCGGCGACAGCCCGCGAGAATGTACGTCGAGCAGAGGGGCCCTCGTCCAGGACCCGTCGCGCGCAGACGCTGGTGTCGTCTAGATCCCAAAAAGCGTGAGCCCCTCCGCCCAGGTTGGCGGTCGGTGCCGCAGGAACTCGCGGTGCCTGCCAAAGAACCAAAGAACCAACGCATCGTCCTGGAAGCCGATCGCGTGATCCACCACTCGTCCAGCAGGCACGAGCGTCTTCTCCGCCTCGTTGCGCGCCCTGCTCTCCAGCACGAGGGAAAGGCGTTCGCTCCCTGACACGACCTTCGGGAGAAGCGACGTCCCCTCCGGTCGACCGGCGAGCACACGGCTGGCGCTGACGACCTCCACGAAGGGTAGGGGCGCAAGTACTCTTCCACACGCCACAGAGACAAGACCGAGCTCGAGCATGCCTGAGTCGATGCCGCCGACGGCCATAGGCAGTCCCATTCCTGGCGCGCCGAGTTCTATAAGACGGGACCAGAGTTCCGGAGAGAATCCCTCGGCTTCGGTTTCACGTACCAGCGAAGACGGACACTCCCGGGCGAAGAAGTCGGCGAAGGTGTCCACGAGAATCTGTTGCGCTTCGTCGAGAGAGAGGTTCACGGGTCCTCCGGTGGCCAGACTCGACCTTGTCAGATCTTGGCGATGATGTCGCTGTGCAACTGCCGCAGCACCTTCAGAACATCCTCGAGGGAACGGCTACCCAGGGCATCGACGATCACCCGATCGATGCCGGCCGCCTCGTACCCGCGTACCGTCTCGACGGAGATGCTTCTCGGTACACTTCCGCTGATCTCGAACGGTTCTTCGCTCCGTCCGTACTCGCGGCGAAGCGCCCTCATCGTACCGGCTCGCTCGGCCACTTCCTGGATGGATCCGAGGTGCGTCATGATCCATCCGTCTCCGAATCGGGCGGCGCGTCGCATGGCGGCGGAGCTTTCGCCGCCGATGTGGATGGGGATGCTGGGCTTCTGCAGCGGCTTGGGCTCGAACCGGACGGGATCGAAGCGGAGATGCGTGCCCTCGTAGGAAATGATCTCCTCCGTCCAGAGGCGCCTCAGGATTTCAATCGTCTCATTCATGCGCTTCCCGCGGCCCTTCCATGGGACGCCGATGGCGTCGTACTCGGGCTCAAGCCAGCCAGCTCCTGCCCCCAGGATGAGGCGTCCTCCAGAGATTCGATCCAGCGTGACGGTAGCCCGCGCCGTAACGAATGGTGAGCGAAGGGGTAGGATGTAGATGTTGGAGCCAAGGCGCACATTTGTTGTCGCATTGGCGATCGTCGTTAGGGCGATCCACGGATCGAGCAGCGGAGTCTCGGGGCCGAACCCTACGCTCCCGTCGGCTGAATACGGGTAGGTCGAAGGCAACTCTGCCGGGAAGACCACGTGATCCTGCACCCACACGGAGTCGAAACAAAGCTCTTCGACCGCGCGCGCCGTCTCTGCGTACCAGCGCGGGGACAATCCCAGAAGCGAGAAGCCGAATTTCACGAGGTGCTCCTGCCTTCGACGGTCGCCTGAGTCTGCCCGGAGCTCATCAGTGTCTCGCGTCGGCGTCGCGCTCCCAGACCTCCTTGGGATAACGCCCCCGCAGTCTATACCGGGTCTCCGCAGGTCCCAGAAGAAATCACAGTTGCAATGGAACTCATGGACGCGCTCGGACATGCTACGCCCGAGCAAAGCCGTGGGCTGCGACCTCTTGGGAAGTGGCCGACAACGGCCGCATGCAATGGCCAGGGCCGGCTGGGTCCTCGTAGGAGAACGAGCTATGCGTTTCGGTGTGTTCTATGAGCACCAGCTGCCCCGCCCATGGGCAGACGATGACGAGCGACAGCTCTTCCAGGATGCACTCGAACAGTGCGAGCTCGCGGATCGCCTTGGCTTCGAGACTGTGTGGTCCGTCGAGCACCACTTCATGGAGGAGTACTCCCACTCCAGCGCCCCTGAAGTCTTCCTCGCGGCCGTTAGCCAACGAACCCAGCGGATCCGCCTCGGCCACGGGATCGTCCAGACGCCGCCGAGCTACAACCACCCAGTTCGCGTCGCCGAGCGGCTGGCGACCCTCGACCTCATTTCCAACGGTCGAGTGGAGTTCGGCTCAGGCGAGTCATCGTCCGCGGCGGAGCTCGAGGGTTTCGGAATGAATCAGGAGGAAAAACACGACCAGTGGCTGGAGGGCCTTGAGGTTGCGATTCGTTGCATGACCGAGGTTCCGTTCTCGGGCGTCGATGGCCGGTTCGTCAAGATTCCTCCTCGCAATGTGGTGCCCAAGCCCTGTCAGAAGCCCCATCCCCCACTGTGGCTCGCCTGCACCAGGCGAAAGACCATCCTCCGCGCCGCTCGGCATGGCATGGGTGCTCTCGCCTTTGCATTCGTCGACCCGCAAAACGCGGCTAAGTGGGTCAAGGACTACGAATCTGACTTTGTCGAGCGCTGTGTGCCGATCGGTCTTGCCGTCAACCCGACCATCGCATGCGCGACGACCGTGATGTGTCACCACGACGAGAGAGAGGCGCTGTGACGGGGCTTGGAGGGGGCAAACTTCTTTGGCTATTCGCTGGGCCACTACTACGTGTACGGTGAGCATCGCCCCGGGAAGACGAACATCTGGCGCGAATTCCGTGAGCACCGCGTGGCCCGCGGGCACGATGAGGCAGTAAAGGCCGCCCTTGAGAGCGAGATGCTCGGCGCCGACCTATTGGCCGGTGGGACGGAGGCGACGCGCGTGGCGATTGGGACGCCGAGCAAGTTGCGCAAGATCTTTCGGCAATACGAGGAGGCCGGAGTCGACCAGATCATCTTCGTCCAGCAGTCGGGCCAGATCCAGCATGAACATATCATGGAGTCACTCGAGCTACTAGGTCGGGAGGTGCTGCCCGAATTTCTCGATCGCGACGAAAAGCTGCGTGCCGAAAAGGCGAAGCGACTGGAACCCGCAATCGAAGCCGCCATGGTCCGTCGCGGCAATCCACCGCCGCGGACTAGTGAGGATCATGTCGTGAATGCCTACCCGCGGCGGGAGCTCACCGCCGCAGGCAAAGGAGATCAGCTCCTTGAACTCGCATCGAATTCCGCAACCGGCGAATAGGCTGCGAGATCCAGCGAGGTCCTAGTGAGCGACGCCCCCCTGTACGAAATGAAAGTGCTATGGGATCTGATAGAGAAACGTGCGGCTGCAAGTCCCGACGATCTCTTTGCGATCGACGACACGGGACGGCAGCTCAGCTTCGCGGAATATCGCGATGCCTGCTTGCGCGCCGCTGCCGGACTGCAGTCTCTCGGCGTGGGGGAGGGGAGCTCGGTCTCCTGGATGCTACCAACCCGGCTCGCCGCACTGGTGCTCATTGGCGCGCTGTCTCGACTCTCCGCGGTCCAGAACCCTATCATCCCGATCTACCGCCACCGCGAAGTGCGCTTCGTCACCCAGCAGACCCAGGCCGAGTTGCTGGTAGTGCCGCAGGTCTTTCGCGGGTTCGACTACGAGGCCATGGCGCGCGAACTCGCGGAAGAGCGACCCGAGATGCGGGTACTTGTCGTAGAAGATGTCCTCCCTGAAGCGAGCACTGAGAGGCTTCCCCCCGCACCGTCCCCAGGCCAGGGCGACATGCCTGTGCGTTGGATCTTCTACACCTCGGGGACGACCGCGGATCCCAAGGGCGCTCGGCACACTGACGAAACGCTGCTGGTCTCCTGCCTTGCCATGGGGCGCGCGCTGCAAATCCGCCCGGACGATCGAGTCGCCCTCGTCTTTCCGGTGGCCCATCTCTTCGGCCCAGGCTGGCTCGTCGTGGGTCTCGCGGCAGGCAGTGCACATCTTGTCGTCGATCACTTCGACCCGCCGCGGAGCATTCCCTTCCTTGCGGAGCAGGGAGTAACCCAGGGTGCAGCGGGCACGGCCTTCCATCAGGCCTACCTCGCTGCCCAGCGAGCGCACTCCTCGACCCCACTCTTTCCGCGGATTCGAGCCTTTCCGGGCGGGGGCGCCCCAAAGTCGCCGCAGCTGCACGCCAACCTGGTCGCAGAGTTTGGTGGTGCGGGGATAGTATCGGGCTACGGGCTTACCGAGTTTCCCGTAATCAGTATCGCGAGCCCAACGGATCCCAGCGAGAAGCTCGCGCGCTTCGAGGGGCGACTTCACCCGGATGTCGAAGTCAGGGTCGTGGGCACGGACGGTCACATCCAGGACACCTCGGAGCCGGGGGAGATTCGGGTCCGTGGTCCGCAGGTCTGCAAGGGGTACGTCGACGCTTCCTTGAACGAGGCCGCGTTTGACCGAGACGGGTTCTTTCGAACGGGCGACCTCGGCTTCGTCGACGAGGAGGGCTACGTCGCGATCACGGGTCGACTCAAAGACGTCATCGTGCGTCTGGGTGAGAATATCAGTGCGAAGGAAGTGGAGGACCTGCTGCAGCAGCACTCCAAGGTCGACGATGTGTCGGTGATCGGGCTGCCGGATGCCCGTCTGGGCGAGCGAGTCTGTGCGGTGGTGCAAACCCGAGATCCTGCAGCGCCGCTCGGCTTCGACGAAATGCTGGACTTCCTGAGCGCGCACAAGTTGATGAAACAAAAGCTCCCGGAACAGCTCGAGATCATCGAACAGATCCCGCGCAACCCGAGTGGCAAGGTTCTTAAGGATGCCCTGCGAGACGCCTTTTCGCACGCGCGTCACACACCGGGTGTAGGCACCCACCCAGAAACCCACCGAACGGAGGATGTGAGATGACCTCTCTGACAACGGCTGCAGGACGACGACGCCTCGACCACCCGGTGATCGATTCAGATGGCCACTTCGTCGAGTTTTTCCCAGCGGTATTGGACTACTTCCGCAGCGAGGCGGGGTTCGATCTCGCGGATCGATTCCAGACGGAGTGGGATCGGTCGCGCCAGAGTACGGCGTGGTACGACCACACCCCCGAGGAGAGGCGCCACCACCGCCTCACCCGTCCCGGCTTCTGGAACATCCCGACTCGAAACACACTGGACCTCGCGACTTCTATGCTTCCGTCTCTGCTCGACGAGCGACTGGAAGAGCTCGGCACTGACTTCATCGTTCTCTATCCGGGGATGGGCCTCGTGGCTCCGCACATTTCTGACGACGAGATCCGTCAGACGTCGTGTCGGGCACTGAACCGCATGTACCGTGATCTATTCGGGGATTACGCCCGGCGTATGATGCCCGTCGGTTTGATACCGATGCACACACCCGAGGAGGCGCTTATCGAGCTCGACTACGTAGTCAATGAGCTCGGGCTGAAGGCGGTCGTGATGCCAAGTTACGTTCAGCGGACGGTGCCGGCATTGGACGGGAAGATCACAGACCCGTGGCGCTACGGGTTTTGGTTGGATACCTACGGCATCGACTCGGATTACAACTACGACCCAGTTTGGAAGCGCTGTCAGGAGCTCGGAGTCGTTCCCACCTTCCATTCCGGTGGGACTGGTATCGGCACCCGAAACTCAATCTCGAATTACTGCTACAACCACATTGGGCATTTCGCCTCGGCGTCTGAGGCGCTCTGCAAGTCGCTCCTGATGGGGGGCGTGACTCGGCGTTTCCCTGAGCTCCGTTTCTCGTTTCTGGAGGGAGGAGTCGGCTGGGCGCGCACGCTGCTAGCGGACTTGATCTGCCACTGGAAGAAGCGCAACCGGGACACCATCTACAATTACGATCCCGAAAACCTCGACCGGGAGAAGATGCGGGAGCTCTTCGCGCGTCATGGGGGCAAGACCCTGTCGCGCTACTCGCTCGCCTACGGCAACGAGGGGATCGCCGAGACCATCCGCAGTCGCGAGAATGTCGATCACCTCGACGAGTTCGCCCCCTGTGCGATCGAGCGCGTCGAGGACCTCCGGGACCTGTTCGTTCCCAGCTTCTATTTCGGATGCGAAGCAGATGATATGATTACGACCTCCGCCTTTGACTCCGCGCGCAATCCGATGAAGGTGCGCTTGAACGCATTCTATGGCTCCGATATTGGCCACTGGGACGTCGTGGAAATGTCCGGGGTCTTTGATGAGGCGACCGAACTCCTTGATGAGGGTCTGCTGACCGAGGCGGATTTTTTGCGATTTCGTCTTCGCGAATCCAGCCCGCCTCTTTACCTCAGTCAACCCGGACTTCTTCACTGGTACCGCGGTGGAATCTTCGGTTGTGGCACTCCTTGGGGGAAAGGCGTGACTCCTGCGTCGCTCGAGGGGAAACCGGCAGAAGAGGACACCAGCTGTGTCGAATGACCGTTTGCTGCTCCTGGCCTATACGCGTTGCAACCAGCCCGCACGGGAGGAGGAGTGGAGCGCCTGGTACGACGACACCCATCTACCGGACGTTATCGAGGCTGGCGCGGATGTGGCCTCGCGCTTCGCACTGACCCAACGGCCCGCTCCGGGAATGCCATCGATCGGATTCTCGCACGTCGCGATCTATGAATTTCGTGGCTTCGACGCGGCTGCCCGCCTCGAGCTGGCGCTGGGGCGCGATAGTGAGACGCGGCGCCTCGGGCGCCTGCACCCCAATCACTGCCTCATACAGGTCGATGTCCTGCAGATACATAAGGGGCGCCGGCTCGACCCCTCACCGAAGCTTCGTGGCCTCATCTACGTCTCTGTGATGTGTAACGATCCTCTACGCACGGCCGAATGGAATCAATGGTACGATGAGCAGCACCTTCCGGACATGATGGCCAGCGGAGCCTTCGCCGCGGGGAGCCGCTGGCTCAGGCGAGAGTCTGCGCCCTATGGCCCAAACGACGTAACCTTCTACGACGTCACGGACTGCAGCGTGGAGGATGCGATCGAAGTCTCTGCCCGCGCCCTGCGCGATCTCACCGCTGCCGGCCGCAAGCTTGATTGTCATGCTGCCGGCATGTCCGTGACGCTCCAGCCCACAGGGCGCTACGGCGGGGAGGGCTTGTGGCGAGAACCAAACCCCGGCTGATTCTTCCGAGACGCTCTCAGCCGGTGTGAACCCAGCAGCCGTCCGTGCAACGGGTCGATCCACTTCGGTCGTGACGGACCACAACGCCGACTATCGCCCGTAACGGGGCCAATGCGCCTCATCCGAAGTCTACTTGTCAGAAGAGTAGTTAGCGAGCGTGCCACCGAGTGCCGCGATCTTGGCGCGAAACTACAGTAACCCCTCCCCCGCATGCTGAGCGAATGCGTCCATCCGCCTGGTGTAGGTCCGGACCATCGCAGCGCTCTGATGGCCGGTGTGGTCCATGATGCGGTCGATCGGAGCGCCTTGGTCAGCGGCCGCCGTGACGAAGCCAGCCCTCAGCGAGTGTCCCCCATACCGCGAGGCGTCGAGCCCAGCCTTCTCTGCCAACCGCTGGACGATCTTGCCCACCGCCCGCGTTCCCAATGACTCCCCGACGTTCCCATGGCGATTCACGCTGCGAAACACCCTTCCCTCAGCGATCTCGGCGGTCTCGCGCCAGCGATCCAGCGCAATGATCGGGCACGTCGCATCGCTCCGACCGGGGACGATGGCCAGCTGCCGACCGGCACCTTCCTGGTCCGTCTTCGAGTGGCGCACCGTCACTAAGAGCCCCCGATCAGTGCGCTCCAGATCATCGACGTCGAGCGCCACCAGCTCCGACCGACGGAGGGCCGAAGCGAATCCGAATAGCATCAGGGCTCGATCACGGAGCCCTTGGAGATCATCAGAGGCGTTCGAGACCATCATCAGGAGATGATCAGGCGTGGCCGGGGCCTTGCGATTTGGCGCCGTTCCGAGCTTCCGCCGAATCCCGGACATCGTCGAGCGCACACCCTGCGAACTCGTTGGGCTCGCAAGGTCCTGGGCGTCGTGGGCCCATCGGATCGCCGCGAGCCGCTGCGAGATCGTGGACGGAGAGCGGCCTGAGTCCGCCAGGTGGGCCAGGTAGGACGCGACGGTCTCTGGCTCCGCGGGAAGCCACGAGAGGCCGTTAGAGCCGGCCCATGACCTGAAATTCTTCAGGCCCGAGGCGTAGGCCCGGCGGGTCGAAGAGCTCAGAGAGCTGGCTACGTAGGCCGCTGCAGAGGGGGAGATCGCGACGGCGGACGAGCTGGAAGGGGTAAGAAACGAGCGTTCGTCGGGGGGCATTCTCGGGGCTCCATGTGGGAGTTCTGCAATCCGAGAACTAATGTTATCAGATCCTATCACTCCTGCCGTGGCTTTAGCCCCGCAGGAAGCATCGCGATTGGGGTCTTAGGAAAGTTTGTCTGGCTGTGGAACGCGGCGCGGGGCGAGTCGTTGGGAAGGCCTCATTGAGACCCAATCGGCGGCTAGGTCGTCAGTCGAATCCGAGATGAGCCATGCACCGTCGATCGATGGGGGCAACTACGATCTAGGCAGTCACACCTACCGATCGACACGGAACTCTTCCGCGGTCGCGGGCAGAGCTGTTACGGACTCGCCTCCGCCACCCGTGATCGCCTTCCGGGCGAGCTCGCGAAGTTTTGCCTTCTCGCTCTCGTCGAGTGCGCTCAAGTGCACCTTTACGCCGGCGGTCTTCACGGGCGGAGAACCTGCCTGCCCAGCGATGTTAAGGTCCTGTCGGTCACCATACTTCGCACGGTTCATGCGAGCGAGCGAGAACTTCCGCACGTCTGCCCTCAGTTTCGCCTTTGCGATAGCGTCCCGATTCTCCTTAACATCGTCAGCGATGTCTTGTAGCTCGTCGAAATAACCTTCAGCTTGCTGAAGGCGCGCCTCGGATAGTTGTTGACTAAAGGACGGGTAGGCATTGCCCCATTTCCACACTGTTGTGCGCTCAGGCATCTGATCGTCCATGCAGATCTTGTGGAGCGACTCGCCCAACGCCAAGCGCTCGCAGATCTCCGCGGCGATTTCATCGCTATAGCTGCTAGGCCGACCGCGGCCGCGTCTAACGTTTTGCTTTCTGCCTGCCACGTAGCGTCGCCCTCCTTCGCTCGTCCATCTTGCGTAAAGCCACAGCCCGCAGAAATCTCTCCACCCTCCTGCAGTCTAAGCAGAGGTACGTAGAGACATCCTCATTCCACCGGACACCTTCATTCTCGTCACAGCAATAGGCGCAGGTTTTAGGCTCATATTCCATCAATTAATACACCCTCTCGCCAACTATGAATCCGGTGCAAGCCGAAATTCGTCCAGATTGAAGAGACACGCGATACAGCGCAAGCCATCAAAAATTTTGCCTCATCCGAGAGAGCGCGTCGATCTCCCCGATAGGGTGACAGTAGTGACAGATGATGTCCTCACCCTATTTATACCCGTATTGATAATCGACACATCCTACTGTCATAACTGTCACCCTTTTCGCGCCAAAAAAAAGACGCGCCCTCCTCATTTAATGCGTCTACTCAGGAATCGGAGGGAGTTTAATCATCGTCAAAGCTTCCGCTGGATCGGGGACGGTTCGGATCCGAACTCCTACATAGGCAGTTCCCTTATTGGTTCGCTTCACCTCTACACCCCGCGCCTTCATCATGGCGGCAAACTGCTTGTGACTCGCCCTTGGGTGCGTCTTGTAGGAGCTGTAGCCGTGCTCGGCGTCCATCCAGTCCGTGTACTCGGTGTAGGCATGCTCGACGATGTCTCTAGGATCGTCGGTCTTTTCGATGCACTCAGCCCACCAGTCCCCGATCAGGTCCGCGCTCTCGATCCACTCGTCAGTCGCCTCACGCATCTCTGCACTCAGCGGCGGCCTAAAGTCCTCGGTACGCGCCCGCTCTAAGGCCTCAATCAACGTCCAGAGAAAAGCGGCCCTGGCGCTCTCGTCGTGGATCAGGGTGTCCTTGATGTGCCAATCCGGGTCCAGCGGAGTGTCGGACCCGGCATTCATCGGGATCTCGACCAGCCTGCGGTGAAGACCAGAGTCGGTCGGGTCGATCCTCGGCCTCTCGTTGGTCGAAATCCAAAGAGTACATGTTATGTTCACTTCGACCGCATCCCCGTTCTTGACGTGGGCCAGTATCTCACCTGCTTGAGACAATGTCTTCGCCTTTTCCGACAGCCGGCCGATAAATTCATCGAAATAGATCAGTCGCTTGCCCCGGAAATGGATCAGATCGAAGTCCTTGCTCGATCCGTCGAACCCGCCCGCCCCGTTGATCGTCGAGTTGCTTCCAACGAGGCCGTAGTCTCCAAGGGCAGCAGTGGCTGCAAACAACAACGTGCCCTTGCCTGACGCTCGCTTCCCGTAGCACGAGTAGATTCGTTCTTGAACGATCTTCGCGAGAAGACCTAGAGACAGGTGCTCCTGCGTCTGTTCACGCGTCTGCCTGTCGGGAAACGAAGACACCCAGTACTGGTCGTTGGCTGGGTGTCTGTGCCCGGGCATGTACGGTGCACCTAACGTCATTGTGATGTAGTCCTCAGGATCCGGGTCTTTTAGCTCTCCGGTCGCCACGTTGTACGTCTTCGCACTGACCTTCAGCTCCTTGCTGTCTGGAAATGTGACGAGGTCGACGTTCTGATCCAACACCTCGATGCTCTCCTGGTACTCGCGCATCATCGCCTTCGCGACTGAAGAGACCTTGAACGATTTGCACAGACTGTTTGCCATCGACATCAACTTCATCCGCCGATCCCTATCGTTCTCACGCAGCGCATCTTCGAGCAACGTCTCATTGAACTGCTGGATGATCTGTTCGATCGCCAGCGGATCAACAAACTCCCAATTAACATTGTTCCATTCGACCCATTTTCCCAACTCGGGGATGTAGCGCCAGGGATCGCCGAAGTTCCCGCTAATCAAGCGGGCCATGCTCACGTCCAGGTTCTCCTCGTCGCGGGCGGCATCACCGCCGCAGCGCGCCCACGCGCCCTCGATTGATCGAGCAAGGTCATTGATCTCGGCCTTCAATCCCACCGGATCGTCTGCGAACAATACCTGGGCGTAACGCTCGGCAGCCCGCAAGACGCGCTGCCTTGACGCTTGTGGATCGCTCTTACTCTCGAACCTGACAGCCCGTGCTACGTAGTTTCTTAGTCAATCGTGCCTGGGAATCTCACCGTTCGCTGCGCGGGGTGACCTGGCCTTGCGGTCGGGCTTGGGCAAAGGTGACTTTGCCTTACGATCCTTATTGAGGAATGGGATCAGCTCCTTGTAGATTTCGGAGCTGACCAGGGGGATCTTCTTCGGATCCTTCGGGAGTTGCTTCTGCCACTTATAGGGGTGGCTCTTCTCTTTGTCGTGCTGGGATGGTGGAATTACAGCGTAGCCGCCACCGGGCTTCTGGGGATCGCTGAAGCCCCAGGTCTTGAGATCGATCTTCGCCTTCTTGGGTTGGCCGACCTCCAGCTTGATGCCCGCCCGACTGTAGGGCTCGAACTTGTCTGGGTCGCAGCGGGAGTAGAAGTGCTTCGTATGATCGCGTCGAGCCTGGATCGGTGTGGACTTCGCTGCCCGGCTGCCGACGAAGTCGACGGCCTCTTGATTGTCGCAGTCGAGTACGAAGATGTTTTTGGGCGGCACCCAGCCAACATTGCCGCCGGACTCGAGATGTGTGTCAATCGTCTTCATGTGTTTGTCGGGTTTCCACTTTCGCGCCTCGTCCTGCTCGTACCGGATCACACACTTCGTTGGGTAATTTTTCTCGACGCCGATCGGGACCTTCGTCTCGCGGCTCAGCCGTATGAGCCCGGGCCACCCCCATCGCGGAAGACCGCGCCGTCGGTCGGCGGCAGGGGACTTTGAGGCGGAGGCGTTTCGACCTGAGGAAGCTCCGCGAGCTTTCTGCTTTCGCGGATTTTTCGGGGAACTCATTGACCTACCCTCCGCTTCGCTTTGGCTGGTCGGGCGGGGCTCAGCGGTAGTTCGTGCCTCGCGAGACCGTTCAGCGGGCACGTGCATTCGTCAATATTCGGAATCAGTATCGATAGTAGAATCTTGGCCTTCTTGACCGTTTCGTGGGCCGACTCCATCGGCGCGCTCCAATCTATGAGAACGAGGCAGAGATGTTCTGGTTGATGCTCCATTCGCGTTCATGGGCAGGTTATGGGTGGCTCTGCCTCGTCCATCCCGGTTCTGCAATTTTTCTCATTGCTCCACGCCATTGGCGTGAAAAGATTGCGGTTTCGTACCGCCATTTCGTCACGCGGGAGTTGTCCTCGGGATTTGAGGCGGCCTCCTTCGAGAATTCGGAGGCCGGTAGACGCGATTCGCGCAGGCCTGTCGGCCAGGGCGAGAAATTTGGATTCACTATTCTGAATGCCGTGGAATACCATTAGAGGTTTCCTACTTGCGGTGATGATCACCGCGTGGGTTTGGAATGCGATCTGATGCGACCGCGCTGGGGAGTTGGGCGTGATGAGGCACCGCGGGGAAGGGAGTCGCGGAGCGGCCCGTCTCAGCTCATCTGGCGAGTAGGTTGTGTTCAGTCGCTGGGGACGACTACTGACGACTTCTGGCGTCACCAGGCCCTGCTGAAAAATGGATAAATACTGTCTTAATTCAGCTACTTGTAGAGGATCCGGCTGTGCTTGTCGCGCAATTCCGCCCAAAGGGCTCGAATCGATCGGGAAGGGCCGCCCCGCTGAATCGGAGCGAAGCGCTAGCTGCGAATCGTTTCGATTGCGCGGTCGTACTGTGTCGGGCTGTAGCCGCGCAGAATCTCGCCCGAGAAGTCCAACACCGGCACGCCGCTCCGGCCGGTCTTCTCGCGCAGCTCCTGGCCGATGGCATCGATGTCGACGTCCCGGAGTTCGTACTGGATGCCCTCACGGTCGAGATGCGCTCTCGCCCTCGTACACCAGCCACACCAGGTGGCAAAGTAGAGAGCGACGTCGACATCCTGCCTTCCGCGTGAGGCCGGAAAGCCCGTAGAACGGGCGCTTGCCGACAGGACCTCGGCAGTCCGATCAGGCGAAATCTGCCAGGTGCGGCGCGCCTCGAGCGGCGTCAGCGGCGGTGGCCGGTTCATCTCCACAAAGCCCACCCGGTCTCGCCATTCGGCCGGCACGGCGCTCAAGCGTTCGACAAACTGCACACGGCCACGATTGTCGAGGAACTGGTAGTAGATTCGCATCGACGCGTCGGGGCCAATCGATTCCATGTCGGGATCTCGATTGCCGGCATCGCGCCCTGCCTGGCCCGACTCCTCGACGTCGACCGCAGCGCCTCGGGTCTGCTCGACTCGCGCGTCGGCACGGCCATCCGCCGCCGCAGTATTCGACTTTTGCGTCAACAGCGCGGAGGGATCGAAGCCATCGCAGGCGAGCAGCCCGCTGGTGAGCACGGCGAGAAGCAGCCAACCGCTCGTGCCGAACAGTCTCGTGGGTCGCATCGCTCTCATCGCGGTCCTCCCGAAGCCCGGCCTAGGAGCCCGTTGAAGAACCCCCGCTGTCGCCAGGCACGCGTCTTTCGCACAAGCTCTGCGTTGCGAAAGCTTGCCCTAGCCAGCTAGGGCTGCGCTTCCGCGCCTTGATCTCGCACGAAATCCACGCACCTGGCTCCGCGGGAGTTCTTCAACGGGCTCCTAGGATCCGAACAGGGCCTCCCGATGCGTGTCGGATGGACCGGCCGCCACCCTGAGCGGGATGATGTGATTCCCAAGCTTCAGAAGGTCCCGGCGGGCTAGACTTCGGGCGGGCCGGGGGATCCCCCGGCCCGCCCGATTCGAATCACGAGGAACTCGATGCACTCGAACGCCCTGCCCTCGCAACCCCGCTGCGTATCGACCGTCGACGATTGGTGGGGCGCGTTCGATGTCATCGTGGTTGGCTTTGGTGCCGCGGGCGGCGGCGCGGCAATCGAAGCGGCCCGTGCAGGGGCGAAGACGCTGATCATCGAGCGGGCCACGCGCGGCGGCGGCGCCACCGCTCTGTCCGAAGGCACGATCTACATGGGAGGCGGAACCCGGGTCCAGAAGGCCGCCGGTTTCGACGACTCCGTCGAAGACATGACGGCTCACGTCAGCGCCGCGGCCGGTCCCACCAGCGATCCGGAGAAGGTCCGCCTCTACTGCGAAAACAGCCTGGAGCATTTCGATTTCTTGGGCAGCATCGGCCTCGAATTCAAGGACACCTACTATCCCGACAAGGTCATCTGGCCGCCGACCGACGACTGCCTGATCTACTCTGGCAACGAGCAGGCCCATCCCTTTGCCAGCCAGAGCCGACCCGTACCCCGGGGCCACAAGCCTCGGCGCGAGGGCAGCGCGGGCGGCTACATCATGGAGCGGATGATCGCCGCCGCGACACAGCTTGGAGTCACCATCCAGAACGAGACCCGGGTCGAGACGCTGATCCGAAACGAGTCCGGACGCGCCGCCGGCGTGATCGCCCTCGTCGGGGGCGAAGAGGTCGCGATCGAGGCGACTCGCGGTGTGATCCTCACCACCGGTGGCTTCATCATGAATCGGACGATGCTCGGGCAATACGCACCCGATCTGGCTCGCTGCAAATACCCGATCGGGAGCGATGGCTGCGACGGCAGCGGCATCCGAATGGGCATGGGATTCGGTGGGGCTGCCATCAACATGCACGAAGGCTTGATGACGACCCCTTTCTGGCCGCCGACCTCGCATATCAAGGGCATCATCGTGACCCGGCAGGGCCAGCGCTTCATCAACGAGGACTGCTACCACGGGCGGGTCACAGACGCGATCATGCAGAAGGCCGACGGTTCGGCCTTTCTCATCATCGACGATTCACTCTACGGCCAGTCGATGGTTCCCTATCCGCTGGCTGGCGTAGAAGAGTCGATCGGCGAGCTGGAGACCGAGCTCGGCATGCCCGAAGGCCAGCTGGTGCGAACGATCGAAACCTATAACCGGGGTGCCGCCAAGGGCGAGGACCCGCTCTTCCACAAGGATTCGAGCTATCTGACGCCCCTCGTGAACGGCCCCTTCGCCGCCCTCGACCTGAGCGTCGACCAGGCCTCCTGGGCGGCCTTCACCCTGGGTGGGCTCAACACGAAGGCGACCGGCGAGGTCCTCACGGTCGATGACGAGATCGTCGTCGGGCTCTATGCCGCGGGCCGCGCCTCGGCGGGCCTGACCCGTTCGGGACGTCACTACGCGAGTGGGATGTCGATCGGTGGCGCGAGCTTCTTTGGTCGCATGGCCGGACGCCAGGCGGCCGCCGCGGCGCCGGCCACGGACTGATGGTCGGCCGGACGATCAGCTCCTGTACCGACGGGGCGAGAGGCCTCACAAAGCGCCGTGCGTCTCGTTGGCAAAGCACGATGCGAGTGCCCTTGCATGCGACCGCCCGGTGCGGCCCGCCGGAACCATCGAAGGACCGATGATCTCGCGAGAGATCATCGATGAACGACAGGACGCCACGGCGTTGATTGCTGCGGCGCGCCCGACTGTGGGAGCGGGGAAGCAGATCCTGTTCGGCGACCTCCACGTCCACACCACCTATTCGATCGACGCGCTGCTCTACGCTCTGCCACTCTTTTCCGGCGAAGGGGCACACCCGCCCGCCGACGCATGCGACTTTGCCAGACACTGCGCGGGTCTCGACTTCTTCTCCGTCAACGATCACGCCGAAGGGCTGACGCCCGATCTGTGGCAGCGCACGAAGCAGAGCATCCGCCAGTGCAATGCCGTTGCGGGCTCGGCCGACGACCCGGACCTGGTCGCGTTCATGGGCTGGGAGTGGACCCAGACCGGACCCACCCCCGAAACGCATTTCGGGCACAAGAACATCATCTACCCGGGACTCGCCGACGACGAGCTACCGGCGCGACCGATTACTCCGCTGGCGGTCGGCGACCAGTCGCGACCGCCGAGCTGGGTCATGCAGGCGGCCGCCGGCGCGATCGGACTCTTCGGCTACCCCGAATACGCGAACGTACTGTCCTTCATGGCCGGCCTGTCGGAGATCCCGGACTGTGAAGAGGGCGTGCACGTGCGCGACCTGGCGCCAAACTGCCGCGAGAACGCTGCGACGCCGGCGGATCTCTTCCGCAAGCTTTCCGAGTGGGGGCTCGAGACCCTCGTCATTCCCCACGGCCTGGCGTGGGGGGTCCATGCGCCCCCGGGCGCGCAGTTGGATGTCCAGCTGACACGCGCCCAGCACGACCCCGACATGCAGCGGCTCATCGAGATCGCCTCGGGCCACGGCAACGGCGAGGAATATCGCGACTACGCCGAGTACGAGAACGACCCGGCGGGCGAACGCATCTGCCCCGCGCCGACCCCTGACTACCTGCCGTGTTGTTGGCGCGCGGGCGAGATTGTGCGCGCGCGCTGCGGCGACCTGGCACCGGAAGAGTGCGATGCGCGGGTCGAGGAGGCCCGGCAGCTTGCGCTTGGCGCGGGCGTCACCCCCGAGTGGATTCTGCCCGATACCAGCGCCGAGGACTGGCTCGATTGCGACCAGTGTCGCGACTGCTTCAAGCCCGCAATGACCCTACGCCCAGGCCAGACCGCCCAATACGCGACCGCCATCTCGAATTTCGAGGAGCCCGACCCCGACGGACGCCCCCTCCAGTTTCGCTGGGGATACATCTCTTCTACGGACAACCACGCGGCGCGGCCCGGGACCGGCTACAAACAGTTCGACCGGATCGCGATGACCGACGCGCGCGGCATCCACGACGAGCAGACCTTTGGTTCAGTGCGCGAAATCGTGACCGGCGAGGCCGAGGATCCCCGGCGCGCCCAAGCGCCGAAGCAGAGTCGCCTGGGGCAACTCTTCGACACCGAGCGCGAAGCCAGCTTCATGTACCCCGGTGGCATCGTGGCGGTCCACGCGACCGGCCGCGACCGCCGCTCGATCTGGGATGCACTCCTGCGGCGCGAGGTCTACGGCACCAGCGGACCGCGCATGCTGCTGTGGTTCGATCTCGTAAGCGACGCGGGCGAGCGCCTTCCCATGGGCAGCGAGATCAGGACGCGCGGCGCGCCGAGCTTCTCGGTGCGGGTCGCCGGCGCCCTCGAGCAGCAGCCCGGCTGCCCCGACGAGAGCCTCTCCGCCCTGTCGCCGGCGCGGCTCGAGCGTCTGTGCTTTGATGAGTGCCACCATCCCGGCGACACCCGACACCCCATCGCTCGCATCGACGTGATCCGCATCCGACCTCAACAGCGAGCCGGCGAGCCGGTCGCCCCACTCATCGAAGACCCCTGGCGGAGCTTCGAATGCGCGCCCGACCCCGACGGCTGCCAGGTTGAGTTCAGCGACCCGGATTTTCCAGCGGCGCGACGCGACACCGCCTACTACGTGCGCGCTCATCAGGTGGCGACCCTGGCCATCAACGCAGCAACCCTGCGGACCGAGTTCGACGCCGAGGGCAACGCAGTCAGCGTCGCCCCATGCTATGGCGACTATCGTCTCAGCACCGAGGACGATTGCCTGGCCCCCGCACAGGAACGCGCCTGGTCCTCTCCCATCTACGTCGACTACGACGTAAACGACGAGGGCGACTCTTCCTGAGACCTGAGCCGAACGCTCTGGTCTCTGGAATACGATGCACCGAGCGGGTGCAACAGCCGGTTTCGCGGGGCTCGAAACGAAAATGCGATGAACCAGCTACGGCTTTTCTGCATGACATCGGCAATCAGCCGACGCGATGATGCGGCGGGGTCGACTGGGCGCCAGCGGGTCCGACGAGTGTCCGGGGCTCGAGATCCGAGGGACTCAGGGACGCCACGGCGCGTCATTCGCTTTCGCCTCGGCCACATAGCGATCCACATCCCGGTCGAGCAGCAGACGCTGCTCGTGCAGCGCAGACGCCACATCGCGCACTCGCTGGACATACGCGGCGTGGGTCGGATAGCGCTCGCGAATCGGAGCTCGCGGATCAGTCGCATCGCGCTCGATCGGCAACGGAAGGAAGCTGCCGCTGCGACCGCAGAGATCGGGGGCCAGCTTGCTCGAGGCGAATACGTTCCAGCCGCTGTAGGTGGCCAGCGGCACCGCGATCGGCGGCAACCGCAGACCCGCAAGCTCGTTGCCATCGACATCGACCTGGGGAACGTGGGCCGCGTAGACCGGTCCGCCCTGCTGCGGCGGATCGACCCAGTCGCCGGCTACGCGGATGCGATTCATACGAGTCGGCGCAGTCGCGCCTGGAATCGCTGGAAAGCGAAATGCCTCGAGCGGCACGAGGCTGGCATCGGCGAGCTTCGGAATGCGACTGGCGGGTGGCTCGCGTCCTTCGCGCACCCACTCGTCCAGTGCGACCAGCAGCGCGCGCAGCGCGGCGTTCGGACGGTGCGGGTTGCCGGGATTCGCGCAGGATGCATCGCGGATCAGCATGCCGCCCGCGTGCTCGGTGCCCGCGATCAGGAACAGACGAACCGACTCGGGCAGCACCAGGTCGCGGCGACCCAAGGGATCGGTGTGCAGCAGAGAGGCGCCCTTGTGCCAGTACTCGGTGCCGGTGTTGACTTCGATGATCTTCGGATCGAAGCCGTCACCGCGCAGCAGGCCCGCGTTGGCTCCGGTGAGCGGATCCGCGACCGGGCCGTGGGCGAAGGGAAACCAGTTCTCCGGAAACCGCCGCGCGATGTGCTGGCCGGTCGTGCGCCCGGGCTGTCCGAAGGCATGGTTCGCAAAGAGCTTTCCGACGCCAGCGATGTAGGGCAGCACGCCGTCGAAGACGCGCCGATCCTCGCCATCGCGGTTCATCCCGAGCTCGAGGAAGTGGCGCAGAAAGCGTCCGCTCTGGGAGACGCCGATACTCAGCGCAAAGCGCGGGCGCGGCGTCGTGCGTCCGCGCAACGGATTCGCCCGCCCGCTGCGATCGGCGGCTTCGCGACGCAAGAAGGACACCAGGTCGCGCACCGCCGCAAAGCCGATGCCGAGCACGGGTGGCCCCTCGGCGCCGTAGCGCAGGTCGTAGAGTGCGCCCGCTTCGAAGCCTCCCTCGCGCAGTGCGATGTGTTGGTCATCGCGCCAGACCCAGTCTTCCGCGGGTAGCGGACGAGGCGGGTCGGCCTCGCGCCATCGCACGCTGAGCGAGGCCTGCGCGTCGCGCAAGGCCGGGTAGCTGAGTCGCGCGGCTTCCGGCACATCGACCGGAAAGATCCCGAAGGAGAATTCGTCCCGGACGCGACCTCGCAGCGGTACGCCATCGCGTTTGGCGCTGGGAAGGCGCGCCGTCATGCCGCCGCGTTCGTTGCTGGCGGTTGGATCCCAGCCACTCCAGACCAGGGCATAGCCACGCTGCAGCAGGAAGCCATTGCCCGCCTGCTCCAGCGTTCGCGGATCGTTCGCGTGTCCGCTGAAGCGGCCCCCGGCATCGTTCAGGAGTCCGAGGGCGACCTTCGAGCCGCGATTCGTGACGTCGTAGAGCAGCACGTCGCTGCCGCCGACGGGGGCCAGCAGGAAAACGTCGATCTCGTATTCGACTCGCCCGCGCTCGTTGCGCGGCGCGTCCTCGAGCAGCTCGATGCCGGCGTTGCGCGGATCGACTGGATCGAGCTCGCCGCGGGCCACGCCCTTCATGCGCTGGTAGGGCCCGGCCGCTCCAAAGGCCACGCCCTCGGCAAAGGGCTCGATCGCGTCGATGCGGAGCTCGACGAGCTCTGCCGTCGCCCTTCCAGCCACGAGCACGGTCGATAGACCGAGGGTCAACAGACCGAAGCTCAGCAGACTGACGACGCCGAGGCCACTGCGAGGGGCGGTGCGCAGGATCTTCATGCGCACAGCATACCTGCGTCTCGTCAGAAATACCGAATCACGCTCTCCGCAAACTCCTCCATGAGGCGCTTCTTCTGATCCAGGGAAGAGGGTCCATCGAAGCTGAAGGCGAAGGGCAGATGAATCCCCGACGTCATCCCCGAATCCTCGAGGCGTCGAAAGAGATCGACGTCCGGCTCCGCGTAGACGCCGACGAGGGTCTCGAAGGGGCGATCGCCACGACCCGCTGCCTGCCTCAAGCGAGCCAACTCGGCCATCAAGCCCGGAACCTCTTCTGGCGTATTCCCGGCGCCAATCCACCCGTCCCCGATGCGGGCCGTGCGTCGCAGAGCGATCGGGGCGGCGCCCCCGAAATAGAGTGGGATCGGATGCGCGGGCCTGGGGCTCACGACGATCCGATCGAAATCGAAGAACTCTCCGTGGTATTCGAACATCTCGCCCGTCCAGAGTCCGTGCATCACTTCGATCATCTCGTCCATGCGTCGGCCGCGCGACGCGAAGTCGACGCCATAGATTTCGAACTCCTCGCGCATCCAGCCCACGCCCACACCCAGCGCGAAACGGCCCGCACTGAGCTTCGCCAGGGTGGCCGCCTGCTTCGCAACCTCGATCGGATTGCGAAGCGGCAGCACGTATACGCCACACACGAGGCGCACGCGCTGCGTCACCGCAGCCATGGCCGCGAAGCTCGTCCACATATCGGGGTACTCGCTGTCGGCGGTCTGGGGCGGCCGGCCAGTCTCCGTATAGGGGTAGTCAGGTCGCATCTTCTCCGGATACAGCGCGTGATCCGCACCGATCAGTCCTTCGAAGCCAAGCTCTTCGGCGAAGCGTGCCACCGCACACAATTGCTCGGTCTCCGCCCAGGTCATGGATTGCCAGAACTTCATCGTCGCTACCCCTCGTATGATTGCCGAGTCAGGCGATCACCAGACTATCAGCCACCAGGCTATCACCACGCAGAAGCCGGACCAATCGGCAGCCACTCTCCCTGCTGGGGCGGCCACTCGAATTCCGCTGCCCCCCTCCGCAATTGAAGTCGCGGGCTGGACGAGCGACACTGGCTCCAGGCTCGCGAGAAGAGGTTCGCTATGGCTCTCACCCTGACCGGCAGCCCGGTCTTCCCCTTCGTGTGCAAGGTCGTCGCTGCGCTGCTCGACGGCATCGACGAGCGCTGGGTCGAGCTCGACTGAGGTCCTGGTGCCCTACCCCTTTCACAACCCCTTCGATGCGAGCCACTTCGAGTTACGGCTGCGTCAGCTCACTTCCCGCGACCCCTTCGTGTTTCCGGAGGCGGAGGTGCCGGCTGATTTCCGGCGTTCGAGCGTCCTGATCTGCTTCTGGCGGGAGGCAGCCGATCTACACGTAATCCTCACGAAACGCGCCGCGACCCTGTCCGGGCATCCCGGTCAGATGTCCTTTCCGGGGGGCAAGCTCGATCCCGACGAGGCCTGGTCCAACGCCGCGATTCGAGAAACGGAGGAAGAGATCGGGATTCCACGCGAGAACATCAAAGTGCTCGGACGTCTCGACGACGCCTGGAGCGGCGCGGGGCATCTGCTCGTCCCCATCGTCGGCTGGCTCGACGGCGCACCGTGCTTCGCTCCGAACCCCGCGGAGGTGGCGGAGGTACACACACCGAGTGTGATGGGGTTGATGCAGCGCTCCGCCTACTCACGAGAGGATGTGAAGGTGGGCGACAGGACCTATCACAATCAGATTCTCGAATGGGAGGGCGGCCGGGTCTACGGACTCTCGACGGATCTACTCGTCGAAGCGCTCGAGTGGGCATCGGGGATCGAATTGCAGCGCGGCCGGGAACGACTCGACCACCTGCGCTCTCACCGGAGACTCAAGGAGAGGGAAGCCAGGAAGACGGAAGGGGAGGGGTAAGGGGCGAAAGAAGAAACGCAGGGCGAGGGCGCAGCAGGCAGCTATCCCTCGACGGGCACAGCCAGATCGAGAAAGCTGCTGCCCGGGCTCTCCAGGAACTCGCGCTCGACAGCCCGATCGACGATCTGCTTGACATTCGAACGACATCCGCCGCAGCCCAGCCCCACACCGGTCGCGCGTGCAACGCCACGAGTCGATGTCGCCCCGTCGCGTACGAGGCGGCGAATCTGGCGGTCGGTGATTCCGCGGCAATGACAAACGAGCATCCGTGGTTCCTCTTCGCTTTTGCGGTCGCGCTCTTCGAAGGCCCATGCGAGCAAGGAGCCCTGCCTGGCACCACAATCCTAGGCTTGACGAAATTGAAAATCAATGTCATTTCCAACAAGAAGTTGTATTTGCCAGCCGGGTGTGCGCAGCTTCGAGGGGCGAGAAAAATGGTTTCCCCTTTGATTCTAGATACTTGAACGACAGTTGATTTAACCCCGTGGGGATAGGACGACCGACGTTCTCGTCGGGCCGGCGCTGCCCGACACTCGCGATGACTCAACCCACCGCCGACTCGAGGATCCCGATCCGGCGCAGGGCCCGATAGAATGCAGGCTGCATCCCGGAGACCGGAGCATCGATGACCCCCGAAGACCTCGTCGACATCGAAAAGATCCACCAGCTCAAGGCTCGTTATTTCCTGCTGATGGACCAGAAGCGCTGGGACGAATGGGCCCAGGTCTTCTGCGAAGACGCGCTGATCGACTCGACCCAGGATGGAGCGCCGCTGCTCGAAGGACGACAGGCCTTTCGCGATTTCCTACCGCCATGGCTCGAAGGCGTGAAGACCGTCCATCACGGCCACATGCCGATCATCGAGATCACGAGTCCGACGACTGCGACGGGGACCTGGTCGATGGAGGACATGTTGTTCTTCCCAGAAGGACATGAGCGCCGCTTTCTCTGGGGACAGGGTTGGTATTTCGAGAAGTACAGGAAGGATCCGGACGGAGAATGGCGCATCCTCGAATTGAAGCTCCGGCGCATTCGCGTCGAGGTCGACGGAGTCGAGATCTTTCCGACCGAAGAGACTGAAATCCATGAGTAACGAAATTCGATACGCCCTCTTCAGGCGCATAGGATCTCCGCAATGAGCCAGATCGAACAACTCGCTGCACCGGGCAGAACGGCCCTGCTAACGATGGAGCTCCAACGTGGAGTCGTCGGGGATCTCGCATCGATGCGCGCCCTGGCAGACGTCGTGGAATCCCAAGGTGTTCCCAAGCGCATGCGAGAGCTCCTCGAGGGCGCGAGGCTGGCTGGAATTCCGGTCGTCCATTGCCGCGCGGCCTTCCGCCCTGATCGAGCTGGCTCGTACTTCAATATCCCGATGGTGAACCGACTGCTCGAGAACCCCGACCACCTGGAAATCGGGACACCGGCTGCCGAGGTGATCCCCGAATTGGGCCCCGAGCAGGGCGACCTGGACAGCGTGCGACTTCACGGCATGTCACCCTTTCACGGCACCGACCTGGATCCAAAGTTGCGAAGCCTCCACGTCGAAACCGTTGTCGTGACCGGAGTCTCGCTCAACGTGGGCATCCTGGGCGTCGTGATCGAGGCGCTGAACCACGGCTACCACGTCGTGCTGGTCAGGGATTGCGTCGCGGGATATCCACCGGCGTACGCCGAGATGGTCCTCGAGAACAGCCTGTCTCGCATCACGACACCGACGACGGCGGCTGCCCTGCTCGAGCTCTGGTCATCGCAGACGAGCGCAGCAAGCAGCTGACGCTGCAGTGCGCCCTGAGCGCCAACCTCTTCCCGTCGAGCTGTTCCGCAGCACCCGAGAACGCGAAGATCGCAGTCGAACTCATCCATGGCTGGATGAACCGGAAGGGATTGCTAGGACAAGCGCGAGTGGTCATCGATGGGCGCCTCACCGCGCCCAATCTTTTCAGCCCGCACGCGAAGCTGCTCGCCCGCACCTTCGACCCCGATCATCGCGATGAACTTTCCAGCCTTGAGGTCGACGAGACAGGCGCGGGCCAGCTCGTCCAGGTCCTGGAACTCGAACTTCATGCCGATCTCGTCGGCGGATTTCATGAACGCTCCGAGCAGATCCTCGGGCTGACCCGACGGCTTCTCACGGGCCAGCTCCGCCGGCCGATTCCGATCACAGTTCCAGATGCCGGTCTTGAGAATGCCGCCAGCGGGATACAGGATCGTTGCCTTCAGCTTGAGTCCTTCACTCTGGAACTGGGTCTCGAGACATTCAGTGATGACCGATACCGCAGCCTTGCTCGAGGCGTAAACCGATTGACCACCGAGCGGTGCGATGCCGCCGTCACCGGAAGAGGTGTTGATCACGTGTCCCTCTTCTCCGCCAGCAATCATTCGGGGAACGAAGGCCTGGATGCCGTGGACGACGCCCATCACGTTGACACTGTGTACCCATTTCCAATCGTTGATCGTCGTCTCCCAGACGTTCACCGAGGGGGCACCGACACCGGCGTTATTGAAGAGAAGATGGCAGGCTCCATGCAGACCGTAGACCTGTTCAGCGAGCGCCTCGACCGACTCGAAGTCGGTGACGTCGGTGACGACACCAGAGATCTCGCCGCCACCCTTGGATAGCTCAGTGATGACTTCGTCGAGCGCGCCCTTCTCCACATCCGAGATGACGACTTTGGCTCCCTCATCGATGCAGTTATTGTTGAAAATGAAGGTGGTGCAGGTGGTCTGACCGTATTGAGCCACAGTTCAACCGGAGGAGCAGTTTCCATCGTTCAAGATGACCCAACTTGTACAGCCATTGGCCTTTCGGTAAGCAATAGCGGTGTAGTAGAAGCCGCCAAGTTTATCAATAGCAATGCGGCCAACACTGAACCTGCCGTCAATGCAAGTCAAGCCGGTGATGGCGATTGCGGTTTATTCACGATCAGCAAAGCTACGAACACCGAAAACGCTTTATACGCAACAACTGCAGGAACAGGCACTGCCATTCGCGGACACAATACCAATGCAACGGATGGACGAGGTTTGACCATTACCAATGCCAATCCAACTGGCTACACTGCTTTCTTCGAAAATTCGCACCCTGATACGGATGAAGATGGTGTACATATTCGCATCACTTCCGATGATTCCGATGCTTTTGCCTTAGCGGCTACCAACACCAATCCGCTCGGCTATGCTGCATTCTTCGGAGGAAAAGTGCGGAGCGGAGGTAAACTATTTGCCGATGGTGATTGCGATGTTGCTGGCCACCTTTGGGTTGGCGGTGATTTCAGTGTTTCAGGTGATTTTACCGTTGGCGGAAACAGCACATTCGATGATGTAACCATGGATACTGTAAGCGCTGATAAAATGTGCGCTGATTTATTTTGCGGTGGTAGTTTTACAGGCGATGACCTCAAAATTGGTACGGAAGATTTGCCAACAGGTTATATCGCTTCTTTTGACGGAAAAGTTATTTGTGAAGAATTGAAAGTGGAAATTAGTGGAACCTGGCCCGACTATGTTTTCGCAGATGATTATCAATTGCCCACCCTCAAAGAAGTAGAGGCCTCTATCAACAAAAACCAACACTTGCCGGGCGTTCCATCAGCAAGCGAAGTTTCTGAAAAAGGATTGATGGTGGGTGAAATGCAGAAAATCCTTATGGAAAAGGTGGAAGAGCTGACCCTCTATACCATCGCTCAGCAAAAGCAAATTGATAGGTTGCTGGCGCACAACGAAAGGCTGCAGATTATACTGGATGCTCAAATGAACCGATAAGTCTTGGCTATTTATTTGTGAACTATAAAAACTATCAGTCATGAAAAAGATAACGTCAATCAAAAGCATAGTTGCAGCACTGATCTTTACTGTACTGACCTTATGCGGATTTTCACAGGAACAATTATTTCAATACATTTCCGAACCGGCATTGACTACCAAACAACAGGTTTATTTCAATGCGATTTACAAGAATCTTAAAGTTGAAGAGTATTGGTTTTTGGAAATACAGTCGGTTGCCCTGCTCAACCCGCTTGTCAACATTTCTTCTCCTTTTGGTGAAACTTTTACAGCGCGGACTTCCGAAATCAAGGAACATGAGGGCAATTTTTTCTCCTGGTTTGGTTTTGTAGGTGAGCAGAACTATTTGTCCACCATCGTTTCTGACAATGGAACAACTTATTGCACTTTACAACTCGGCAAAATGCAATACCAGGTTCATTCGCTTGGTGGCGGTTTACATGTGATGTTTAAAACGGAATCGTACAACTCATTGAAATGCGATGAAAATATTCACGATAACCATGATGATGAACAGCCTTGGGACGCTATGCCGCAGCAACCGAAACCGGTGGAAAAGGATTTTCAAATTTCGCCTGATGGATATATGGAAAAGTCAGGTGGAAGAGGTGGTACATCCTGTAAGGTAAGGCTGTTGGTTGCTTATACCACGGCAGTGGATGCCCATGCTTCGAATATAAAAACAAGGATACAAGGTTTGCTGGACTACTGGAATGCCGCACAGACGAATAGCGCGGTGAACCACAGTGTGGAACTGGCCAGAACGGTGGAAGTGGATTACACCGAATCGAACGACATCATCACAGACTCAACTTATGGCACCATGTCGAAAGACCTCTATAGGTTTTGGAAAAGCAGTGATGGTTTTATGGACGAAGTCCACGATTTGAGGGATTTATATGATGCTGACTTATGCATATTGTTGGTGGATAACCTTTTGGGTTCAGGTGGAGATACAATCGGTGGAAGAGCGCTTGAGATCGGGGCTACTTCGGCAGAAGCTTTTGCCGCTATGTATCATCTGAACGGCCCCTCCACTTTTGCACACGAGTTTGGGCACTTGTATGGTTGTCGCCATGATGTGTTTGTTGATAATCAAACAACGCCCTACGCTTATGGACATGGACTGGTCCATATGGGAACAGGAACAAATTTTCGAACTATTATGGCTTACGATCACGCCTGCTCGACTGCCAACACTCTCTGCGATGTAACCCCTCGTTGGTCGAATCCAACCGATTCATTGAATGGAGTTGCCACTGGAACATTTGCAACCGAGAACAATGCACAGGTTTGCAACGTCCGTGCAAGCACCGTGGCCGGATTTCAATCAACCCTAAACGCAAAAACGTTTTATGACAGTGATGACATTACCGTTAATGAAACAGGCGATATGTATGCCCATAGTTCTATCACTACCGATCCTGCGGAAACGATTGTGTATCACACAGGTTCAACCGGAAAATTGAGGGCCGGAAGTTCGGTGACGCTCAAACCAGGGTTTTGGGCAAAATCGGGCACACACCTTGAAGCTAAACTGGAAAGCTGTTCAAACCTGTTTTCAGGTGAAAACGGTTCGTATCGTGAGGAAGAACCTGTCTTTGAGCCGATCGCTTTAGCTGAAGCAAAGAGCATTGGCTTGCATGCGTTTCCAAATCCTTTCCAAGGTCAGATGAAATTCCAGTTATTGATTTCCGAACCTGGCCATGTAAAACTTTCAATCTATGATTTACTTGGCACTGAAAGAAGCATTATCACCGACCGTCATTTTGAAAGCGGCACACACAAAGTCAGTTTCGATGCTTCGAACCTGGGACCCGGAGTGTACAGCGCTGTATTACACACAGGAAAAGATCGGGTTGTGCAGCGAATAGTTCGGGTGCAGTAACTATTATTGGTTTCTCACCTAAACGCAAAGAAAAACAAATAGGATTCAATGCGATTATAAACCCGGGTGATTGGTGCCCGGGTTTTTATTTGCATTTGTAATCCTCAATCCCTCCTACAGGATTGAAATATAGTAATCCCGGAGTTCATGCGTGGTTATTATATTTCCGAACCCTGAAAGGGTTCGATGGAATCAAGAGGCGTGTAGAAACTGTTGATTCCCGAAAGCGGATTTTGCGTGCATAGGAAGATCTCGTCTGCCAGTTGGTGGACAGGATGGCATGTTTGGCTTATTCAAACGGAAAATCAAATGTGTAAGTGGCATAGAAAAACCGGCCAATTGCAGGCGAACCATAGGCTGTTTTATATTCATCGCCTAACAAGTTGGAACCGCCTATCCTGATAGTGCTATACAAATCGTCAAATTCATAGCTCAATTGGGCATCGAGCATTTTGTAGCCTGTAACAGGGCCATCGCCAAATGAGCTTTCCCAATAATAATCGCCCACCCATTTGTAGTTCATGCTAAAACCAATACCTTTCCATACTTTCCGCCCTTGCAGACCTAAGTTGAATTTATGATTGGGCGTGTTGAACAAACCCTACCATTCCGATCAGATTGTCGCCATCAAATGCGCCTAACATGAAGTTGGTTTTGTGGTGAAGTGTGTCTTCAAATCGCGATCTCCGATTCTTGACTTCCTCCTGAGGCGAAGAACTAAATGCAGTGGGGTAGGTGAGCAGCGCTTCTTCCCGTAGACTATCGTACAATTTATAGTCTTCCTCCAGTATCTGCCGAATCTTCAAATCAGTCGAAACCTATATCGAAGGTGTAGCTGGCATATAGAAATCTACCAATGTTGGGCGAACCATAGGCTGTTCGATATTCCTCGCCAAGTAAATTTGAACCACCTATTCTGATCGTGCTGTACCAATCGGAAACTTCGTAACTCAATTGTGCATCTAACAACTGGTATTTGTCAACGGCACCATCTCCAAAAGAGCTTTCCCAGAAGTAATCGCCTACCCATTTGTAGTTAACGCTGAAGCCAAGGCCTTTCCACACTTTTCGTCCCTGCAAGCCCAGGTTGAACTTATGATTTGGCGTGTTGAATCCGGGAAGAATGTCGCTTTCTTCCGGAATGTTGAGATCAGCCCAGGTGTAATTCCCTACGGCTGTAATGCCTTTTCCCAATGCATAACTCAAACTGATAGCTGCCCCATAGGAGTAAACCTTTTCCTCGGCATTGATTTTAATTTGGAAGAGATCGTAATCGCCAGTGAGAATGGCATCTTCGCCACTTTCCTCTCCGGCAACGCCAATCCCTGAGGGCTGGGCAACGCGTATATTTCCAATGAAGTTGTTGTAAACACTGAAGTAGGAAGCAAAGTCAACAAACAGTTTATTGTTGAATGTACCCCGATAACCCAACTCAATGCTGGTCATCTGTTCAGGATCTATTGGGTCGAGATTCACCGTTTTCAACAAGGATGGATCAATGATAATGAGGGAGTCGTAAATGGTATTGAAGCTGTCCACGGATTCAAGGGTATAAACCGGACCAAAACCAGAGAGGTTCCCTTTCAGCAGAATTGGTCCAAGGTCGATAAGGAGAAATTGATCCTGGAGGGTTGGCGACCGGAATGCACTTTGCGCACTGAATCTCAGCACCTGTTGTCTCTTATCTCCAAGGGTGTAAACCAGCGATCCCTTAGGCGAGAATTGCAGATCGTAGTTTTTACTCTTATCCGCCCTTAATGACAGTACGATGCTCAATCGGTCATCCATCAACTTTTTTGAGGCTTGCACATATCCCCCAAATTCCCAGGCAGATAAGCTAATGTATTCAGCATTATCAATGTGATCTCCATTCAGCAATGTATCTCCCGGATTTGCTAAGGTATCCGCGAATATTGTCCCGAATGACTGAGGATCGTATCGCCTGAAAGAGGCACCGGCCATCAGGTTTACCGGTTTTATGAAATCGAAAATGTATTGGGCTTCAACATGTTGAAGGTTCGACCGATCAATAAATTTAGACCCGGTTTGAAGATCGGGATCATCGATAATTTCATTGAATAAACTATCGAATCGCTCGGTGCCAGGTTTAAGGAAAGCTGCCTCCGTAGCAGCAATATTGGCATAATAATGGGCCGACTCAACAGACTCATTATTGTTATCAAGAGTGTTAACTGCATCCACCTTATCATCAAAGTCATCTGAATAGACTTCAATTGAATCGAAATAAGTTCCCAGGTAGGTGCTCACATATTCAGTTAATCCAAATTTTGAAATATTGATGGCTGTGAAAACCATGTCATAAGAATCACCTGCATTTTCAACCGTGGTGTAGGCTTTCAAATTGAAGTTTTTCCCAGCCAATTCGATCTTGTGCTGATTAAAGGTGATATCATTAATGCTGTAACGGTTGGTGCCTTGGTATATCGCAGTTCCCTTTCCATATTTTCCTGTGTAGGAAAGCCTAAGGCTATCTTTGATTTTGTAATGCAATTCAGTTCCGAGTTTCAGGCTTTTGGAATTGTAATTGGCCATATCCTTTTCGTGATAACCCGGTGCATTTATCGTGATTTCACCAGGATATGCGGTGGGACTTACAAGACCAAGAAAGTTGTTTAACGCAATGAAATCATCTCGCTCTTCTTGAGTCAACTCTTCATCAAATTGAGCCGACACAATTATGTCGGATAAGTTCACATCCGCCTCTATATCGCCATAAAGGTTGGCCTCAGGATCATTTGCCTCCCAATCTTCAACTTCCATGTAGCCTCCGGTAAATTTCAAAGCCAGTTTTTGTTTTTCACCGTATGCGTTGGCATAGCGCCATTGGCCATCGAGATATCCTCTCGATCCGCCTTTAATTTGCAAAGCCAATCCCTGGTAATCGTAGGGATCTTTAGAAGTCATGGAAACTACACCCTGGAATGCATTTGCCCCATAAAGCGCTGAAGCAGCACCTGAGATTAACTCCACATTAAGCAAGTCCAAATCGTTGATTCCCACCAGGTTGCCAACTGGAAAGTTTAATCCCGGAGCCTGGTTGTCCATACCATCAATAAACTGAACAGAACGGAAAGGTGAAGTTTCGGCAAACCCCCTGGTATTGATGATCTTAAAACCGATACTGGACGAAACAATATCCACTCCCTTGTAATTTCCAAGGCTCTGGTAAAAATCTCCGGATGCGGCATTTTTGATTTCCCTCAACCCCATTTTCTCAATACTGGCCGGTGAAACCAGCAATTGCTCACTAACCCGTGAACCGGTGACTACCACCTCCTGACCAAGAATTGCTGATTTTTCCAAACGGACTTTAACGGCATCCCAGGGAGGGCTCGCCTTTACGTTGATGCCCCTGTACCCGATGTATGAAATCACCAAGGTGATTGTTTCTTCTCCCGAAACAGCCAATTCGAATTTTCCATCAAAATCGGTGGTAGTTCCTTTGGTGGTTCCGTCAATCACAACGTTGGCCGAAAAAATCGGATCACCTGTTTCGTAATCGAGTACGGTACCGTTAATCGTTTGGGCGGAAAGCGTTTGCAATAGGGCATGGCACAATATTGCAGCAAGCAGCAGTAATCTTCGCATGAGGGATAAGATTTTGTGCAACGAATATAAATATTCAACACAAAAAAACAGGTGAGTTAAGTTATTCCCGAAGATGAAACGTCAATTTGGTTAGAAAGCCCGTTTATTTGTGATAAGTGAACAGGCTCCAAAAACAAAAAATAAAAGCATGGAAAGAATAGACACACCAATCGATTCAACTTCACAACCGGAAATTTCACAGGAGGAAAGGCAAGTGGCCATGTTTTGTCACCTGTCGGGCTTGGCTGGATTTATTGTGCCTTTTGGCAGCCTGGTAGCACCAATTATTATCTGGTCATTGAAAAAAGACGACATGCCATTCGTTGACGAACAGGGCAAGGAGGCAATTAATTTTCAGATTTCAATGGCTATTTATCTGTTTGTGGCCATTATTCTCTGTTTTGTCATTATTGGGATTCCGGTGGTGATTGGGCTTGTGTTAGCGAAATTGGCATTCGCTCTTATTGCTGCGGTGAAGGCAAGTGAGGGAAAGACATATCGTTATCCATTTACTTTGAGATTTGTTTGAGTGGCACCTGGGAGGTAGGAAGTAATGCGACCAATGGTCAGAGCACCTACAACAGAATATCATTCTCCGCTTCAACTTTCGGAGGCAAATCTGTTTCTCCCAACATTTCCCTTAAATCAATTTCTATTGTACGACTCAATGCTGTCATCGGTACATCATTGATAAAGTTCTCGAATGGATCCTCACTGTTGTCACCCACCATTTCCATTGTCATAAATATCCAGGCTATCAATGCGAAAAATGGAACTGTGAGATAAAGAAAACTGTGTCCCATTTTAGCAAACTCTCCAACTAGTCCAAATGGGAGCAGAAGTATGAATATCCAGGTAAATAATTTGCTGAAATAAGCGTACTGCCGTGGGAAAGGTGTTTTTTTGATACGCTCGCTCTTTCCCTGAAAATTGTAAAACTCTTCCAAAACCCGCATTGACCTCCCCCCGAAAAATAGGACCAATCTAAAGTAGAGTTTTCGCAATTTTTCATAA
>PVBE011233940.1_pt1 | contig 32954 bp, 20 predicted proteins | sample 1631181 | NCBI WGS metagenome assembly PVBE01 (sample SAMN08397723, study PRJNA350692) | Marine metagenome, whole genome shotgun sequencing project. | isolation source: water | place: Pacific Ocean | collected 2012-04
CCTCCCAGTCATCTTGCTCCGCGAATGCGGATCGGTCATCCGCGCTCTCTACCACCTGTGGCACAACTTCCCGAATCTCTACCTCGAGACCTCATACATGCAGACCGCCCGCAGCCTTGAGGAAGTCTGCGAGCGTTTCGGTGCGGAGCGACTGCTGTTCGGCAATGGCCTTCCGGAGTACGACCCGGGCGGGGCCGTCGCGACGGTTGTCCCTCCGAGAAAGTCCGTCCAGCCCTGGAATTGGGGCTTTCGCACCTACGCAGATCAGTATTGGGACCTCACGCCCCGCCACCGCCGCCCCGTGTCAGCTCCCGCCCACTGAGCGTGGTGGCCAGTGACCGCCCCACTACCCAACTAGCCACCGTCGCGCGAGTGGTTCGATCTTGTCTCTTCCATGCCATCAACCCGAGCCAGACCCGCGGCGTATGCCGGGTCTGACGAGCCAGCCGCTGCTGGGTTGGAGGATACGGGATGCGGCCCAAAGCTCCGCCCCGGTACACGGGGCTCGGCTCGCGTGATCGGTACGTGCGCCGAGAACGACGACAGTCGCCGATGCTCTGACTCTGGGCAACACGAAGATACACACGTCGAGGAGAGCGTAGGAGGCAAGTTGCTGGGCCAAGCGGAAGTGCTCGGCGAGGTTCCGATGGATGATCTTAGAGGCGCCCAACCTGGGGGCGGAGTGCGACGCGCGCTTCCGCGACAGCGACGTACCGATCACAACGCCAAGGCGTCCCTGAGCACAGAGCGATCGGTCTCCGAGCGCCTGGTCGGCGTCCGGGCACGCGCGCTCGCCATCACGTCCCGACGTCGATGACGCAGTGATGCACGGAGAGGTCGACTGACAATGACTCGGCGAGCGATCTTCGGCTCACTACTGACCCCGCTGGCCGTTGGGTTGCTGCCACGCTTTGCATGCGCGCAGGAACCACCGTCCATTCGGAAGGTCGGTGGCTTCCGCTGCATCGACCTGCGTCCCTTCCGAAACGACTCGACCTACGACCTGTACGAGATCGGCTACTTCTCCTACGCCGGCTTCGGCATGGACATCTGGAAGCGAAATGGCGTCCCGTTCTGGTACCCGCGAGAGACAGGCTGCATTCGCGTCGCGGGCCCGGATTGGCGCCCCGCAGTGACGGACGTGCTCTCTTCCCCACGCCTCGGGGCGGTGGCGGCGGCCGACAATCAGCAACCAGGCAACGGGGCGATCTCCTTTGCCAACGACGCCGACGCGGCGACCTACTGGTACGCAGGTGAGGGGCGCCCGGACGGGAAGCTCTGGATCACCTGGCCCGATGCCGCGCGGGTTGAGCGCATCCGGTTCCTGGGCTGGGCCACGCCGCGCCACGCGCCCAAGGACTACTCAGTCGGTCTGATCCTCCCCGACGAGGCATGGAGGGAAATCGAGCGCGTCGACAACGAGACGCGGATGGGCGAGTGGATCGAGTTCCAGATACAGCCCGCGATGGCCCGCGGGGTGTATGTCGATGTGCGCTCCACGGTCGAGGCCCAACACGGCCCGGTCATCTACGAACTCCAGGCCCGCGGCGAACCCCAGCCGCCGGCGGACGGGCCGGCCCACGGACCGGAGGTTGTAATCCCCCTATTCGATACGCCGGCCGAGGAGTTCTTCTGCCTCGGGCAGGTCGGCGGCGGCTTCCGGTCAGACTACGACCGCCCGACGACGGTGGGTGAATACGTCGTGGCGTACGCCGACGGGGAGTCTGAGACGATCCCACTGGTCGCGGGCCTCAATGTGGCCGAGGAGCATTACGGCTCCTTTGTCCCGGAAGCCACCTTCGCCTTCGGATTCCGCGATCGGACGGCGGAGGAGACAGGCGACACGGATTCGTTGCGCTACCACCTCGATGAGCTTCTGCCGGTCGGCCCCAAACTCCAGCTCCTCCTCGGCCAGCACCGCCTGGGTCGCCCCGGTCAGCCTATCCGTTCGCTGACCTTCCGCTGCGCTGATCCGGCGGCATCCCTCGTGCTGGCCGGCCTGACCCTCCGGGAGTCGGGCCCGCGGCCGAACGCCCTGGTCTACGGCGGGAAACAGATCCGCCCATACCCCAGGGACACGCCGCGTGCCAAGCCCTCGCCCTCGCAGCGTATGGCCGACCGTCGCCGGACCATCTCCCTCGACGGCCGATGGCGCTACCAGACCGATCCGGGCAACCTCGGGGTCCGGGAGGGCTACTTCGCGCCGGAGCACGACGTGTCCGGCTGGCCCGCTATGCCGATGCCGTCGCAGTGGTACGTGCATGGACTCGACTACCATGGCGTGGTGTGGTTCCGCCGCACATTCGAAGTGCCGGCCTCCTTCGAGGGCCAAGTGCTCGAACTCCGCTTCGGCGCCGTGGACTACGACGCTCGCGTCTGGGTCAACGGGCAGTACGTTGGCCGACACGTCGGCGCTTTCTCGAGCTTCACGCTCGACACCACCAGCGCGATCCGCAAGGGCGCTCGCAACACGATCGCGGTCCGCGTGGACAGCCCCGTCGACCCCGGCATCCGCGCCCTAAAGACCCTCGTCAAGGGCAACAGCATGGACGACATCTGCATGCCCTACAACCAGGAGGGGTGCATGGGTGGGATCTACCGACCGGTGCAGCTTGCCGGCCGGGGCGAGGTGGGCGTGGCCGACGTGTGGACGGCCAGTTCAGTGAGCCGTGATCTGCTCGGGGCCACCGTGAGCGTCAGGGCCGAGATGGATCCCGCGCCAGGCGCCGAGGGCGAGGCGGAGGTGCGCGCGAGACTCACCGAACCGCGGACAGGGCGCTCGCGGCCACGCGTCTTCGAGACTCGCCAATCGGTGACCCTCGGCAACCGGGCGCCGATCGAGTTGGCGCTGACCATTCCCGAGCCCAAGCTGTGGTACCCCTGGGACCAGGGGACGCCGCACCTGCACGTTCTGGAGCTCGAGGTCTGGCGGGGCGACGAGCAACTCGACCGTCACGTGTCCCGAGTCGGCGTCAGGGAGATCACCTTCGACGCCGCAAAGAGCTGCGTCCATGTGAACCACCACAGGACCTTCCTCAAGGGCATGCTGAACGACGACGTGCACTGGATGTCCCTCATGGACCGCACGGGATACCGCCAGCGCGTCGAGCTGCAGCGGCGAGCGAATCTGAACCTGGTCCGCATGGTTGGGCACCAGTCCTCGCCGGACATGTACGATCTGTGCGATGAGTTGGGGATGATGATCTGGCAGGAGATGCCCCTGCAGTGGCAGTACTCGTCTGCCCCGCCTGTCCGCGACGACATTGTCCGCGTGGTGACTGAGACGGTCACCCAGTGCCGCGGCCACGCCTCGGTCATCGGCTGGTCCGCGTGGAACGAGGGGGCCAGGGAGAGTTCAGCGACCAACTCGTATCCTTGATGCAGGATCTCGACCCCACTCGGCCCCTCACGAAGGCCTCCGGAGGCGGGGGCTTCGACGTCCACATCTACCCGAATCTAGGCAGCAACCTCTCGCGCCACACGCCTCTGTGGACGGGAATCCGGCTCGGATTCGTGAGCGAAGTGGGGGCCTACGGCCTCTCCTCGCTGGACGAAATGCGCGAGATCCTCGGCGACGACCTCTTCCCCTTCGACACGGCGAGTTACTACTGGGAGACCTTCAACTCATACCGTTACAACGACGGCCCCGTCTTCACCGATGCGCCGGCCGCCGCCGACTGGCCAACCGAACGCGTGCGCGAGTGGATGCTCGACAGGATAGAGCCCAGCGAGCGGTGGCTATCGCAGTTCATGAAGTTCATGTTCGAGAACTTCCGGGCGCAGCGTTTCGACCCGACCACGGCGGCCATCCACTGTCGGTTCGACGACCCGTTGCCCACGGCGTTCCTCGGCATCGTCAACTTCAACGGCCGCCCGCGCCAGGCGTATGACTCCGTGCGGGAAGCCTGCCAGCCGGTGCTGCCAATCCTCTTCCTGAGCTACACGGGCGCACAGGACATCCGGGTGGTCAACGACTACTGGTTCCAGGGCTGGGAGGATTGCCTGCTCGAGTATGAGCTGCGGTCGAGGGACGGGGAGGTCTTCCTGCGAGGAGAGCGACGCTTCGATCTGCCACCGGACGCCACGGTGAGCGTGATCCCAGGCGAGGAGATCGGCGACATCTTCGCGCGCCCGGGCTTCCTGGCCGATCTGCGGGTGCGCGACCAGAGTGGTGCGGTTCTGTCGGAGAACCACTACGATCTGACCGATGCGGAAGTGCGGGCGTCTGTTGAGACCGTCTACCCCGTGCCGCCGACGGCTCCCTACGGGGCGCAACTAATCCCAGCCGACGACCTCACCGATTGCGAGGGGACGGGACGGCGTTCGGCGGGAGAGGGCACGTACAGCAACACGTTGCTGGCGATCGGCGACGCGAGAGAGGAGGCCAGCGCGGGCTTCGCGGTCCGGGTCACGGAGCCCGGCGAGTACCTGGTCCGGGCGAGCGCGAGCACCGGGCAGCCGCTTCGCGCGGGACGGCTCCTCATTGACGGTCAGCCGGCGGAGCTTGAGAGCTACCCCTACATCGACATGAACGCCGGGATCACGCGCCTCCCCTACTCCACGCACGGCCTCTCCTGGCGACCGGGTTGGAGGGTATCCCTCTCCGCCGGCGAGCACGGGGCCGAGTTCCGCTGGGCCCCGGATGAAGACCAGAACCCATGGCTCCTGGATGCGGTGGCCGTCCAGCGGCGTCGGTGAGGTCGCGGGCCAGCCCAAACGCTGGCCGAGCAGGTCCCTCCATCTTCTTCCTGCCCCTCGCACAGACTCCGTCCGCCACAAAATCTGGGGGCCGGACGCCCAGGCCCGAGCTAGTCCGACCACCCACACAACAGCCCCACCACCCAACTATTCGCTGTCGCGTGAGCGGTTCGCTCTCATCTCTTCCATTGTCGGCAATTCCGAGAGGGGGAACCAACGACGCACGTCGCGTTCCCTGAGCAATGCGCCCAGTGACTGGCCCGCCGCTCGAGCACCCTCTCCTTTCGCGAGTGAGAGCCGTCTCGGCTGGCGGCGACACGACACTGCTCGTGTGGGAGTGGTCGAGGCGGGCCTCATCAGGCTCCGCGAAGGTGCGCGGCGGCAGACTCACGGCCTCACTGCCGCGGCGCCGAATGCGTAGACCCGTACGGTGTGGTCATCGCCCTCGGGCCACGTCTCCTCGAGCAGCGTGACGCGTACCGTGTGACGACCCGCGCCGAGGCCCCGGAAGAGCAGCCCCGAACTGAGGATGTCGCCGCCGAACCAGCCGTGAATCTTGGCCGACTCCCCGTCGTCGACTGTCACCTCCGCCACACCCGTGCAGGCGTCGGTCCGGTTTGTGTAGACCGTCAGCACATCCCCATCGATCTCAAGCTCCAACACGCTGCCCGGCTGGCTAGCGGCCCACCACTTGCCGCGCCAGTCACCGTCCTCGACCTCCCAGCCGTCGGCGCGTCTGAGGGCGGCCTTGCCGGCCTCATGGAGGACCACTTGCTCGAACGCATCGGTGTGGAGCGGGTCGGGCGCCGCCGCGACGGTGGCGAGATCTGGGGCCGCCGGCAGATTGGCCAGCACCTTCTCCAGGTGGTGGATGACGAGGTCGGCCGCCAGCCGGTGTCCGGCGTCATTGGGATGGACGGTGTCGGCCAGGATGCTCTCCCAGGTGAGACGCCCGGCCTCGATCTCGGTCCAGACCGCATCACGGAAGCTGATCGCGGGCAGACCGTAGTGCTCGCCGACCGGGATCTGCGCCGCCTGAACGTTCCGGGCCTGTTCCTCGTGATGGTGAACCATGAAGAGCATCAGGTTGGCGGGCGAATTGGGCTGGGTCAGGATCTGACGAGTGAGGCCCTCAATGGAGTCCGCGCAGGCCTGGTCCGCCCCGTCATTGACCGCGAACTCCGTGATGACGAAGTCGGGTTGACGGCTCAGCAGATCGCGCTGAGCGCGGAGGGCACCGTAGATCGATCCCGTGCCCCCAATGCCCGCGTTGACGAACTCGATACGCGCCTCGGGGAAGGTAGTGCGCCACCAATCGGCCACAAGCGAGCCGTAACTCCTCTCCCACGAGCTGGCCCCCGCTCCGCCTGTGATCGAACCGCCGATGACACCAATGATGATGTCCTCACCGCGGCGGGCTTTGGCGAGAACATGTTGCAGGCGAGCGTGGTCGCCCTCGCTGATGAGAGCAGTCTGGTAAAGAGCATCGGCACTTGGCCCACTCCCGGCGATGCGTTGCGGCAGGTCGAGGTCGCCGGGCGGAAGGGCCGTGACAGCGTATATGGATCGCGGCTGCATTGTGAGGGCGCCCCCGCCGTCTGCGAGCTTCAGCGGCGCGTGCGCCACGATGCCCGTGGGCTTTGGCCCGGTGACGGAGAGCACGCTGAGGACGTCGGCTTGCGTCACGTCGCCAAGCGTGAGCGTTAGTTGTTTGGGCTCGAAGCCATCGTTGACGATCAGGAGCGTCACGTCGCCATCGGGTGAGCGCAGGCAGGTCGAGAAGACGCGCTGGGTGTCGTCCTCATCGCGGGCGCCATCAACGGTGGAGCGTAGGACATCCCAACCGGAGTGGATGTAACGGGCGAGCAGCGCCTGCGGGAAGAAGACAGGCGCGTGAATCTGCGTGCTGCCATCGGGCCCGCGCAGGAGCGGTCGGAAGCAGTCCCACCGATCGGAAGGCTCAACGCGGCCCCAATTCCAGCGAAGCTGGCCGTCCAGGCCGACGTTTACGTTCCGGACGAACTGCTCCGCCAAGCTGAGGCTGCCGGCGTAAAGGTCTTCCACCTCTCCGCCGGCGCTCGCGCCAAACTCCCCTTGGACAAGCCGGGGCTCGCGATCGAGGCGCTCGGATAGCAGGCGGTAGACTTCTGCGTAGTGGCGCTGACCCTCGGAGGGCTGGAAGCCAGGCACGTAGTCAAAACCGAACGTGTAGTTGTGATCCGAGATGACGTCGATGAGCCCGATGGCGTCGCCATATCGCTCTACCTCCCCGGCGAGGCTGGCCGGTCCGCTGCAGAGCTCGGGGCCAATGATCTCGACATGGTCGCGGAGGCCATAGTGCCGAAGGGCGCGATCCATGCCCGCGTAGAGTGCCCAGAAGCCAGGCCCGTAGCCACCCTTGGATATGGAGCCGTCGGGCTCGTTGATGATGGACACACCGCGGACGTTGTCCATGCCTTCGTTCTTCTCGAGATGCATGATGAGCCCGGCGTAAGACTCACCGATCTCCTCTCCGCTGTAGACCAGCTCGTAGGCCCACTCGTCCCACTCGGCGTCCGGGTTGTCGCGGAGCGTGGGAGACATCCACCCGGTCTGGAATTTCCAGTTGCAGAGAAGGATGCGGATGCCGCTTTCGTTGAGACGCTGCCAGATGCGGATGGCCGCGGCGAGCTTGGGTTGGTCGAAGCGGAGGGCGCCGTTGTTGAGGGTGAAGGGGTCGTCGTTGTCATTCTCAGGTTCCCACTCGCCGAAGACGACGGGCGCTCTGACCCACTCGCAGCCTGACCATTCGAGCAGGCCAACGAGCTCATCTAGCTCCTCCGTGGTGTAGGCGGGGACCCCGTCGTGCATGTAGATGTTCCAGCCCATGCCTTCGCTGAACGTGTGGATGCGGGAGTTCTTGACGGTGATTGTCGCGTCGCCATTGGGCTCCTTCGGCCTGCCTGTGCGGGCTAGTCTGGCGAGCCGTCGGCCGATGGCGCTCTTGGGGTCAATGGGAGACAGATCGAACGTGAGCGTGCCGAAGTTCGTGGCTCTGTCCGTGGCGTTGCGGGCGAGAAAGCGCAACGTGTGTAGATCCGCAATGGCGCCGCCGAAGCCGGAGATCTGAAGCTCGGTGTGCGGCGCCTTATTCCCGTGGCTGAGATTGGGGGGATTGGGGCCGCCATCAGACGCGGTGAAGAAGCGCGTAAACTCGGCAGGCTCAGCCGTGGTGCTGTAGAGCAAGTCGAAGTCGTAGAGGTTGCGCGTGCCGGTGTCACCACCGATCGTGACGGTGACGTTCTCCAGCGTGCGACCTTCGGTGTAGGCATCGGTGAGAGTGACATCGACGCTCGCCGATTGAGCGCCATCGGTCGGGATACCGATGCCGCCTATACGCAGCAGCGAGACGAAGTCCTCGGGCTCTCCCCACAGCGTCTCCGTATCGGACACGCGGACCATCCCCAGATCGTAGGCCGCTTGGAGCGTGTTGGCGTGAGTAATGAAGGTCTTCTCGTGGTCGCCCCTGATGCGCTCGACCGTGGCGCCGAGTGCCAGCGGGTCATCGTGACTGAAGCCCGGCTGTGCCTGGCCCCATATCGCGGGAGTGATGGCGATCAGGCCCAGGGCAGCGCTGATGCGCCCGGTGTGGGGTGTCATGCTTGCCTTCCTCTTGGCGGGCTTGGCGACCCGGCTTTGGCTGAATGGTCGGGCGTTCGCCGCGGGACTTCCCTCACTGATTTCCAGCGACCTGCGCAGCTGAACGCGGCGTTATCGTTCGCAGAAACTCCATCCCCCCTGAGATCCCCGCCGTCGCGTGAGTGATTCGCTCCCATCTCTTCCATGGCGATCAATTCCGAAGAGGGAACCGACGACGTATGTCGGGTCTCCGGTGAGCGGCCCAGCTGAGGGTGTGCGACCGGCCGAACGGCCTGGCGGAAGGGCTCGGCTCCACGACGATCCTCCCGGACGTCGAGGCACGGCCGTGACCCGATCAACACCATGCAATCGACGCGATGCAAGGCTTGATGTCGCGTGTTGGTCCACCTCGTGGCCCCCCCAGATCATGGGACGATGAGTTTCCGGACCATACGAGATACCGAGACAATGGTGGAGAACTGCTTCAACCGACCTGACAAGAAGAACTTGCTCGATTGTGTCATGTCCATGCCCGGACCTGAGAAGACGCTTGGGAACGTGGAAAACGCGCTACGCCTCGCTGCCCTCCCCGTCGATGAGTATCAGGCCACCGGATTCAAGGTGCTCGTTCGCAACGACTCCCGTGGCATCGCTAAGACGCTCGCCGAGATAGAGATGCACTTCGGCCTGGCCTGACGGCATCCGCCCTCAGCGTACCCCCGGACCGTGGTCAGACCGATCCTCGAGCACGGTACCAAGGGGGGCAAGCAGCATCACCGGCGACCACATCATCATCGACGGGCTGCAGTTCTCTCACTGTCCCACCAGCCCAATCCACAAGCCCATCCACACCCTCGGCGCCGTCTACATGGCCCGTGGCGCCGATCACAATACCGTCCGCAACTGCGAGATCACCGAAACGCCCATCGGCATCCAGGTATACGGTGAGCGCGCGCTCATCACCCGCAACCACATCCACGACTGCAACACCCCCACGCAGCCCAACTGGGGCCCGGCCTGCGTCTTCGTGAACACCTCAAACAACGAGATCTCCCACAACCGCTTTGAGAACTTCGCCGCTCCCAGCGAGGAGTACGGCCACGACGGCGGCGCGATCGAGATCAACGATCGGCGCATTCCCAAAGAGAACGTTCACATCCACCACAACTGGTCATCGCGCAATCAGGGCTTCATCGAGTTCGTCGGGCTCGTCAAGCAAGACAATACCTGGATCCACCACAACATCTGCGATGACTACCAGTCTTTCTTGGGACTCTAGGGGCCGTGCACGAATATGCGGGTGGAGAACAACACCGTCCTACGACTCAGAGCCCACGAAAAGCCCGACTCCGAGGACGTGGTTTTCTGGGAATACTGGGGGCACGAGAACATAGCCTTCCGAAACAACATCTTCGTCTACGATCCGGCGATCGTCGAGCCGGTCTTCTCGCGGGGCAAGCTCCCCCACGACCACAACCTCTATTACCGCACCGACAACCCTCACCCCAAGGACCATGTCAACAAGTGGGCCTATCACCGCTTCATCCTTGGCGGCGGCGCGTGGCTCGGTGAGGGCGACATTGTTGGCGATCCACTCTTCGTCGATCTTGGGAATCGCGATCTGCGCCTCAGGCCAGACAGCCCCGCAGTCGACGCCGGCGTCGACCTGGGCTATTCGCTCGACTTCGACGGCAACTCCATCCCCAGCGGCGCCGCTCCTGACGTCGGTGCGTGCGAACGGCCCTCCCCGTCGGACTAGCCGCCTTCGAGTGTTGCCCTTGCCTTCGCGTGGGGCGGAACTCTCGAGCCAACAGACTGCCCCACCACCCGAGTGGATCCCCGTCGATGATTCGATCTTCCCGCCGATCGACAACCCCCGAGACGGACGATCGAGGTACTCGCGTCTGTTGAGGCGGGGCCGCCTGACGCTGGCCACCAGTCTCGGCGTCTGCGGTCGGATGTGCAGGTTTCGGCGGGTCGGCAACGGAAGTGCCGCTCCGAGTGGCTGACCGTTCAGCCAACGCCGGCGCGCGCAGGTCCATATGGGGAATCCCGGTGCAGACCATCGTTCGCTCGTCGACCCTATGCGAGGAGCACGCGCCGGACCAATCCGAATTCGCCGACAGGAGCCGCCGCAAACAGCGACCCGCCGCGTAGCGACGGACCTCCTGCCCAAGGGCGGTCACCAATGATAGGCGCTCGCGCGCGCCCTCAACTCGACACCCTCTGCGCTGCCCTGGTGCTGGTCGCGCTGCCCGGCCTCACTCCCGCCGCCGACCTCCAGTGCGTTCCCGTGCCGCATGGCTACAACATCGACACTGCGCCGTCCGACTGGTCGAGGTTGCCCTCAACCGAGCTTGTGCCCGACGAGGCGCTCGCGTCTCTCGGCCCGCGGGACCTCTCCGCCTCCGTCGCCCTGGCCTGGAATGCCGCGTCCCTATTCGTTGTCGTCACCGTCACCGACGATGTCTTCCACCCGCCCGATTCTCCATCCAGCTTCTGGAACGGCGACAGCCTTCAACTCGCCTTTGCCCCGGCGGCCGAGGCCGTCTCCGGCGATGACGAGTTCCTCCTCGGCGCCGCCGCTTTCCCTTTCGGTCGCGGCGTCCTGGCCACCCACGTGCCCACCGGCTACGATGTCGGCGCCTGGGACGTCCCTCTCAGCGTCGCGACCCACGAGGACAGCCTCATCTACGTCCTCGCGATCCCCTGGCGATACGCCGGGGGGGTGGATCCACTGAGCGACGAATGGTTCCGCTGCAACCTCATAGTCAACGACAACGACGGCGCCCGCCGCGAGGGCTGGGTCGAACTCGCGGACGGCATCGGCGAGGCCCTGGTGGTGAGGGCCACCTGCGTCGCCCGGTTCGTTCCCGTCGCGGCCGCCGGGCCGCAGATCCACGCCGTCCCGGCGGCCCCGAAAGTCGCCGAATCCCAGGCGCTTGAGCTTCGCGTCACCGCTCGCAACGCGCCGGCGGGGTCCACGATTCGCCTGACCGTCGGCGACGTGGTGGAAGACCTTCTTGTCCCCGAGGGAGCCATGGCGGAACTCGCCGCCCGCCTCCCCATGGCCGGCCTGCCGCTTGGCGACTGCCCCATCCACTGCCGCCTCGTCAACACCGATGGCGAGACGCTGGCGGAGATGACCACGGCGGTGACCGTCCACGACCCACGGCTGGCCGAGAGGCAGATATCTCAGGCCCGGGAAGCCCTCGGTCGCATCGATGCCCATCTCCAACAGGTCGCGCAACAGGGCCGCAGCGCCGACTACCTCGAGCTACGCCGGAACCTCCTCCGACACGCCCTTGCCGTCGCCGACCTCGCCGGGCTGGAGATCCCCGCCGGTCCGGACAAGGCCGCCTTCTTTGGGCCCATCCGAGAGCGGGCGGCGCGCTACCTGGCTGACCGGTCCCTCGACGTCGAAGCCGACGCCGCGACCTTCGCTCGGGACGCCGCCGCCGTCGAAGCCCAAGTGCCTCGGCCCGACCTGCTCGGACCTTGGGAGATTCGCGACGGCGAGGTGTTTGTGAAGGGCCGACCCGTCACGCTCCACGGCTTCGTCTGGCAGTACATCGCCAAGGACCACAGCTACCCCCTCGCTGACCTCGGCCTCAACATGCAATCCATCGACATCGGTCCCAGGCACGTCGTTCCCGAGCCCTTCCAACTCGCCCCCAACCTCCGCGGCGCCGAGGTCGCGCGCCACATGCGCGTCCATGCCCTCAAGGCCCAGGATGACGGGGAGGCCTGCGACCTCCACACCTCGCCCCACCACCTCCCTGGCTGGTTCGGGCGGGCCGAGCACGGCCCGAACTCGTGGATGGACACGCCCGACTTTCGCCGAATGATCGATCTGCACTACGCCGGCCTCAACGAGGCCTTCGGCGACATCGCCTCTGTCAAGACCGCCGACATCGCCAACGAGTGGATCTTCTGCTCAACATCCCCCGGCGCCGTGGAGGGCTTCCGGAACTGGCTCGCGAGGCAATACGGTTCGGTCGCTGGCGTCAACCGAAGCTGGGGCGCAGATCTGGCGAGCTTCGCCGATGTGCCCCCACCCTTCGGCCAGACCCACGGTACACCGGTGGGCCTCTACCTGGGCCGCGCCGCCTACTGGGACTGGTGCCGTTACAACTCTCAGCGGGCCGCCGCCATTGTCCGAGGCCTAGACGCCCGTTTGCGCAAGCGCTACCCGACGGTCAAGACCCACATCAAGTGCGTCCTGTCGAGTTACGCCTACCGGTCGCTGGCCGGCAACTTCTCCCTGGGCATCGACCCCCAGCAAATCCTGCCCATCACCGACCTCATTGGCACCGACGCCAGCTACATCCGCGGTCACGAGTGGCTGAAGACCATCTTCGCCTACGACTACATGAAATCCATCTGCCCCGGGAAACCGATATTCTGCTCCGAGACCCACGCCGTGCCCCATGGCGACCCCGCCGCTCCCGGCGAGATCCGCCGAGGGCTCTTCCAGCGATTCGTCCATGGCGAGCGCCTGCACCTGATGTTCCTTAACACCTCCCTTCAGATACCCCAGTATTGGACCACCGGCGAGAGCCCCCGCTTCAACATCGGCCAGGCTCCCGAGGCGCTCGAGGCCCTCGCGTTGACCAGCGCCGACATCAGCCGCCTGACCCGGCACCTGGGCGCCTTCAACCGCCGGAGCCCCTCTGTTCTCCTCTTCTACGACAACGCCACGGACCTCGGCGTTCCAGGCGGCGACGAGCCGCCGGGGAGCTACGGCGACCGGGCAATTCGGGTCTACGAGAGCCTTGTTCCGCTCGACGTGAAGGTGGGAATCGTGACCGAGACGATGCTGGCTCAGGGGCCGCCTGAGGCAACGCTTCTCGTTCTGGCCGGCGCGCGCTACGTGTCCGACGGTACGGTCGAAGCGCTGGCGCGGTACGTCGAGGCCGGCGGTCACCTGCTTTGGCTCGACGAGAACCTCACCCATGACCACCACGGTCACCCGCGAAGAACGGAGGCCGTCCAGGAGCTGCTGACCTCGGAAAGAACCACGCGCCTACCCTTGCGGGTCGGCGCGCGGGACTACATGGGGATCTGGCGCGACGTACTGACATGGGCCGGCGTCACCCCACCTCATCCAGTCGTCGGTGTCGACGGCAAGCCCGTCTGGGGAGTGGAGGCGCTCTCGGCGGCCGATGCCAACGGCTCCACACTCCTGTTCCTGGCGAACGCGAGCCACCGTCCCGCCACTGTCGCTCTGCAGCGGCCTGCGTCGAGCAATGTCGCCTACACGGACCTGATCACCAACGCGAGCGTCGAGCCGGCGGGCATTGACCTCGCAACGGATCAGGTCATGCTGCTGCGCGGCGGCTAAGCCGGTCGGCCGTACCGAATCGGGAACCTGCGACTCCTGTCGGGCTTCGCCCCGACCACAGCCCCCAGTGACCGCCCCACCACCCGAGTTGCCGTCGTCAGCGATTCGGTCCCGTCTTCTCTCGCCATCAACCCTCGAGACGGACGTTCGAGGTACTCGCGTCTGTCGAGGCAGGATCGCGGTCGCCCCGTCAGTGGTACGCTCTCATCTTCTCTTTGATTGGCAATTCCGAGGGGGAGCCAGCGACGCATGTCGGGTTCCACCGAGCAGTGCGGACGCCACCGTCCATGGGGCCACCACCAACGCCGGTTCTCACGCCAATGGACGCAATCTAGCAGAGCCCCAGATTCCAGCGCGGATGGACTTTTTCGGAGGGACAGAACTCGCACGCGGCATCTCTGCACTGCCTGAGGCCAACATGCGTTGGTCCCGGCATCGCCTGGCTGTCGCTGGACAGGGCGATGCTTCAGGCAACCGCGAGGTCGAGGAAGACGAGCATCGCCGCTTCATCGCCGGCGACCATCTCGACATCTAGCTCATTGGATCCGTCTCTCAGGTCGCGCGGCGAAACGACCCACGCGCGGTGCTGCGCGGGTGTGCCGAGCAGCGGCGAATACGAGTTCGGGTAGGGCTCGGACCGATCATCGGTCTCGGGGAGTTCAACGCCGTTCATCGTTGCCCGCCACTGGCTAGTGCCAAGGTCGGCCTCCGCCTGAATGCGAAGTCGTCCTTCCTGCTTCCATCCACCTCGCGGAGGCGCCATGTCGAGCTCGAACAACGACGGGTGCTTCGGCGCCACCGATCTTGGCATCTTCAGGCTCTCAGGTACGGGCGGCGTTTCACTGTGCCCGATGAAGTAGTGCTGTGGCTGTTGCGCGACCCAGTCGGGATCGCCGATGTTCTCGAACACATGGAAGGGCGGCTCGCAGAATGGGCCTCGGTCGCCGACGCCATGTTCCCGGTAGTAGACGAAGTTGAAGAAGCTGACGCCCCGGGCTCCCCGCGCGTAGGCAAGATGTGCGGCCGTGGTGTACTGCTCCGGCGTCGTTCGGCGGAACAGGAACGAGTCATATCCGTCGACGTCCGGATACTGCAGCATGGTCGTGTGACACATCTCCAGGTAGATGGAGGCGTCCGGCACCATCCTCCGGACCCGTGGTAGATCCGTCTGCTGCGCGGTGAAGTAGCTGGCTGAGAGATTCACGATGTCCAGGCCCGAGCGGACCAGCGCCGGGAGGTCCAGCCCTAGCTTGTCCATCATCCCGAGGCAACAGGGCACGCGGGCACACAGCCAGCGGCGCCGTCCGCGTCTCGCGGTCTGGTCCAGCGCCGCGCGCGTCCGCGAGATGAACTCGGTCATGATCGATACACGCTGCTCCCGCGTGGCCTCGTCGTCGCGGAAGTAGTTGAAGTGGCGCATGAAGTCCAACTCGAGTCCGTCGATGTCGTACCCCTCGCATATCTCACGCACGAACCCGAACATCCACTCGCGCACTTCCGGATGGATCCAGCTAAGGACCCGCGTGCCCCAGTGGGCGAGGTCCACCTCCGGCCTGATGCGGTACTCCGGGTGGTCGCGGTAGAAGCAACTGATCGAGTGAAGCGCGAGCCCGGGAATCTCCGGGATGCCGTCACCGGCGAAGCTGTCAACATACTCCTTGCCGTGCGGATCGTTCATTCGCAGCGATACGAACGGAACCAGCCCCTGCCGCCTGCACCGGCTCACGAAAGCCCCCACGATGTCGCCGCCCGCCAGCATGTGCCGAGCAAGGGAGTCGTCCTGCGGGTTGACGCCGTAGGTCGACTCGAGCCAGCGCACGTGTTCCTCGTAGGGGTACTGCCTGCTCTTCCACAGCGGCACCACGGCCACGCCCGGTTGGATCATATGGACGTCCACACCGCTTCCGGCCGTCTCGTCCACGCTCGCCTCCAGCGCGTCTTGGCTGAATGGCTCCCCCCTGCCGTGGTACGGGCTCGTACACGAGGTGATGTTCGTCGTGTCGTTGCTGAACAGGACTCTGAAGGGGGCTTTCACTTGAAGCTCCTGCCTTCCTAGGTGGGCCGCGGCACGATCCGCGGTGGGAGCGCTCCCGAGAACCGGTGTAGCTCGCACAAGCTCCATCCGCCCGAGAATCGCGGCTTCCGGCTGTCCAGCGCCAAGCCGCTCCGACCACCCCGCAACCCACCAGATCCACCACCAACGCCCCGTGTCAACTCGCGCCCCTCAGTACTGGAACGCGTTAACGGTCCGCTGCGCCGTCCACTTAGGCGTCCAGGCCCACGGCCTCCGACACATGCGCAAGGCCGTCGCGAGCCAGCAGCGCGACCAGGCCACGGTTGATCTGTTTCACAACCGACGGGCCCCGGTAGATCAGACCCGTCAACACCTGCACCAGCGACGCGCCTAGGCGCATCTTGCGGTAGGCGCCCTCCGCCGTGAAGACGCCGCCCGAGCCCACTATCACGTAGCGACTGCGATCCATCCTGCGGTACAGTTCGCGGATCGATTCGTTGATGAGTCGCTCCACGGGCTTGCCCGAGACGGCGCCCGGCTTGTCGGCGAGTAGGGCGGCCGGCGTCTTCAGCGAATCGGGCTTCCCCGGCGGCAGGTTGAAGATGAAGCCCGAAACCAGCGCGCACCCCTCGACGGCGGCAAGCAGGTCCTCAATGGCCCGCGCTCCAGCGGCGGGAGCGACCTTCAGGAAGACGGGACAGCCGATCCGTGCATCCGCGAGGGCATCGAGCAGCCCGGTGATCGCCTCCGGATCGGCGAAGAAGTTGCGGCCGGTCTCAGTGTTGGGGCAACTCAGATTGAGCGAGAGGTAGTCAGCGACGTCGCTGAGGGCCTGCGTGGCCGCGACGTACTCGGCGATGATATCATCGGCGGACGCGGGCGGCGCGTCCGGCCCGCGATTGGTCTTGACGACATTCAGGCCGAGCGGGACCGGCGTACGGCGGCTATTCAGCCGGGCGGCGACGCTCGCCGCGCCGTCGTTGGGCAGCCCGTAGTTGACGACGATCGCGCTCTCCGCCGCGAGACGAAACAGACGCGGCTTGGGGTTGCCCGATGAGGCGTCGAGCGAGACGGACCCAACCTCGACGTGCCCAAAGCCAAGAGCCGCCAGCGCTCTGACGGCCCGGCCGCTCTTGTCGTAGCCGGCGGCCAGCCCAATTGGGTTTGCGAAATGGATCCCGCAGACTTCGGTCTCGAGGCGTTCGTCCGCGTGGCCGTAACACGCTGACAGCAGCCCTCTCACGGGTGGCAGACCACCGGCGACCGCGCCGGCAGTAATGGCCAGGTCGTGGGCCCGTTCGGCATCCATCGCGAACGCCAGCGGGCGGACGAAGGTCTGGTAGAGGCCCATGCCGCGAGCTTCCTCCGTCGGCGTCACTTCTCCTACCCGCGTGGGCTCGCGCGCGCCGAATATGCAGGTCCCTCGATCCGCGCTGATGAAGTTGCGCCTGATCTTAGACAAGCAGTAGAGGGGGACGATATGCGTCACTTGGCCGTGGCAACGCTGCTCCTGCTGCTCACCGGGCTAGCCGTGTCGGACGCGAGGGCCCAGACTGCCGTCGACGAGACCCAACTCGCGGCTCTGGAGCAAACCGCGCGGGACTGGCTCGACTTCATGGTCAAGGCCCAACGACAGGGCGCCATGGCGACCTCGGTCGTGTATGACCCCGAGGCTGACGCAGTGCAGCCCTACACCACGGTGCCGAACGACGACTCCGCATCAGGGCTCGGCGTTCCGTTGCTCTGGGCGGCGAGACTGTGGGAGGAACCCGGGCATCGGAAGGCCGTCTCGGACCTGGCCGACTTCTACTCCCGCGCCCAATTCCCCGAGGGCGGATGGGCCTATCAGTTCACGCTGCAGGCCGACGGGAGCGTTACTCCAGTCTGGCAAATCGCCAACTTCGAGGAGTGGGTGCAGAGCAATGGGCTGAGGATGCTGGTCGCGGCGCATCTCCTGACCGGCGAGGAGCGCTTCAAGGAGGCCGCGGCGAAGGCGGGCGAGATCATCCTGGCTGCGCAACACGAGAGCGGCTGGTGGCCGTGGGGGCACCCGGTCGGCCCAGAGGACAGGCGGGGCGACCACCTCAAAGGCCCGACACTCAATGACTGGAGTCTGAACGCCTGCATGGGCGACTGCCTGGTGATGTACCACCTCACTGGCGACGAGCGCTATCGGGATGCGCTGCTCAAGGCCGGCGAGTGGCTGATAGCAGCGCAGATTCCCGACCCCACGCCCGGCTGGGCCGCGCAGTACACTCCCGACAACGAGCCCCGATGGGCGCGATACATGGAGCCGCCCGGGGTGGATTGCACGTTCGGGACGCAGGGCGGCGGCGCGGCGCTCCTGATGCTGTATGACATGACAGGTGAGGACAGGTACCTGGCGCCCCTCCGGAAGCACCTCGCATTCCTGGAATCGATCCCGCAAGACAAGAAGGGGTGGCTCTGGTACGCCCACCGGTCGTGGACCGTCGACGAGAACAAGGGCACGGTCAGCGACTACACCAAAGGCCTCACGGAGCGATTCGGCGGGACGCTCCCCTCGGAGGAATCGCTGGCCGGGATAGCCATCGAGCAAGGCGAGCCCATCATCGCCTACCATTACCAGATGGTGCCCGTCGACCACCCGGAGCGGGACTGCTACCTGACGCCGCTCAACGGGCACTACGGCTCGCGGTCGGAGCGGGCGGAATCGTGGCTCCGAGGAGAACTCGATAAGCGAGCGGACGGCCCCATCCTCGACGGCTGGCGCGGACCCGTTGCCGCCTCGCAGCGACAGGACGCGCGCCCGACGCAGGAGGCGTGTGCGAGAGCCTACAGCCCGGCCAGCGTCGCCGAGGCACTGGACCGATTGAGCAAGTGGCGGGAAGGCGAAGCGGCAGACGGCGGAGTGATGGTGGATCTGAGGCGTGGCTGCGCGGACGCGACGGCAGTGCTGTACCAAATCGCTCTCGGACGCGTGGCACTGGGCAAAGCTGACCCGAGCATTATCCCAATGTACCGCCAGCCCACCGCCACGGGCAACTTCCCGCTGGTGGACCCGGCGCGAGACTGGTACGCGGTGGAGGTCGAGCAGTAGACAAGGTAGCCCCGCGGGTGATTCAGTCCAGCCGGCAACGGAAAAGCATGAAGGGGGCGTCCCCATGGCTCGCACGCGCTTCGCAGTCAAGACACTCATCACCGGCCTCCTCGCCGCGACCGTATCATCGGTGGCGGGCGCCGAGGCCCCCTCGCTGCCCTTCGTCGCGACCGCATGCGTCCGGACCGAGATGCCTCCGACGATTGACGGAGTGCTGGACGAGGCGTGCTGGCAGGCCGCGCGTCCGATGGGGCCCTATGTCAAGCTCACGCTCGGGACGCCCGCTGAGGTGCAGTCCGAATCGTACCTGGTGCATGACACCGACAGCCTCTACATCGGCGTCCGCTGCGAAGAGCCCGACATGTCCGGCGTCAAGGCCGATGTGACCGAACGGGACGGCAGCGTGTACGGCGACGACTGCATCGAGATCTTCCTGATGCCGCCCGGCTCCCCCGTGCTGGCCGACTTCGACGAGCCGCAGCGTTACTTCCACCTCGTCGTCAACACGCTGGGCGCGCGTTATGATGAGATCGGCTACGAGGCCGCGACGGCCTTTGACGGCCAGTGGCAGGCGGTTGTGTCAAAGGGGGCCGAAGGCTGGCAGCTAGAGATCTCCGTTCCCTTCGCGGAGTTAGGCGTGACCGCGGACGACGGCGATGTCTGGACCGGGAACATCAGCCGCACGCGGTGGAGCGCGCGCGAGTACAGCTCGTGGGCTCCGATACAGCGCACCTTTCACGACACGAAGAACTTCGGGCGGGTCGTCTTCACCACGGACCTCGCCGCGACCGAAGAGCACATCGACGAGATTGAGTTGGCGGCGCTCCGCTCAGGCCTGCTCTTGCCTCGCATTGACGCCGTCGCCAAGTACCTCGCGGCGACGCGGAGGACGGTCGAGCGACTGCCCGACGCCTCCAGGCCTGGCGTCGAAGCATCGGCCCGACGACTGAGGGCGCGACTGGACGAGATTGCGGCCGGGACGGACGGCCTTGCCGCCGGCAACTTCCGCGACGAGTGGGAGGACTTGCACTCCGATCTCGCTCATCTGGAGCACGACGCCGCAGCGTTGGAGGACGAGGCGGCGATGTTGGCCGCGACCGATGGCGGCGCCCGCCCGTGGCATGTCCTTGTCACCAAGGCGATGACCAACGATCGCCTGCTGAGCAATCGGTGGCCGGGAGATGCCCGCAATCTGCGCCGGTTGAGGATCGCCGCCTGCCCGGGAGAATACGAATCCGCGACCTTCTCGATCTACGCCACGCGACGGGTTGAGGAAGCGCGCGTCGAGATCAGCGACCTGACATCAGGAGGCCGCGTCCTGCCCGCCTCCTGCATCGAGCCCTACGTCGTCAAGGCTTGGTACCAGGCCGGTCGCGGCATCGGCGATCTCGGCCAGAAGCTGCTGACGCCGGAGTTGCTCCTCAAGGACAGCAGTCTCGTAAGAGTAGACCACCGGGAGCAGCGCAACTTCGTCCGGGTAGAGCCGGGTTCTTCCGAGTATCTCGACGTGACACTCAAGGACAGCGCGAACCTGGCGGAGTTGGCGCCTCGCGATGCGGACGAGTTGCTGCCGGTTAACATACCCGCGCGAGCGCTTCAGCAGTTCTGGCTCACCGCGCGCGTGCCGGCGGACGCGGCGCCAGGCACGTACAAGGGTAGCATCACCATCACCGCCCGGGACCACCCTTCGGCGTCGCTCCCCATTGAGATCAAGGTCCTGCCCTTCGCGCTGGCCGAGCCGATGCTCGAGTACTCGATCTACTATCGCGGGAAGCTCGCGCCCGGTGCCGGGTCGATAACCTCGGAAGCGAAATCGCGGGAGCAGTTCGCCGCCGAGATGCGAGACATGGTCGCCCACGGCGTGGTCAATCCGACGATCTACCAGCCCTACGACGAGGAGCTGCTCAACGGCGTCTTCGACCTGCGCGAGGCGGCGCGGATGAAGGGCAAGCCGGTCATGACGCTGGGCATGGGCACCGGCGCGCCGCAGACTCAAGACGCCCTGGATGCTCTCACGGCGGAGACGCGGCGCTGGCTCGACTTCATCCGCGAGAGAGGCTACACGGAGCTGTACGTATACGGCATCGACGAGGCCTCGGGGGATGGGCTCAAGGCCGAACGCGCGGCCTTCGAGGCCGTTCACGAAGCGGGAGGCAAGGTGTTCGTCGCGTGCTACCGGGACTATTTCGATCTTGTGGGCGACCTGCTGGATCTGCCCGTGTGGTCGGGCCAGCCGGAGCCCGATGAGGCCCGGAAGGCCCACGGCGTCGGACATCGCATCTTCAACTACGGCAATCCACAGTGCGGCGTTGAAGAACCCCACACGTACCGCCGCAACTTCGGTCTGCTGCTGTGGGAAGCGGGCTACGACGGCGCCATGGACTACGCCTACCAGCACTCCTTCGGGCACGAATGGAATGACTTCGATAGCCAGAGCTACCGAGACCACACGATGGCCTACCCGACCGTAAACGGGGTCATCGACACAATCCAGTGGGAGGGCTTCCGCGAGGGAGTGGACGACGTCCGCTACCTGACCACGCTGATCGAGGCCATCGAGGCGGCCGAGGCAGCGGGCGGGCGAAAGGCGCGGCTGGCCGATGACAGCCGGTCGTGGATCGAAAGCATCGACCCTCACGACGACCTCGACGCCATCCGGGGCGAGATGATTCGACGAATCATCAGGCTGAGGAAGCACGGCTAGCACTTGTGCCACCTCTCACCACAGTGGGGTGAGGGTCGTCCGGAAGATCTCCACGGGGCCGTTCATGCGATGGAGGATTATCACCGTCGCTTCGGGGTAATCCTCAAGCGGCACGTCGATCGCGTGGGAGACGCGCTCGCCCGTGTCGCCAAGCAGGTTGCCCTCCGTGAGGTTGTTGCAGACCATCTCCCAGCCCGCACCCCGGAGCTGGAGGTAGAGGTAGCCCGTGGGGCCCCGTTATTGATCTGCGTTGGTGTTCTGCTCGAGAACTCAGGGCTCTCTTCCCATTGACTCCATGCAGCTGCAGCGCCAGCCAGGCTGCCCCGGTAACAGTGGTAACGGGTTTCGCGCACTTTCTTGCTACCAACCCACGGCAATGGGGGGAGCTAGCTCAAATGTTGGTGAAATGGACCGCTCCGAGGCTGCTCTCGGCCCAGGAGCACGGCGGTTGACGTCGCCAGCAGCGAGTGGACCCCACCTACATCCAGGCCCCAGATTGCAGGCTGGGTGGGCCTTTTCCGGGGGCAGCAGCCCGCCTCACGGAAGGCGTTGCGCACGGTACCAAGTCCCTGGCTGGTCAAGGGCGTCGCATCATCCGGGATATCGTCTCTCGTCGGCAGTTGCTCAGCATCCACCTGGCCGCACCAGTCCTCGCCCCCATGGCAGGGCGACGGTCAGCCGTCCTGACCGTCCAGCACCTCGCGCACCTTCTCCGCCAGCGACGTCGGCGTGAACGGCTTCTGCAGGAGCGGCCTGTCTGGTCGGAGCACGCCGTTCGAGGCGGCGGCTTTGGGGTAACCCGACATGAACAACACCTTCAGGCCGGGCCGCTGAGCCGCCAGGGACTCGTACAAGTCCGGGCCCGTTCGGCCTGGCATCACGACATCAGACAGGAGTAGCGTGATCCCATCGTCGTGGGCAGTGGAGACGCGCTCCGCCTCTCCCGCGTTTGATGCCACCAGCACGGTGTAGCCCTGATTGACGAGCGTTCTCTGCGCGATGGCGCGCACTGTGGGATCGTCCTCCACGAGCAGCACGACCTCTCCGCGCGCCGTGTCGGCACGCGCCGAGGCGACTGGGGCCGTCCGGTCGACCTCTCCCGTCGCGCGGGGCAGGTACATTTTGAAGGTCGTTCCCGTGCCAAGTTCGCTGTAAACCCAGATGTTGCCGCCGTGTTGCTTCACGATTCCGTAGACGGTCGCCAACCCCAGCCCCGTGCCTTCACCGACTTCCTTGGTGGTGAAGAACGGCTCGAAGATGTGCTCCTGTGTCTCCGCGTCCATGCCGTGGCCCGAGTCCGAGATCGCAAGCATCACGTACCCGCCCGGCGTGACGTCCACGTGGCTGTCGGCGTATTCCTCGTCCAGCAGCACGTTGGCGGTCTCGATGGTGAGCGTGCCGCCCTCGGGCATGGCGTCGCGAGCGTTGACCACGAGGTTCATGATGACTTGTTGAACCTGGCCTGCGTCAGCGCTGATTCTGTGCAGACCCTCCGCGAGGTTCAGTTGGACCCTGACGTCCTCGCCTATCACGCGCCCGAGCAGCTTCGTCAGCTCGTGGATCAGCTCGTTCGGCTTCAGGATCTTCGTCTCGATCGGTTGTTGGCGGCTGAACGCCAGCAGTTGACGGGTCAGGTTGGCGGCCTTGTCCGCTAGTTCCCGAATCGTCGCGAGTTCCTGGGTCCCCTCCGACCCGACGAGCCCCTCGTCTCGCATAATGTCGGCATACCCAATGATGCCGGTGAGGATGTTGTTGAAGTCGTGCGCGACGCCGCCTGCTAGGGCCCCAATCGATTCGAGTTTGGAGGTCTGGCGCGTCCCCTCCTCTGCCTTCTTGCGGGCGGTGATGTCTCGGACCACGGCCTGCAGCATAGGACCCTCGCCCAGGTCGAGTCGGCTGAGCAGCACGTCCGCCGGAAACTCCGTGCCGTCCACTCGGCAGTGCAGCCACTCGAAGTGGTCTGAGCCCTCCCGAAGCGCTGTGGCAATGCGCTCGTCGGCGACGGAGCGCGAGTCGCGCCCATCAGGCTGCTTGGGCGGCGACACCTCGCCGGGGTGCCTGCCGAGGAACTCCTCGCGCGTGGCGCACCCGAATACGTCAAGCGTCGCCTGATTGCCGTCGAGGAAGGCCTCGGCGTCCAGTATCATCACCGCATCACGAGTGGACTCGAACAGCGTCCGGTGCCTGGCCTCGGACTCGGTTAACGCGGCCTCAGCTGCCTTGCGCTCCAGTATCCGTCCGAGGATGGAGCAGTAGACCGCCAGCAGATCTTGTTCGGTCTCGTCCAGTGGCGAGCCGGTGATGGCGGCGTCGTTGTAGAAGACACCCACGCACTCGCCGTCAACGGCCACAGGCGTGGTCACCACCCACGCCGGGTCCATCTCCTCATAGCCCGTGCCGTTCCACTCGTGGCGTGCGGTCTCGATCGCTCGCCAAAGGCGCCCGTCGGGCGAAGCGCCTCGTCGTGCCCGCGCGTCGGCGGCAATACGGTGGGTGCCCGCTGTCTCGAACGTCGTCTGCCCGTGCATGTCGGTGCCGTAGGTCCCGCGCATCCACTCGCCGTCTCGAATGAACAGCGAGCAGCGCTCGAGGCCCAGGTTCTCACGCGCAAGTTCGACAGCCATGCGGTGCAGGGCGTCGGCGTCCTCGCAACGGATCAGCCGATCGGTGGCCGTGAGGACCGCGTGCTGACCTGCCACCATCCGCGCTATCCGGCCCTCGGCGCGCTTCCTCTTGCTGATGTCCTCGACGAAGCCCGCCATGCCGGTGACATTACCGTCTTGGTCGTGGATCGCCGATGTGGACACGCTGACATCGATCAACCGCCCATCCTTGGTTTGGCGCCGCGTCTCGTGGCCGACCAGTGGCTCACCGTCGAGAACTCGGTGGACCACGTCGCGGAAGTCACCCACTTCTCCGGGCGGAACGATTTGCAGAGGCCGCCCGAGTACGTCGTCTGACGCGTAGCCGAAGAGGCGCTCCGCTGCTGGGTTCCAGTAGGTGACGACTCCATCCGGGTCAAGGGCGACGACGGCCAAAGGTGATGCCGCGGCCATTGCCTGAAGCAGGTCCACGCCTGGTTGGGTGTTGTCTTTCGTCATGTCTAACATCGGGAGCCTCCTTGCTCCTGGTCATGCGTGCGGGATCTGCGTCGTTCCCACAGCGCTGGCCCTCATCGGCCTAACGACGGTGTTGCGGCTAGCGACGCCGCCAGAGTCACGGATGGGTCATTCGCTCAGCACTCTCTGCACAGTCGGTAGAAGCTCCCTGGCTGCGTCGCGCTTCAGCACGAAGGCCTTTGCACCGGCGGACAGCGCGGCATTGCGCGCCGCCGGCTCGTCATGGACGCTCAGCACGATCACGCTGAGATCGGAATAACGCTTGCTCGCATTGCGGGCCACGTTCCCGTCGACCGATGATAGCGACAGGTCAACGATGGCCAGCTCCGGCGCGCAGCGATCGATCGCCGCGAACAGCGATGGCCCGTCGGCGACCATCATCACGGTCGCGAAAACCGACCCCAGCAAATCCCTTACTCCCTGCAGCATGTTCAGATGACTATCGGCCACTATGACGGTGCCTGACTTCATCGGTGCCACCAACCCCTATCTTGCGTATGATTGCTTGGGGCGTCGCGCTCTCGATATCATTCTCGGCATCGAGCGATTCCCGAGGGCGCGACGCGCCCTTCTGCACGTGCTTGTCCATTACAACACGAAGCAACTCGCGCCGCGAACACGTAGATTTACTCTAGTCGGCCGGGGAAACTACCCGTTCTTATGGGATGTCGATCTGGGGAATGCCGTGCTGGATCGCGAACTGAATCAACTCCGCGTTGGTGGAGATGCCTAGCTCCTCCATCATGCGGTACTTGTGCCCTTCGACCGTCCTGGAGGATATGTGCAGCAGGTCACCAATCTCTCGGGCTGAGCGTCCCTCGACGAGGAGTTGGAGGATCTCGCGTTGCCGGGGCGAGAGGCGCGACAGCGGGTCACCGTTCAGGTCAGCGCCTGACCTGAACGCCTGCATGACCTCGCCCGCAATCATGGGAGTGACGTACGTGCGCCCAGAGAGGGCCTCCCGGACGGCTGTCTTGAGTTCGGCGGGGGCCGCGTGTTTCAGCACGTAGCCGGAGGCTCCGGCCCTGAGGGCTCGCGTCGCCAGTCGAACGTCGGGGTGCATGGTGATGAAGACAACCTTCGCGCTGCACCCCTCCTCGCGCAGCTTCTCAGCGGCCTCGATGCCGTTGAGGAGCGGCATCGATATGTCGGTGATCACAACGTCGGGCCTGAGTTCCTTGGCAGCCTCCACGAGCGCGTGCCCGTCCTCAACCGTGCCGACGATCTCGAACTCTGGCTCGAGTATCCCCCGAAGCCCCTCCACGACCATCCGGTGGTCATCGGCCAGCAGAACTCGTGCGGCCATCAGTAATCACTCCCTGGCAAGCGGGATGCGGGCGCGAACCGTGGTGCCCTGTCCCGGGTGCGATTCGATCGAGAGTTGCCCCAGCACCAGTCGTGCTCGTTCTTCCATGCTGGCAAGGCCCATACCTGGTTTCGTCCGCGGACCCGTGGCGTCGAAGCCCACGCCGGAATCGCTGACCGTCAGCACCAGGTGGTCGTCGAGAAGCTCCAGCCGAACGCTTGCCTTGTCTGTCTGGGCATGCTTCGCGATATTGCGCAAGCCTTCCTGGGCGATGCGGAACAGGCAGACACTGACCTCCTCCGCAACCGCGGCAGGAATGTCGCCAACATCGTAGGTCACGTCGATGCTCTCGCGCTGAGCGAAGCTGTCGCACTCCGTGCCGATGGCCTCATCGAGACCGAGGTACTCCAGCAGCGTGGGGTGAAGCTGCCGCGAGATGCCGTGGATGTCTTGCGAGAGCTTCGCCAGCTCGTCGCGGATCGCTGCCAGACCCCTTGTTACTGGGGAGCCATGAGGTGACATCGCCTCGATCTTGCCGGCCTCGATGGCCGCGACGGCCAGCCTCTGCGTGATGTCGTCATGCAGTTCCCGCGCGATCCGACGGCGCTCTTCTTCCTGGGCCGAGATCAGGCGACCTGCTAGCGTTCGCAGTTCGGCGTGCGCGGCCTCCAGCTCCTCACGGGCCTGCCTCGCCTCCGTGATGTCCTCGCTCAGCGCTAGAACGTACAGCGGGTTGCCGTCTGCGTCCTTTGCCAACCGGCTCGTCATATGGACCCAGAGTTCAGCTCCGTCTTTCCGACGAAGACGCCGTTCGGCGGATAGCACGCTGACCGCACCCGTGATCAACCTTGCCCGCGCCTTCGCCAGTCTCTCCCACTCGTCGGGGGGCAGCACCTCAGATCCGTGCATCCCCACTAGCTCCGACCTACTGTAGCCGGTCAGACGGCACAGGCTGTCGTTCGCGTCAAGCACGTGCCCGTCGAGGCTCGCGACCACCCCCGCGATCGGCGACTGCTCGAAGGTAATTCGGAAGCGCTCCTCGCTGTCGCGGAGGGCGTCTTCCGCCGCTCGCCACTCGTGGATGTCCCTCCCGACCGAGAGATAGCCGATCACGCTCCCGTCTTCGCCAAACGTGGCTCTGTCAGTCCACAACTGCCAGCGGACCTCGCCGCCGGGCAGTATGGCCCGGTGCTGTCCTGTCGAGACCGGGGCATCTGCCGAGAGTGCTTCGATGCGGGCCCTCACCATCTCTCGGTCGTGCTCATGAACCAATGGCCAGAAATCGGCCGCGATGGCCTCCTTTTCCGTCAGTCCGAAGCAGCGACGGTAGCTCTCGCTGACGAACGTGCGCGTGCCGTCGGCCATCCACCGCACGATGAACTCGGTCTGATCCTCAACGAGAGCCCGGTAGCGCTCCTCGCTCTCGCGGAGCGCGTCTTCTCTGCGCTTGCGCTGGCTAATGTCACGGACCTCAGCCTGGAACATCTGCTGGCCGCCTACTTCCACTCGACTGAGCAAGACCTCGGCCTCGAATGGCGTGCCGTCCACGCGACAGTGCGTCCACTCGAACCTGCTGAAGCCATTTGCCAGCGTCCTGTCGATGTGCTCTTGAGCGGCCTCGAGGGTCGGCCGTCCGTCGGGCTGCACGGCCGGCGAGAGCGCGAGAGGATCAGTGGACAGCAACTGCTCGCGACTGTCGCATCCATACATCGCGACCGCCGCCGGGTTGGCGTCCACGATCCGCAAACCGGGCAGCTTCTCCAACAGAATGGCATCGGGTGTCGACTCAAAGAGCGCTCGGAACTTGGCTTCGGAATCAGCGAGGGCTTGCTCGGCGCGGACGCGCTCGATGATGCCTCCGAGCAGCGAGCAGTAGAGCCCCAGCGCGTCCTGCTGAGTCTCGTTCAGAGGGGCCTCGGTGATTGCCGTGTCGTTTGTCATCACGCCGATCGCGCCCACGGAAGACTGGATGGGTATGTTTACGGCCCACCCGCGACCAACGAGGCTCTCGACGCCGTCGCGCCACTGGACTCGGTCGATCTTGCCCGTGACCCAACGCCTATCCTCGGGCGCGAGTCGCTTGAGGAACGTCTCCCAGTCGGCCGTCGCCGGGAAGACGACGTCGCGTTCGTCAGATGTCTCCCCATGCGTGTCTGTCCCGTAAGTACCCCGCATGTTGTCGCCCTCGACCAGGAACAGGCCGCAGCGCTCGATCCCCAGCTTCTCGCGCGCCAGTTCGACCGCGCGCAGGACCAGGCAGTCGAGGTCTGGGCACGGTATTAGCTCCTCGATGGCGAGCGCAACCGCCCGCGTGAGAGCCGCGGCGTCCCTCGGCGGCTGGTCCATGTTGGCGTCAGGGCAACTCATTCGGTCGAGGCCTCATCTGGGATTCCCGATGTCTGACTGGGTGCCTGGACCGTTGGCCGGACGGTCAGTCATCGTTAGCGATACTTCGGCAACCAGGAGCCAGACGCCTGCCCAGCCTGGCCTCAGCGCACTTGAGCCCGCAGGTCTGCTCAGCCTTGTCTACGACCTCGCCCCCATTTGAGTACGCGTCGAGGAGCGCGGCGCCGTTGCACCGATAACAGCGGTAACGGGTCCCGCGCACTTTCTTTCTACCAACCCACTGCAATGGGGGGAGCGAGCTCAAGTGTTAGTAGAATGAATCGCTCCCCGGGCGAGGAGCCAATTTCCACTCTTCATGCCTTCTGCCAGGGCACCGAACGGTCTACGGTGCTCTGGTAGTAGCGAAACCCCGTACGGTCCAGAAACCCATCCGCGATGGAGAGCCCTATAGTCGCGCCCCGTCAGCCGTTAGTCGACCGGCGAGAGAACACGCTCAGAGTGGTCTCGGGTTGCCAGCACAACTCCAGATGCAACGAGCCGCAGACGCAGGTTGCTCGTGGGACACTCAGTGGTGGGTTGTCGCGTGCAGCTGTGCCCTACGCCGCCTCTCTCCATTCGTAGCGATGGTGGAGCCCGCCGAGACGCGGGAGCGCAACCAACCGTGCGTCGTCGGATGGGTTCGGCTCGACGGGCCGGTGGGAAGGTGTGTCCTTCTCGAGGGAGTAGTGGGTCCGGTCGTGGTGGTAGTAGTTGGTTTACTCTCGGAGGATACGGCGAAGGTGGTCTTCACTGAGGATAATCATGTGGTCGAGACGGTTCTCTCCGAGATCTCAATCCCGAGCTTCAGCAGCTCTCCGTGGAAGTCAGGCGCTCCCCAGAGCGGGGCCGCTTCAGCCATCTGGCGAATGAGTGCTCGGATCTCAGGGCTGACCGGAGGGCGACCTGAACCGCGCTTCCTGGACTTCCATCGCCAGTAGAGCTTGAAGCCCCTACGATGCCAACGGACCACGGTGCCAGGCTGGACTATAGTCAGTGCCGACCGCCAGTTGCTCCAGATGCGGGAGAGCAACACCCAGAAGGCACGATCGCGGCGGCGAAAGCGCGGACGTTTGACTGAACGCTGCAAGACCGCAAGCTGCTGACGGAGGGCGAGGTTCTCGAGCACGAGGTCAGTCACGTCCCGACGACCCAAGGAGAGCAACGAGAGCAGACGCCACACGATACCCATGACAACGAGGACTACCACCGCAAGCCCTAGAAGTCAACGTGAACAGGCCGGATGGAGTTTATGCGAGCGACAACAGGTGAAGGGCCGCAGACTGCACACACAGTACGCGGAACTGCGGGGAATGGCCTGAGGGCCGATGGGAGGATCACGTGGCCCCTTCCTCGGGTGCCCTGACTGCCCCTCCCATTGCTCACGCAGCCGGGGTCCATGACGACCCCTTCGAGCACTCCATCTGCTGAATCCCGCTCGCGTCGTTGGGGCATCATTGCGGGTCGGGGGGCGATGGTCTCCCCGGAGATCCCCGCGTTCTCGTACAGTTCGTGCCGCCAGCTGCGGGCCTCGCAGAGGTCGGTGAGGGTGCGTTTCTGAGCGTCGAGGCCGCATCGCTCAGCTTTGCCCTTCGGCGGAGAAGCGGATGTAGATGGCGACCGGCGGGAGCGTCAATCACCTCCCACGCATGGCACCGTGCGAGGGTCAGCAGGTCCGCTCGGGTACGGCTTGGGTTGTTGCGGGCCCTGGTGCCTTCAGCACCAACCGCGTTCCCGACCGCTGCGCCGAATCGCCGTCGAAGAACGCCCCAGCCAGGACATTCGCCCACGCGCCGACATCCGGTATCGCTGGCGCCTGCGGACAGGAGGGCGGGCCGCCGATCATCCAGTCGGCGGCCCGCTTGCACCATGCCCTGTTCGAGCGGCGAGAGAGTCGTATTCCAGAGCCCATGGCTGGTGTAGGCCAAAGCAGCATCTGCCGCCACGGATCAACCGAGTCGCCTGTCTCGTGCAGCCCTGTGTTCTGCTTCAGCGTGTCCAGGGAAGGCAGGCCGCCGACCATCAGAGCCGGCGGCCCGCCTCCACGCTGTCTTCCCCATTCTGCTACTCGATCGCGATGTCCACGTCCGCCGTGGTCTGTCCGCTTACTACGGTAGCAGTGATGGAGCCCGAGAGACCGTTCTTTTCCGCCACCACCGTGTAGGGTCCCGGTGAGAGTCCGGTGAACGTGTACTTGCCTTTCGGGTTCGTCGATTTCGTCGCCACTGGTCCCGTGAGGTCGTAGGCTGTGACGGTGGCCTTCTTCACAGCTCTGCCCGAGCTATCCGTTACGATGCCAGTGATTCCGCCGGGGTCTGATGCGCCACCTACGGTGACCGTCACGGTCGCTATGTTGCTCTCGAGCGCCCCGTCAACGGCGGTGTAACTGAACGAGTCGTCGCCCTCGTAGCCGGGGTTGGGGACATACATGAAGCTGCCGTCCAGGTTAAGGTAATCGAGCGTCCCGTAGGCGGGGCCGCCGTACCACAGCGCGGAGATCGGATCTCCGTTGGGGTCGCTGTCGTTGACCAGGACGCCAGGGGCATCGACGACGAGCGTGGTGTCTGCGGGCACGCTGTAGCTGTCATCCTGCGCCATCGGCTCCTGGTTGACGCCGCCAATGAACCGTCCCAGTCTGAGGGTGCCGTCGCCCACCATCGCCATCCCGTAGGCATACTCGATGTTCTCCGGCGTTGCCGCGCTATTGGCTGCGAGCAGCGCCTGAAAGGCCTCACCGTGCGTGCCGCCACCAGCGAGAGCCTGGTAGTACTCATCCTTGTCGCGTATGACGTTTTCATAGCTGCTTCCAACCGCCAACAGGCCGGACGACGGCGCGAACACGTAACAAGCGCCGATGCCGTTGACAGCACCAGGGGCCATCGCCACTGGCGTGGCGAGGTACATGAAGTGCGCCTTCGGATCGCCGGCGGCGACTGTAGCGCTGGAGATGTGGCCTTGCTGATGCCCATTCGCTCGCCGCCTGAAATCGTGGCGGTCGAAGTAAGCATGGTCAGTACCAAGCACAATGGACTCGTACCCAACGGGCCAATGGTTGATGTAGTCTGCAGCGGTCGTGAGCCTGTCATTGTCCACAATCGTGCAGTCGTTGTATGCCTGGGGCAGATCGTCCGGCACGTCGGCCGAATCCATATAGACAAGCGCCCGGTCAGGCAAGCGGAAGCTCGGATCCGTGCGGAAGTCGTGGTTCTTCTGCAGGTAGCTGTTGATCAGGTCGGCTTCCGTGGTAAGCCCAAACAGGGCAGGATCCAGGTTGGTGGCGTTCAGACGTGAAACCCAGATCTCGGGGACGAGATCCTGGGACACGCTATCGAAAAAGCCGTTCCCGTTGGTGTCAGTCCACGCGGCGGCGAAGTCCATGTAGAAGATGTCGGTGGCAAAGGCCCACCCTTCTCCGGTGTGATCCCAGTAGCCGGCCCTAGGCAACTGTCCGATGAGCACGGCGCCAGTGAGGCTGGGTCTCAGGCTCCCGAGATGGGCTCTGAGTTGTGCAGCACTGGCGAGGTCATCGGGCGAATCCCATGGTGTGATCACGACGTCATAGCCGTCCGAGATCAGGTCCTGCTCGTAGATGGCAAGGCCAGTCTGGATGCTCGGCTTCAGATCGCTGTTTACAACTATGGCGACCGTTGGCGTCGCCCACGAGTTCGCCTGGCAGACTGTCAGAGCCATCGCCACCACAAGCACGAGCTGGGCGGCGCGAGTTACGCCTCTTACCTGTGCGTTCATCTCACCTCTCCTTTGCTTTCGTCGATTTGGCTCGGCCCGGACTACCGACACCAAGCCGGTTCGTTTGCGTCGTCGGACGACAGGCTCCGCCGGATGGTCTTTCTAACCAGCCGGGGCTTCGGTCTCAGCGTCATGTTGCGAGAGGACGTCGGCCACGTCGTCGTGACCGAGTTCCGTGGCCAGATCGTATGCGGTGCATCCCTCGCGGTCTTCGAGCGTCGGGTCCGCGCCCTGTTCGATCAGGAAAGCCGCATAGTCAGCGGCCCCCGCGTGGGCGGCGGCGTGCAGGGGAGTCCGGCCGGTCCCGGTCGTGGCATTCACGTCTGCGCCATGGCGCAAGAGCACCCGCGCGCACTCAACGCTGCCGGCCGAAACCGCGCGATGCAGCGGCGAGCGCCCGATGGGGTCACTGGCAAAGGCGTTGGCATTGGGGTCAGCGCCTCGCCGCAGAAGCAGCTCAACCACTTCCGGGGCGTCATGCTCGGTCGCAACGTGCAGGATGGGGGATCCGCCTGCCGTGGTGATGTTGGGATCGACGCCCCTGTCGAGATACGAGCGGACCGTTGCGAGATCACCCTCGCAGGCCGCCTAGTGGAGTGTCCTATCTCCAGGTCCGGGTGCCACTCCCACGCCGCGCTCTGTCGGCTTCGCCGGCCCGTTGAGGCTGACAGGAGAGAGAATGAACAGCCCCACAACCAGACTCACAACCACCAGACATATCAGGACCACATTCAGCATGCGTTGCCAGTTCACTATGGTCGCCTCCCTACTAAGGCAGATGACTGACTTGATAACCAACAGACGTCTCTCCGTCGGGAGGAAGAGCCGGCGTCAGGTGACGGTGGGGGATTGCTGCGGGGGGGGGGGGGCAACTGGGCCGGGCGGGGGAGTTACGGGCGGGCCCTTTACGGGTTTTGCCGGGGGGCCCGGCCGCTGGTAGAAC
>PVBE011648228.1_pt1 | contig 32949 bp, 16 predicted proteins | sample 1631181 | NCBI WGS metagenome assembly PVBE01 (sample SAMN08397723, study PRJNA350692) | Marine metagenome, whole genome shotgun sequencing project. | isolation source: water | place: Pacific Ocean | collected 2012-04
CGGCGCCGACAGCCTCGGCCCCTTGTGCTCGCCGCGAGCCCACGCCCGCGCCAGACGGTTGCCTTCCCTACTGGCCACCGCAGCCTGCTCTGGTGGCAGCGTATACTGCATTGCTGCCTCGCCCGTTGGGCCGATCAGGCGCCGGTTGAATGTGATGCCATCGGCAAAGCCGTTCCCAGAACCCGCAACGCCCGGCGCGCGAGCCTCCCGCGCTGTCTCAACCAGCCCCGCGAGCGTCTCAACGAGATCGCGCCGGTACTGCGCCGAGATGGTCTCCCGCACGGATGGCGTCGTGTACCAGGTGGGCGAGACCGTCGGGCCCCAGTGGGTGTGGCTTGAGCAGACCATTACGTTCTCGGCCGGTATCCCTGACCGCTCGGCCGACCGCCGCCGCACTTCAGTGGCGACGGGCTCATCCAGACCAACGAGGTCTGTGGAGATCAACGCGCACGCAACGCCGCCACTTCCGAGAACCAAGGCCTGCGCCATCAGCGGGTCGTTGACCCCCGTCGCGCCGGTCGTGCGATCCGAATAGCCCGCCATCGCAACGCCGAGCGGCGGCGTGATCTCGGCAGATGCATAACCAACGGTCAGATCTGACATGCGATCGGCTCCTGGCGCGTGATGGGCACGTCAAGCGCAAACTTCTTCCTCTCCGGCCGTCATGGACCTGCGTCCCAGGCTCCCGCGCCAGCAGGGATGCGCGTGGAGGTAGACGCATCTCAAGGCCCGAACCGCTCGATAGACGCTACTCGCCGTTGGAGGAGCCCTGTGAAGCGCGCGCCGAACATCATGATCATCCTCGCCGATGACCTGGACTATGGCGACATCGGGTGCTACGGCAACGCGCGCATACAGACGCCGAATATCGACGCGCTCGCGGCGGGCGGGCTGCGTTTCACCGATTTCCATTCCAGCGGCGCCGTCTGCAGCCCGACGAGGGCGGGGCTCCTGACCGGGCGATACCAGCAGCGCGCCGGCATTCCCGGTGTCGTAACTGCCGCCGGGCACCGCGACAAGGGTCTCTCGCCCGACGAGGTCACTTTCGCTAAGTGCCTCCGAGACGCGGGTTACGCAACGGGTGTCTTCGGCAAGTGGCACCTGGGCTACGACCCGAAGTTCAACCCCGTTCACCATGGGTTCGACGAGTTTCGCGGATACGTCAGCGGCAACGTCGATTACATCTCTCATCATGACCAGACCGGCGTCCACGACTGGTGGGACGGCGACACGCCCATTCACGAGGAGGGCTACACCACCCATCTTATCACCGAACACTCGCTCCGTTTCATCGAGGAGAACCATGACCGCCCGTTCTGCCTCTACATAGCCCACGAGGCGCCCCACTACCCGTATCAGGTGCCCGGCGACGAGCCGGTTCGCTCCGACGGCAAGGGCGGGATGGGACGGCGCAAGGACGACGTGAGCGAGGAGTACCGGACGATGGTCGAGGTGATGGATGACGGTGTCGGTGAGGTCGTCGCGACCGTCGAGCGGCTTGGCATCGAGCGGGAGACGCTGATCTTCTTCTTCTCCGACAACGGCGCGTGTGGCGAGGGGTCAAACGCCCCTCTGCGCGGCGGCAAGGGCAATGTCTACGAGGGTGGTCACCGCGTCCCGGCGATTGCCTACTGGCCCGGCGTCGTCGCGCCGGACACCGAGACCGCCGAACCGACAATCAGCCTCGACCTCATGCCGACGGTGCTTGAACTCGCCGACGCGCCCGTTCCCGCCGGCCACGGGCTAGACGGCGCGGACCTGACGACACTGCTCCGAGGCGAGCCGCTCGCGCAAGAGCGCCCGCTCTTCTGGGCTCATGGCGAGCAACGAGCCATGCGGCTTGGGGAATGGAAGCTGGTCATCATGTCGCCCGGCGGCCCGGCGGAACTCTACAACGTGGCCGAAGACATGGCCGAGACGATTGACCTCGCCGACGACCACCCACGCCGCGTCGCCGAGATGCGCGCGACGCTGACGGCTTGGGAATCGGACGTCAATGCTGATCAGGAATGGTGACTACACCCATGTTGCTACCGACCCTCGTGGCGATTGTGGCCGCCGGAGCCCCCGCGCAGCAACCGGAGGTGACCCACTTGACGCCCGAAGATGTCCGCCATGGCGAGCTGACAGCGGAGCACTACAAGGACGCGGTCCTCATCAGCGTGGATCTCCAGGAGATCCCCCACGTCACCGTGCGCGAGGAACATGTCCCCGAGTCCCACCGCGCCCAAGGGGTCGATGCGGCCGATGTGAATGCCGCGAACGACTACCTGTTCGAGTCCGCGATGCCGAACGCGGCAAGAATCGTCAAGCACTGCCGCGCGCTCGGAATGCCGGTCGTGCTCGTGCATTGGGGCTATCGCTTCAAGGATGCGATGGACCTCGATCCGGTGACCCGCGCGGTCTTCCTCGAGCAGTTCGGCGAGGATTGGGAGCGCTGGCCTCACCACATCGACCACCCTACCTCCCGCCCGGCGGAGGTCCTCGACCCGCAGCCGACGGACTACATCATCGCCAAGACCGCGCAAGATGCCTTCACTTCGTCGAACATCGACTTCGTGCTTAAGAACCTGGGCGCGAAGACGCTCATCCTGATGGGCGGGCACACGAATGGATGTCTCCAGCAGACGGGTCAGAGCGCCGTCGAGCACGGTTACGAGACGATCTGCATTGCGGACGCGACGTGGGACTTCGCCGAAAGCCACCGGCTGCGGGGGATCAAGCGGGTCGACTATGACATCGTATGTACCACCGAAGACGTCCTGGCCATCGATCCGGAGCAGGAAGCGCAGGAGGACTGACATGCGGATCAGCACGCTCGTCCTGACATTGCTCATCCCGCTCGCCGCGCACGCTCAGGACCGCGATTCCGATGGGTTGCCCGATGCCATTGAGAAGCGCCTGGGCACCAACCCGGACCTGGATGAGGAGCTTCAACTCATCATCGACGACAAGGCGCGCGGCGACGGCGACGAGACAACCCGGGGCGACGGATCGGCTCCCGATATCGATCAGGTCCTCTTCGCGCACGTGGCGGGCGATCGCTACGTCTGGAAGGTCACCTTCGCCGGGGACTTCCCGGAGGCCGACACGTACTTTCACCTCTACAACGACATCGATAACGACCAATCAAACGGTCGCCAGGACAAGGAGTGGGTCAAGGGCGTGGACGTGATGTACACCCTCACCGACCGCAACCCGACCCCCCGCTACCACAACCCGGAAATCCAGGCCGACCGTCGGTTGCCGCCGAGGATGGCGGTCGAAGGCAATGCGGTCTACGTCTGCGATGACGTGAACATGAACGTGGTCGACGGCCAGACCCTTTTCCGCATGCACGTCCTCGTCCACCTCCGCTCGGACCCATCGCACGCGGACCAGACGGTCTGGGTCGACTGCAAGGCGCCGTTGCACCCCGAGCGCGACCTGGCCGACGTCCCCTACCTCAATCCCGAGGGCTTCGAACTGATCGCCATGCCGAACCTCGCCCAGCTCCTCCATGGCCTCTGGGAGGACGAGCGCACGGTCCGCCTCCAACAGGCCGACGCGGAGATCAACGGGTACGTGCCCTTGATGAACATGGACTTCGATGGCCACGGCGCCGAGGGCGAGAGCGTTGCCTGGAAGTCTCCCGTGGCGGGGGCCTACCACATCGGCCTCCTGCTTAGAAGCGGCTCGCACGTTGTCAGCGGACTCGAGGTCAGCGTCCGTGGCGAGAAGTTCGGCACCGTTGCGGGGCTTCGGGCCGGCGACACGCTCTACGCCTCGTCCGACACGACGCAGCTCGCCGAGGGCGACGAAATCGCGATCCGTTCCTCGGAGAACTCCGGCACCGTGCGTTTCGGCAATGTTTGCCTGCTGGCCGAGATGCCGGCCGTGCCCGAGCTTGTCATCACCGATCTGCGCGCCTGGCACATGCTGGATGAGCCTGGCGAACGACCGGGTCGCATCATGGTCGCCTGGACCACCAACCGCCCGACCGACGGGAAGATCGATTACTCGCTCGCCGGTCCGGAGGCGATGGAGCAGAACGGCACGCTCGACGAGGACCGGGGCTACGTAAACAGCCACCACGTGTTCCTTCCGCCGGAGCTGACGGCCTCGGGGTACCAGCTCGCCGTGACCTGCGCCGAGGAGGAGCAGGACACGTACCAGGCACAGACGGCGACGGCGGGGTACACGGTGTGGGCGAACGCGCGGCAGCAGTACACGAGCACTGGCGCCGAGGACTTGCCGCTGCCAATGACCCGCATCCCCCTCACCATCGACGGGCCCGCCGGTGTCGCGCGCACGGGTTTCCCGGTCGCCTCCGGCGTGCCACTCCCGCCACTCACGCTCACTGCGCCCAAGTCCTGCCGCGTGTTGGATGCAGCGGGCAACGTCGTGCCCGCCCAATTCACCCCGCTGGCGTACCATCCAAACGGATTCTACGTGAAGTGGCTGCTCGTGGAGTTCCTCGCCGATGCCGACCCGGATCAGCCATCCGCTTACCAGTTGCAGTGCATGATACCCGTGGACCCGGAAGTCGAGCCGAATCCGACCGACACGCTGCTGGAGGTCAAGTACGACCAAGTGGAGGCCTTCCCGCCTGCGCCCGTCGGGGCCACGACGCTTCCCGTGGAGATCAGCACGGGCCCCCTCGCGCTTACGCTTGGCGGGGGCGGCTTCACGCCGTTCGCCGAGGCGATGGTGGACGGCATGTTCGTCGCCGACGCCGATGCGGGAGACTGCGGCATTGAGATCACTGACGGCGACGGCAACGTCTACTCATCCGCGCTCGTCGAGCCGGACGAGGTCATCATCGAATCCTCCGGCCCGATCCGCGCGACGATCCGCGTGAAGGGCAAGTTCGCCAACGCCGCCGGCGAAAGCTACATGCGCTACACCTGCCGCATGCACTTCTACGCGGGTCAGCCGTTCGTGCGGACGGTGCTCTCGATCGATAACGACGTGGCTGATCCGGACATGAACCTCATCGGCCGCGCGACGCTCCGCATCCCCGCCGAACTCGCGGCGGCGCAAGTAAGTTGCGGAGCGGATGGCGAAGCCGTCGACCTCGCGGTTGGGTCGCGCCTGCTGCAGGACGAAGACAATCGCTTCACGGCAGGCGCAGCGCAGGGCGAGCATGCCGACGGCTGGATCATGGCCCGTGGTGGCGCGGGATCGATAGCAGTAGCTGTCCGCGACTTCTGGCAGCTCTACCCCAAGGCATTCGCAACTGACGACGTGGGGATTACGGTGGAGCTTCTCCCGGAACTCCCGGAGACTTACGCGGCCGACGCTAGCGACGACGACCTCACCAAGCTCTACTACTGGGCCGATGCCGGCCGCTACAAGGTCCGCACCGGCGTTCGCCTGACCACCGAGTTCGCGGTTGACTTCGCTCCCGAACCGGCGGGCGCCGAATACCCTCGCGCGGCGGCTTGGCAAGAGCCCCTCTTCGCCGCCTGCACTCCCGAGTGGTACTGCGACTCCGGCGCCTTCGGCCCGATGGTGCCGCGCAAGGCCGGCAAGTTCGATCACTACGAAAACGACCTCGACGACGCCTTCGCCAGCTTCATGAAGCGCCGCGTGGACGTGCGCGAGTATGGCTTCATGAACTACGGCGACTGGTTTGGGGAGCGCACCTGGAACTGGGGCAACATCGAGTACGATACCCAGTGGTCGCTCGCGTCGAACTTCGCCCGCACGGGCAATGTCGGGATGCTCCGCGCCGCCGAGGAGGCCGCGTGGCACAACGCCGATGTCGACACGATTCGCTACTCGGCTAATCCCGACGAAATCGGCCGCGTCTACACGCATTGCACCGGCCACACGGGCGGCTACTTCCCTCCCGAGTGGAAGGACATGCGCGGGTTCAACTCCGGATATCGCGACACGGGGCATACGTGGTGCCAGGGCAACTTCACTCTCGCGATGCTCACGGGGGAGCGCCGCTACCTCGAATCCGCGCGCCTGGTCGCGGATTGGCTGACCGATCACACAACAGACTTCAGCTACTACTCCGAGCGCAATGTCGGCTGGCCGATGATCGGACTCGCCGCCGGATACAACGTTACCGGCAACCCGCGTTACCTGCACGGCGCCCAACTCATGGCCGACATGGCCATGTGGACGCTCCACCCCGACACCGACGGATGGGGCCACTGGATCGGCCGAAGCGAGTGCAAGCACGAGCCGCAGTGTTGGGGGCCGAAGCCATTCATGACGGGGGTATTGCTCCACGGGCTGAAGATGTACGACCTCGCCCAACCGCGCGAGGACATCAAAGCCCTCATGCGCCGCAACGCCGACTTCATGTGGGCCACCACCTACATCCCCGAGGACGCCGGCTTCTATTACTCCGGGTGCCTGAAGTTCCGCGAGAAGGGTAGCTCATGGACGATCGGCGTGCTTGGAGACGGCCTCGCCTACGCCTGCCTCATCGATCCTGATCACGCTCGCCGTGACGTGCTCAAGGAAACCACCGAGGCTTTCATGTACGGGCCGGGCGTCAGCGGCTTCGGCAAGAACTTCACCATGGCCACTTGCTTCATGCCGCTCATGCTCAACGACCTTGAGGCCCTCGGGCTCACCCAGTTCCCAATCCGCGAGGAGTGATCCACCGTGCGTATCATCAAACTGATCGTCGTCGGCCTGTTGGTCGCCTCTGTGGGGGCCGTGTCGCAACCGGCCCCACTGCCATCCGATCTGGACCTCACCGTGTCTGTCGAGGTGAGGCCCGACAAGGACGGCGAGTGGCAGGCCGTCGAGCACACCGGCGATGTAGCCGAGACAGAATTCGGTACCGTGTCCCAGACGCACCACCAACGCGGGCCGGAGACGGGGACCACCTGGCAGATCGACAATCCGACCGAGAACCCCATCCAGTGGCGCGTCCGCGTCTCCATCCCCCTCACTGACCTCCCGCGCACGAAGGGCCAGGCCCGGGTGATGTACGGACGAGCCGACCAGATCCTCGACCTCGATCTCGCGGCGGACACACTGCCCGTGCCCCTGGGCAATGGCATCACGCCCAACATCAACCAGACGCTCTGGTCGGTCGCCTTCGCCAAGGGTAAGAAGACGCTTCGCGTCGATCTCGACCGGCGTGGGGGCGGCTGGCAGATGGACCGTGACGGCGACGACCTGCAGTTCACGTACCAGACTCACGTCTGGCCGCCAGGGCCAAGCGCCGCGGCGATGCACGTCACAACGCGCCCAGTCCAAACCTCACCCGAGCGCCTCGACCTCATTGACTGGCTCGACGGGCCACACTCCGTCACGGCTCGCATGTCCCATCGCGGAGTGTACTTCCCGGACGAGCCGATCGAGTTGCACCTCCGAGGCGTCAGCCTCGAGCCGAACGTGCTGCCCTGCGACTATCGCGTGGTCGACTACTTCGGTGATGAGGTGGCGAGCGGGTCGTGCAGGCTCTTCTATCGGGACCGCGCCGACGATCTGGCCACGGCCAAACTCCCCGTCACGAAGACCGGCGCCTACAGAGTCGAGGTCACGGGTCCGAACGATCTCCGCAAGGAGGTCACCTTCGGCGTCGTGCCCGAGCCACAACGCCTCGGCGACGACGATGACTCGGTCATGGGCACGCACGCGATCCTCAGCAACCCCTACTTCCCTCGCCTCGCCGCTCGCACGGGCATGAGGTGGAACCGTCTCTGGGGCGGCAACATCAGCTCCGCCGCACTGTGGAGCTACGTCGAGCCCGAGCCCGGCGTGTTCCAGTGGAAGGACGAAGAGATTGCCCGGTCGACAGGCAACGGGCTCAACACGCTCGGCTTGCTCGGCGGAACGGTGGCGAAGTGGATCGAGCGGACGCCCCGCGAGTGGACGGATGAAGACCTCGCTGCCTGGCGCAACTACTGTTTCAAGACCGTCGATCACTACAAGGACGACATCCACCATTGGGAGATCTGGAACGAGCCGTACGGCACCTTCCAAGTCGACGCGGAGGCCTATGTCCGCGTGCTCAAGGTCGCTTACGAGGCCGCCAAGGAGGCGGATCCAACCTGCGTCATCGTCGGCACTTGCGGCCCGCCCTGGTCGACCGAGTGGTATGCGGACGTGTTCGCGGCCGGCGGCTACGAGTACCAGGACATCGTCTCCGCGCACCTCTACGCGCCGGGAGGCGGGAACGGGCCTCTCGATTACGACGAGGACTTCCGCGCCTTCGTCGCCGGGATCCGCAAGGTGATGGACGAGCACGGAGAGCAGAAGGAGATCTGGGATACGGAGTCCGGGCTGAGTCCCATGGCGCCCTTCAATCGCCTCAAGCGCGCCCGCTATTTCAGCAGCTACGGCTCTCCCGTTCCCATCGACGTCGGGACCGACATGGCCGCGCGACTCTACGCGATCCACGCCGTCGAGGATGTGCGGTTCTTCTACTACCTCCTCCACGGCAGCTTCGAGTACGCTTACGCGCTGTGTGAGAACGATGGCGCGCCCCATCCCGCCGTCATTGCCATCGCCATCTGTGCGGCTGAACTGGATGGCGCGGAGTTCGTGAAGGCCATTCAGCGCGGCCCCGTCCGAGCCTACGCGTTCCGTCGCGGAGACGATGCCGTCATCACGACCTGGGGCGTCGGCCTGGCAGGGCGGCGGTCGGAGTTCGGCGCGGGCGTCGTGCCACGCGCCATCCGAAATGTCATGGGCAACGAGGTCTCGTTCGATGAGCCTGGCGTCCTTCCCGTGACGCCTAGCCCCCTCTACCTCGACTTCGCGGCCTCCAATCTCGACGAGGCCATCGCCGCGCTCGAGGCGGCGCCCGTCCCGCTCCTCGATCCGGTCGCGGTTGAGTTGCGCGGGGTGAATGACGCCCTCGTCGGGCCGGCGATCGAGGCCACCGTCCGCAACTTCGAGACGGAGCCCAGCCCCTTCACGCTTCAATTCGCCAATCTCCCGGTCGGATGGGAACTCAAACCTGTCGGTCCCTTTGGCGTCGACCGCGAGTACGTCGTGCATGGCGAGCGGCGGCTCCTGTTCCCAATCGAGGCCGCCGAAGGCGCGGCAACTGCGGCGTACGTTTCGGCGAATGTCGGGGCAGGCGGCGTTGGGACACCCGTACTGGCGAGGATCGAACTGCCTCCGGACATGACGCTCCCGCCGAACGCGCTGCACCAGCCCGATGCGCCGCTGATCCATCGTGGAATCGAGTTCACCACGGCCGGCCCGTGGACTGCCAAGAGTGACATCTCAGGGCTTAACGCGCTGTACCACGATGGCCAGGAGCTGATCCGAAGCTTCTACTTCTACGTGGCGCGAAGGGGCATGAACGCCGCCTTGCTCAACTTTCAGGGCGCAACGCGCGCCATCACGGACACACCCACCGGCAAGCGGGTTACGCTCGCGCGCGAGACCGAAGAGAACGGCACGTGCATCCTGACCGTCAACGAGTCGGCCGACGAATGCGTCCTGAACTGGAAGCTATCCGTGCCCCCGACCGAAGAAGGCTGGGGCGAACTCGGCCTCTACATCCCCGAGGCGCGCTTGAACGGCGGCTATCCCTGCGAAGTGACCGTCACGTCCCGAGGCGGCGCCGAGAGCACCCGCGAGATCTCTTCGGAGATCAGCCCATTCAGGCAGCTCACGAACTTCGCCGGGCTGAGCTTCCAGGGCGCATCAGAGACGCTTGCCCTCGAGCTGGAGGGCACGCAGTTCTCCGGGTCCAATGGCGTGTACTTCCAGGACTTCCGAGACGGCAAGCGCACGCGCGATTCCTATCGCGCCGTGTTGGGCTTCGGCGCGGTGGCGGGCTTCGAGGCAGACATCACGCTACGCGTAAAGGTCACGCCAACCGATGGCTGAACTCGCTCCACTCACGCGGGCCGAAGTCCGGGCGGCCCTGCGCTTCGAGGGTCCACCAAGGCCGCCCCGCGCGATGGGGCTCTGGCACAACCCAGCGACGCTCGAGGCCCATGGAGATGCCTTCCGCGAGTTGCTCGCGCGCTATCCTGATGACGTCATCCACGCCGGCATGGCAGTGGACTACTGGGTCGCGCCCGCTGACGATCCATCGTACCGATGGGCGTTCGGTGACAAGGCCAAGCCCGAGGGATTGCCCATCGACGCCTGCCCTGTCATCACGGACTGGTCCGAACTGGACTCGTTCCTTGCGGAGTTCCCGGACGCGCATCGAGATGCCGCCACTGCCGGGATTCACGCCGCGCGTGAGGCTCACCCCAATCGTTACATCCTGGTCGGTTGGGGGCACTACCTGCACCAGCGACTGGCGCACCTGCGGGGAATCCAGGCGTTGCTGCATGACTTCCACGATGCGCGGGGGCAGTTGCGCGCCGTCATGGATTGCCTGCTCGAGCTGTACCGAGCATGGGCCCGACGGGCGGCAGCAGCGGGGGCCGACGGCGTGTGGGCTGGTGACGATCTCGGCACGCAGCGGAGTCTGTTCATGAGCCCGAGCGCCTTCCGCGAGATCTACGCGCCGCATTACTCGGCGCTGGCGGACGCGCTTCACACGTGCGGCCTCGACTTCTGGCTGCATACCTGCGGGAACGTGACGGAGTTGATGGACGATCTGATCGACTGCGGCGTCGATGCGATCCACCCGATCCAGGCCGGGACCATGGACGACCCCGCAATCGCCGCTCGGTACGGCGGGCGGGTTGCGTTTTGGATTGGGATGGACGTGCAGCAAGTCATCCCCTTTGGGACGCCAGACGACGTCCGGGCCCACGTCCAACGGCGCATGCAGACGTTCGATCGCTCTGACGGCGGGCTAGTGGTTGCGGCCGGCAACGCCATCCTGCCTGATACGCCATTGGAGAACCTACGCGCATATTTGGAGACGCTTGACTGAGCACGGGAGGCCTTACATGCCCCAGCTCGACCGCCGCGATTTCTGCCGATCCATCGCGCTCGGCGCGGCCGCCACAACTCTTGGCGCCGGCGTTCACTCGCAAGGCGGGCAGCGCCTGAACATACTGCTCATTACTACCGACGACATGGGTCCCGAGCTGGGATGCTACGGCGATCCCTTCGCCCGCACGCCTAACCTGGATCGGCTGGCCGCCGATGGCACCCTCTTCGAGCAGGCCTACGTTACCCAAGCGTCGTGCAGCCCCTCGCGGAGCAGCATGTTCACGGGGCTCTACCCGCACCAGAACGGTCAGGTGGGCCTCTCACACCGGCACTACTCCATGCGGCCCGGGCTTCCCACGCTGCCGAAACTACTCAAGGGTGCGGGTTACCGCACGGGTATCATCGGCAAGCTCCACGTCGCGCCGGCGGCGGATCTGCCGTTTGACATGCGTAGCCCGCTGAAAGTCCAGCAAACGCGCGAGGTCGACCGCGTCGCTGACGCGGCGAGCGCGTTCATCACCGATTCGCCCGACCCGTTCTTCCTGATGGTCAACTACATGGATCCCCATCGCCCGCTTGAGCACCAGATCGGGGGGGTGCCCGAGAATCCACTGACGGCCGACGATGTCGAGCCCTTCCCGTTTCTGGGCATCGACACGCCCAAGGTCCGCGACGAGTGCGCCGCCTACCACAACTGCAACACGCGCGCCGATGTCGGCATCGGGATGCTCCTGGATGGGCTTGAGAACGCCGGCGTCGCCGACAACACGCTGGTCATCTTCCTCGGCGACCATGGCCCCCCGTTCACGCGCGGCAAGACGACATGCTACGAATCCGGCGTGCGGATTCCGTTCATTCTGCGGGGGCCGAAGGTGGTCGCCGGACGCCGTGTCGATTCCCTGACCTCGACAGTCGACATCCTCCCAACGATCTGTGCCAGACTAGGCATCGAGAGACCAAGGGGGCTCCCTGGCCGCAATCTTCTGCCACGCCCCTTTGGCTACCCCTACCGCACCCAGCCCGACCGGAAGACCCTCGCCACCGAGTACACCAGCCACCACGAGGGCGGGTTCTACCCGCGCCGCGCCATCCGCGACCGGCGCTACAAACTCATCCACAACCTGCTTCCCGACCGCGAAAACCCCGTCAAAGCCGTCGACGGGTGCGCGGCGTTCAAGGAAGCCCAGGCGCCCCAGTTCGACGGCACCGACGCGCGCCGGGCGATGGACACGCACTCCAAGCCGCCGGAGTTCGAGCTTTACGACCTGAAGCAGGACCCGATCGAGTTCCACAACCTCGCCCACAGCCCCAAGCACGGCGGGACGTTGAGGCGACTGCAAGCGGAGCTACTGGCGTGGCGCGAAGAGACCGATGATCCGACTCTCGACCCCGAGAAAATGGCCGCGCTGATCCGCTGGCACGACGGCAAGGAATGGCAGTAAGGAGAGGCGACCATGCTCGCAATGCTGCTGGGGATGATCTGCTCGATTGGCGGCGCCCAACCGGCGCTCACTCTCGACTTCGAGGGCGTCAGCGAGGTCGGTCAGCTCGGGCGGTTCTCCGAGAGCGATATCCGCGTCGTCACTCCCGGCTACCAATCCGACCAGTGCATCGCCAGGCGCGTCGAATCGACTTGGGCCCAGGTCACCTATACGCTGCCGCGCCAGCTCACTCTCACGGCGGGCTCGCGCATCGGGTTTGCGCACCGCGTCGCGGCCGAGGGCAAAGCGAACTACATCGGATGCTACATCTACACCACGAATGACAAAGTCGGGCTGGTCAGCGTTCCCACAGGTCCCGCGTGGCAGGTCAGCGAGGTTGAGCCCATCGGCGCGGGCTCCGCGGGTCACTCCGACAACCGCGAACCAATCGCCGTCGGCGACATCATCACGAAAATCGCGCTCTATGGTCGGCTGCGAGAGCATGGCGAGCAGACCACCTACCTCGATGACATCACCGTCACTGTCCCGGGCGAGGAACCCATCGAGATCACGCCGTCGGAAGCCATCCTGCCAACGGCCGTGGATGCCCCAGCGCCGGGCGAGCTGTTCAGCTACGATTTCGAGGATGGCGCTGAAGTCCAGGCCAACTTCAACGGAGACGAGCTGACAGCCCCAGGCCATCGCAGCGACCATGGATGGACCATCTCGGGAGACGCCCAATTCCTTGAGCTGCGCTTCGACTGCGACTTCACGCTTCGCCGGGACATGTATCTCGAGTTCGACAGCAAGGTCCTCGCCGATACGGGCGATCGGCTCTACATCGGCCTGTACCTCCTCCGCGAGGATGGGCAGAAGCGACTGAACTCATCTGTCGCCTCCACCGAAGAATGGGAGCAGAACGCCAGCAACAACCTGACGCTCTGGGGACCGGCGGGCCACTCTGAGATCAAGGAGCGCGGGGAGATCGGCGAGCGCTACACGCAGTGCGTGCTCTACAGCAAGCTTGGCGCGGCCGCTCCACAGACGCTCATCGTCGACAACCTGCGCCTCGTGTACGAGGGCGAGGGGCTCACGGTCAACTGCCCCGTCACCACGCTGCGCCGAGTCCAAACGCCGCGAGTGATCGATGGCGATCTCGGTGACTGGATCGACACGCCGGCCGCATCGACGCTCGTCATCGGCGAAGCGGATCACGTCCACCAGAGCGGCTGGTACTCAGGCCCCGAGGACGCGAGCGCTCTCGCCTATCTCACCTACGACGCGACATGGCTACACGCCGCCTTCGTGGTCACTGACGACGTCGCGCGAAACGGGTACGCGCAGCCTGATGCGATCTACCAGGCCGACGCGTGCGGGCTGGTGCTGACGCCGTCTGATCCAGCTCTGATGCACGAGCAGATGCGGGCGTATCTGTTCAGCCCTGGCGACTTCGCCGGCCAGCCGCCGCTCGCCCACGTGGCTCGCGGCATCCAGCCGACCGCCGCGAAGGTCGCGTCTCGCCACACGCCCGATGGCTACGTGATTGAGGCCTCCATCCCTCGGTCGGAGCTGCCCTTCGGCCTCGACGCGGAGTTTGGCATCGACGTGATGCTCTACGACGGCGACGCCACGCTTGGCGCGGGCAAACGCGACACAATCCTCACATGGGCCAGCACTGCGGATCGGTACGATGCGTCGGAACTCGGCCTTGCCACATTGGGCGATGCTGCCGCGCCGGGCGGGCAACATCCAGGCGATCTCCTCGCCGCCGCGTTGATTCAGAAGCCCCTCCGCGATCCTCGCGTGTTCGTCACGCGCCCGATCGAAGGCCCAGTCGCGGAATCGGGCATTGCGCTCGGCCTGTTCTTCGACCGCGAAGACGTCCCGGCGCTACGCGAGAAGACCAAGGACGGTCGCGCCGCTGCCTGCGCGGACGTGCTACTGAAGACATGCGACCTGTACCTGGAGACGGTCCGCCCCGCCCGGTGGGATTGGGGGGAGATCGACGACTCCGCGGCGGCGCTGATTGAGAAGTACCTCGTCCGCCTGAGCTTCGCGTACGTATTGACCGAGGACTCGCGCTTTGCTGAACTTGCGCGCCGCGTTGCGTTGGGGACCTGCGACTTGCAGTGGCCAGGCGATAGCCGGGGGCTTGAACTGGGCCTGGCGTGCGCGCTGGATTGGATCGGCAACGCGCTCACGGAGCAGGAGGCGGCGACGATCAGCGTCCGCCTCCCCTATCGCGACGACAAGCCGGTCGCGCGCCCGCCGGTATCGGAAGTCGCCGCGGACGCGCTGGATCGTCGACTGGACGCTCGCCTGGCGTCGGTCACGGGTCCAAGTTCCGCGTCGTGGGCATTCACCGCATCGTCGGGCCGCGACGCCAACGCCCAGTGGCTCGGCGACCACATCTACGCGGAGATGCCCTCGCAGTCCACACGCGCTGACGAGGTCTGGACCATCATCTTCCATGACCCCGACCTCGAGGGCACGCGCCCGGACGGGCTGGCCGAGGTTGACGGCACCGTCGGAGAAGTGGTCGGCCGACACCAGGCGGGTCCTTGGCTGCCCTTCGAGCGCGACTCGGAGCAACCAATCCGCGAGGAGCTTGTCGGCAACCATCCACGTTTGCTCATCACGCCCGACCGCCTCGACGAGATGCCGTATCGATACTCCACGGCTCCTCCGACGTGGAAGCCGAGCGCGCTGAAGGCTCACACGCCCGAGCCTCCCAACCGGCGGGGAAACGGCGGCGGGCCGGGCTACGTGCTGCTGAACCTCGCCGGATCTTACCTCGCGACAGGCCAGGATTTCTACGCTCAAGACGCTATTCACATCATGATGCGCGTCAGCGAGCATCCGCATTGGGGCGGGCACAACCATCTGCCCGCGGATATCGACCTCGATGCCGGCGCGCTGCTGTACGGTTGCGGCGTGGCCTACGACACGTTCTACGACTGCATGACGCCCGATCAGCGGGCCATCATCCGCGCCAAGCTCGAGAAGCAGGCTCGGCGCATGTACGGCGCTCACTCCGGCAGGCAGACGCGGGCCTGGGACCAGAACCACACGTACATCGACCTGGGCGGGCTGTGGTGCGCGGCGGTCGCGCTTTACGATGAGGTTCCCGAGGCGAAAGACTGGTACGATCTCGGGGTCCGCGTCATCAAGAACGGCATGTTCGTGCTGAACGCGCCCGACGGTGCGTTCTACGAGGGACCGGGCTACTGGAACTATGGGATCGCGATGCACTTCGTCCCGTTCATGGATCTGTTCCGCAACGTGACGGGCGTCGATACATTCGGCTACTTCAACACGCTCGAGAACACCCACCACTACCTCGCCCACATGCTGTTGCCCGGCGGCAGGTATCAGCTCAACATGTACGATGCCGGCGCGGCGACGTATGCCCCCGCGTCGAACCAAGGCAAGTACGAGGTCACGCTGAAAACCGCGTCCGAGTACGAGAGCGCCGAGGCCGCAGCGGTCGCGTGGCGCATGTCGGAGACGGTTCGCCCGTCTGACCGCGTGTGGCCGCTGATGTGGTCTGATCCGGGCGCGCCCGAGCCAGAGGGTCAACTCGCGCCGTATCACCATTTCACCGACATGGATCTCGTGATGATCCGGTCGGGCTGGGATGACGACGCGACCCACTTCGCCATGCGCTGCGGCCCGGCGCCCGGCCATCGAGCAACCCAGCTCGTGCTCAACAACGACCCGCCCGATTGGACGCCCGGAACCGGTCACGTTCACCCGGATCTCAACGGCTTCGTCATCTTCGATCGCGGCGAGCATCTCGCCGTTGATCCGGGCTACACCGTGCTGAAGAAGACGCGCAACCACAACACGATCGCCATCGACGGCGGCGGACAGATCGGTGACGGCAAGCCCTGGCCGAGCTTCGATCCCTGGGACCGGTTCGCCAGGATCGGCGCGTTCTTCGCGGCGCCCGACTCGCTCTACTACGTCCGCGGCGAGGCTGCCCGCGGGTATGAGGAAGGCCTCGCGCTCTCCCGGTTCGACCGCCACGTCATGATGGTGCCCGGTGAGCAAACTTACTTCATCATCCATGACCAATTGGAGAGCGGCCGCGAGCACGAGTACGAGTGGCTCCTGCACAGCAACAACCCCGCGAATGGTGACGGGCAGCGCCACACCGTCACCAGCGGCGAGCGCTCCCTCACCGCGCATCTCGTGAAGCCCGCTGGTCTCTCCGCGAAGACCGAGACGGTTACTGTCGTCCCCCACCCCGGGCGCGAACACACGGCCGTCCGTGGCAAGCGACTGTCGTTGACGCCCCGCGCCAAATCCGCCGACCAAGAGTTCCTCGCCGCGCTCACCCTCCACGCGGCAAACGAGGAGGGTCCGTCCGTCACGTCCACGGGCGACGCAGTGACCGTCGATGCCGGTGCCGACTGGCGTGACACGATCGCGGTCACGGGCTCGGGCGGCGGCATCGACGGCGACGGCCACCATGGCTTCGTCCGCGAGGCCGGTGGCGAGTTGCTCCGCTGGGGGGTGGTCGGGGCGACGAGGATGACTTGGCGCGGGGAGGTCCTGCTCGAAAGCGAGACCAAGATCGCCGGCGTTGCGTGCAGCCTCGAGGAAGCGACGATCTCAGTGACTGCGGCGCAGCCCTGCCGGATTTCGGTCCGCACGCCATTTGCGCCGGCATCCGCCAACGACCAGCGCTTCGAGTATGATCCCGCAACCAAGTTGACGACGATCAGTCTCCCCGCCGGGAAGCAGAGAATTGTCGTCCGCGCCGAATAGGAGCCGCCCATGAGAGACATCCGCGTCGCGAGCGTCCAGTTCGAGCACGCCTCCGGCGACAAGGAGGCCAATCTCGCCAAGGTCCGCCAATTCACCGAAGCCGCCGCGCAAGCCGGGTGCGAGATGGTCATCTTCCCCGAGTGCTGCCTGACGGGCTACTGGTTCCTGCGCAACCTCTCGCGTGACGAAGTGGAGGCCATCGCCGAACCCGTTCCCGGCGGCCCGCTGACGGATGCGCTCAAGGCTCTCTCCCGCGAATCGGCGATGACTGTCGGCGCCGGGCTCGTTGAGATCGACGGCGACACCATGTACAACACCTACGTCGTCGCGATGCCATGTGGCACGATCAGGAAGCACCGAAAGATCCACGCGTTCATCAGCGCCCACGTCGAGTGTGGCTCTGAGTACACCGTCTTCGACACGCCCCACGGCTTCCGCGCGGGCGTGCTGACGTGCTACGACAACAACATCGGCGAGAACGCGCGCATCACGCGCCTGATGGGAGCTGAGATCCTCATCGCGCCGCACCAGACCGGCGGCTGCGATTCGCCCGATCCTCACACCATGGGGCTTGTCGACAGGGAGCTGTGGGACAACCGCGAGGCCGATCCCGAGGCCATCGAGGCCGAGCTTCGCGGCGACAAGGGTCGCGGGTGGATGGCGCGCTGGTTGCCCGCCCGGGCGCATGACAACGGAATGTTCCTCATCTTCAGCAACGGCGTGGGGTACGATGACGATGAGATCCGCACGGGCAACGCGATGATCCTCGATCCCTACGGTCGGATGCTCGCCGAGACCTGGAAAGCCGGCGATGACATGGTCGTCGCCGATCTCGATGCCGGGCTCATGGAGCGCACCACCGGGGCCCGCTGGATCAAGACTCGTCGGCCGGATCTGTACTCGATGATTTCGACACCAACCGGCCTGGAGGAAGATACTCGTAAGGTGCGGTTCGACAAGAAGGGCGTGTGACCAGGCGCCGGAACAGGAGCAGCGCGTGACACCAACCGTCCGCATCAACAGCCGCCGGATCTTCATCGCCGCCGTGGTCATCTCGCTGCTGCTGGCGGCTGGGAGCCTGACGACACAGTTCATGCGGGTCATCGGCGGCATGCAGGAAGTCCCGCTGGACCATCTCCTCAACGTCGACAGTGAGGGGAACCTCCCCACGTGCTTCTCGACGATGCTGCTCGCCCTGGCCGCGGCGCTGCTGTACGTCATCGGCTCCGCAAGGCGCTCCGAGAAGTCACCGGACGGCCGTTACTGGCTCGCCCTCTCGGGCATCTTCCTCTATCTATCCATCGACGAGGCCGCTCACCTGCATGAGATGGGCCGTTCTATCCCCCAAAGCATCGTCCCCGACTGGGGCGGCATCTTCCATCGGCGATGGGTTGTGGCCGCCATACCGGCCGTCGCCGTCGTCTGCATCGTGTTCTTCCGCTTCGTAATGCGCCTGCCAAAGGAGACGCGTCGGCTGTTTCTCATCTCCGCTACGATGTTCGTCGGCGGCGCCCTCGGCCTGGAGCTTGTGGCGGGTGTTCTCAAGCACGCGGGCGTTGCCAAGCCCTGGCGCATCGTCGGCGAGACCGTTGAGGAGTTGTGCGAGATGAACGGCGCCATTCTGTTCAACTACGCGCTGTTGCGCTACATCGCCAACCACCTGCCCGGCATCCACCTGAACGTCGACACGCCCCCTGAACAACCGTAGCCGTTGGCGCGGAAAGTCCTCGGCGCCAAGGTCCATCCGCCGTCCCTCCCGAACCCCCACCTGTCCAATCTGAACTCGCATGTCAACAGGAGGCACCTGCCAATGGCCGATGACGTCCGCATTGGAATCGTAGGACTTGGGATGGGCCGTGACCGGGCAAACAAAGCCGCCAACACGCCGGGAGCCAAGCTTGTGGCCGTCTGTGATATCCTCGAGGAGCGCGGCGCGAAGGCCGCCGAGGAACTCGACGTTGAGTGGATCACCGACTACGAGGATATGCTCAAGCGTGACGACATCGATGCTATCGGCGTCTTCACGCCAAGCGGAATGCACTGCGACTTCTCCATCGCCGCGTTGCAGGCAGGCAAGCACGCCTTCATGACGAAGCCGATGGACATATCCGTCGCCAAGTGCGATGCGGCCATCAATGAGGCCAAGGAGCGCGGCCTCATCTGCGCCATCGACTTCGAGAGCCGCTACAACCCGAACAACCACCGCATCAAGGCCGCCATCGACCAAGGCGCCCTCGGCAAGATCATCCTCGGCGATCTCAGCATGAAGTGGTTCCGGAGCCAAGCTTACTACGCCACCGGGTCACCGGCGGGCTGGCGCAGCCGGCTTGAGACCGAACGCGGCTCCATGGCGAACCAAGGCGTGCACTACGTCGATCTCATCCAGTGGTGGCTCGGGCCCATCGACACCGTCCTCGGCACTTACGGCACCTATGCCCACGACATCGAACCCGAAGACGCCGCCGCTGCGATCATCAACTTCGCCTCCGGCGCGAAGGGCGTCGTCGTGACGACGACCACCGCGTTCCCCGACCAGGGGACCAGTCTTCAGGTCGGCGGCGACCGCGGCACGATCTCGTGGAAGGACCAGGGCGTCGATCTCTTCCGCGCTGTCCAGGGCGACGCGGGTTCGGCGGGCGAGTGGGACAAGCCCGAGCCGGTCGACATGTGCATCGACGATTTCCCCGCGCCCGACGACCTTCCGGCCCACGTCATCGCTGACGTCGTCGGCGCGATTACCGAGGGCAAGCCACTCCAGTGCGACGGTCACGAGGGCCGCAAGGCCGTGTCGATCTTCGAGGCGACCTACAACTCGTCCGACGCCGGCACGCCGGTACCGTTGCCATAGCTGCCGATTGCGCCGCCGGGAGGGGCCTGCCCCCTCCCGCGGCTGTCATAGCCCACAGGAGACCCCGTAGCAATGCGCGCGCTCTGCATCCTCATTGTCCTGAGCATCGCCATCCCCACGACCGCCCAGAACGCCTTCACGCTCGATGACTTCGAGGGCGAGTTGGTCGGCTGGCCGGGCACGGTGGAGCTGGTTGACGATGCGGCGCAGGGCCAAAAGGCCCTCCGTTACCTCGCTCCCGCGACCGAGGGCGTCAAGGGCATCATGATGCATTTCGATGATCGCGGCATTGAGCTGTCGGAGTGGGACCGCCTTCGCTTCGAGTTCAAGGTGGAGGGAGAGACGTGCGACTGGTTCGGCGTGAAGATCATTGATTTCCCGCTCGCCGACGGAATGCAGGCCACCTGGCAGATCAAGGAGTTCGCTCCTAGCGAGTGGCAGAGGGCCGAGATTGACCTCCACAATCCCATGTGGCGCTGGGGCGACACGCCCGACGAGAACAGCCAGTGGTTCAACATCCGCCTGCAATTCGCCGGCGGCAAGAGCTGTCCAATCCTCATCGACAACGTCCGCTTGATCCGCGACCCCGTCCGCATCGAGTCGGTCGAGATGTCCGAGCCCAAAGCCGACGGTGACGCGCTGAGCGTCAACTACCAGGTCACGGTCGCCAACCTCCTCGATGGACCGGCCGAGATCTCCGCGACGCTGGCGGACGTCTCGGAGGCGCTCCAAGCCGGCCTGGCCGAGGCTGAGCTGTCGATCCCCAGGGACGGCAAGGACACTGTCTCGGCGAGACTTGCGGTGAAGGTCGCGGGCGATGGCGCCGTCGCGCCGCTGACGCATCACTCGGCGCGCCTCATCGTGAGCGTGGAGGGAATTGAGGACATGGACAAGTCAACCGAGTTGTCACTCGCCGTTCCTCTGGGCGAGATCGAGCACCCATCACTCCTCATTACCCGCGCGCAGGCGGCCGAAATTCTCGCGCGGACGGAGGAGTCCGATGAACTCAAATCGATCTACGAGGGCCTCGAGAAAGCCGCGAACGCCTGGCTCGAAAAGACGCCCGAATATCCCGACCGCGGCGGTCAGTGGTGGCACTGGTACACGTGCAAGGCGTGCGGCGGGCGGCTGCAGACGAAGTCACCCACCGAGCACGCGTGCCCCGACTGCGGCGAGGTCTACTCCGGCTGGCCTTACGATGACGTGATCCTCGACCGAGAGCACAACAACCTCGCCAGGGCCATCCGCGACTGCGGGCTGATGTATGTGTTCACCGGCGACGACGCGTATGCCGCGAAATCGCGAGAGATCCTCCTCGGCTACGCCGAGCGCTACCTCAACTACCCGCTCCACAACATCCACGGCGAGCCGAAGAAGGGCGGCGGCCACGTCGGCCCGCAGACGCTCGATGAATCGACCTGGCTGATCCCCGTCGCGCAAGGGTTCGACTGCGTCTACGACACGCTCAGCGATGAGGACCGCCAGACGATTGCCGACCGACTCCTGCTCCCGGCCGCATGGCTGATCCACGATCACCAGTGGGGCATTCACAACATCTGTTGCTGGCACGATTCAGCCTACGGGCTCGTCGGTTTGGCGCTTGGCAACAGCGATCTCGCCGCCGCCGCCATCAACGGGCCGAAGGGATTCCGCGCGCAGATCGAAGAGGGCGTCACCGACGATGGTTTCTGGTACGAGAGCGCGTGGGGGTATCACTTCTACACCATGAGCGCTCTGCAACCCCTGGCCGTCGCCGCCAGGAACGTGGGCATCGATCTCTACACCGACCGTTACAAGGGCATGTATGACGCGCCACTCGCGTTCATGGCGCCCGGCGGCGCGCTGGCGGCCTTCAACGATAGCGGGACGGCGAACCCGCTGGGCCAGGGCCGAATGTACGAGGTCGCGTACTCGCAGTGGCACGATCCCCGGCATCTCTTGCCCATCATCAGGACAGGCCGCCGCAGCCATGAGACCCTATTCCTCGGCGCGGAGATCGGCGAGGTGGAGCCCTTCACCCTTGGCTCGACCGTCTTCCCCGACGCCGGCTACGTGATCCTTCGGAGCGGCGCCACCGGCGCGGAGGGGGCTGACCGCCACATACCCGAGAACTACGTCGCGCTGGACTACGGGCCCCACGGCGGCGGACACGGCCACCCGGATAAACTCGGCTTCGTGCTCTACGGTAAGGGCCAGTTGCTCGCCGAAGATCCGGGCAGCATCGCGTACGGCAATCCCGCCCACCAAGGCTGGTTCAGGCAGACGATCAGCCACAACACGGTCGTCGTGGACGGAAAGAGTCAGAAGGCCTGCACGGGCGAGCTGCAATTCTCGGCATTCGCCGACGGTATCGGCCTCTGCAGCGCTCGCGCCGACGGCGCCTATGATGACGCGCGCCTGCGGCGCTCGATGGCACTGGTTGGCGACAGGCTGATCGACATCGTGCTCTGCGAATCCGACGAAGACGCCACCTTCGACCTCGCCTACCACAACCGTGGCGTGATGGCATCATCTCTCCCCTTCACCGACCTCGCCGAGGCCCCCGAGGGCCAGGGCTACGAGTGGGCGAAGACTTGGCGATCCGCTGATGCTGGTGGGCCGTGGGGCGCAACATGGACGCAGGATGATGGACCGAGCGTGGCCTTGGCCCAGGCGCCCGGCGCGTCCACAGTCCTGACCGCCATCGGCATGGGAAACCCGACGCGCATCAAGGTACCGTTCGTGGTCTCTCGGACCACGGGCAAGTCGGCGCTATATTGCTCGGCGGTGCAGATCACCGATGGGGCGCCCGCAGGCGATCTTGCGGTTGAGATCCTCGCCATCGATGGCGGCGACGCCGACGAGATACCGGTCGCCGTGCAGGTCACCGGAGCGGGCGCGACGGACGTCCTGATCACCAATCCAGCCGGGGGCGTCGTCACAGCCGGCCAATACGAACTGTCCGGACAGGGGGCTCTGCTGCGCTACTCCGGAGGGGCGCTGGAGCAGTTGCTCGCCGTGGGCGATTCGAAGGTGAGTGTCGGCGGCGCCCAGTTGCGAGCCGCCGAGTAGGGGGAGCGGGACATGAGCAACCTCAACCGACGAGACTTCATCAGAGCGAGCGCCGCGGCAGGCGTGGCTCCGCTCATCGCTTCGGGCGTTGCGGCTCAGACCGATCCGAAGCCGCTTCGCGTGGGCGTGATAGGCACAGGCGGCCGAGGCACGCATCTCCTGCGCCTTGCCCTCGGCTTCGAGGGCGTTGAGGTCCCCGCGCTGTGCGATACCAACGACGCCAACCTCAACCGCGCCATCGGCGTGGTGAAGGAAGCGCGCGGCAACGCGCCCGTCGGCTACTCCCAGAGTCCCACGCACTACCGTCGCCTGCTCGATCGAGGGGACGTTGATGCCGTCATCGTCGCCACGCCCCAGCAACTCCACGGCGCGATGTGCATCGACGCGCTCAATGCCGGCAAGCACGCGCTCAGCGAAGTCGCGGCGGCGATGACGATGGACGACTGCATGGGACTCGTGGAGGCTGAGCGCGATTCCGGCAAGGTCTACATGCTCAGCGAGAACTGCTGCTATTACACGCAGAATCTCGCGGTGCTCAACATGTCGCGCGCGGGTGTGTTCGGAGACATCACTTACTCCGAGTGCGGCTACGTTCACGACTGCCGCTACCTGATGTTCGACGGCGCCGGCAAGCTCACGTGGCGCGGGGAGATGTCGCGAGATTACGTCGGCAACCTCTACCCCACTCACGCTATCGGCCCGGTCTGTCAATGGCTGGGGATCAACCGAGGCGATCGGCTCGAATCCCTCGTCGCCTCCACTACCGAGTCGAAGGCCATCGAGCATTACGTCCGCGAGAGGTACGGGGCCGATAGCGAACAGGCGAAGATCAACTTCGCGGTCGGCGATAGCACCAGCACTCTCATCCGCACCGCCAAGGGCGTCCTAATCGATCTGCGGTTCGACATCTACTCGGCCCACCCGCTGCTGAGCACCACGTATCTCACGCTGCAGGGAACGACCGCATCCTACGAGGACCGCAAGGGCCAGCAGGAGATCTGGATCGACGGCCGGAGCGAGAAGGTCGCGTGGGAGCCGTTTAGCACGTACGCCGCAGAACACGAGAGCGACCTCTGGAAGCAGTACCGCGAGAAGGCCGCAAGCTCTGGCCACGGCGGGGCGGATTTCTTCGCCGTTCAACAGTTCATCGAGGCCGCGAGCACGGGCGGCCCCAGTCCGATCCCCGCCGCCGACGCCGCCGCGTGGAGTTGCGTCATCCCGCTGTCGTGGGCATCCATCCGGGCCGGCGGCGCGCCGCAGGAGATCCCGGACTTCACGAACGGCGCGTGGAAGGGCGAAACGGCGTGAGGGCCGGAGGCGATTTCGCTGAGTTCTGCCTCGACGGAAACGCCGGCGGGCTATACTATGTTGTGGCGAAGGACTGCGGAGAGAAGAGCGAGTGCAGCCGAGGCGTTGTGATCGTGAAGAGCCGACTTCAGTAGGGGCGCAATTCATTGCGCTCTGCCGCTCAACCCAACCAGAACCTGGAAACCAACCAAACGTGAAACTCAAAGTCGTCGCCTGTGGTGTATTCGAACCTGAATTGACCCTACTCGCCGACCAAGTGCCTAACGAGATCGACCTGGTGTTCCTCGATGCCGGGCTACACAACGTTCCGAACACGTTGCGAGAGCGCGCCCAGGAGCAGATCGACGAAACCGTCGGTCAGGGCTATGACGCCATCATCCTCGGCTACGGGCTCTGCGGCCGAGGGACGTCCGGCCTGCTCGCGCGCGACATCCCCGTTATCATCCCGCGCGTGCACGACTGCCTGACGCTCTTCCTCGGCTCGCGCGAGGAGTACCGGCGCCAGTTCTCCGAGCACCCGGGCACGTTCTACACCACGCCCGGCTGGTACGAGAAGAAGAGCCTGGGCGCAACCGAGAATCGCGAGGGGTTCAAGCGCGAGGAGCTTCAGCGCGACGCCCGCTTCCCAGAATTAAGCGAGAAGTACGGCGACGCGAACGCCGAGTTCATCATCCACTTCTTCGATAGCTGGAAGCGCAACTACACCCGCGCCGCCTTCATCGATACCGGCGTCGGGGACCAGGCACGCTACGCCGATCACGCGCGGAACATGGCGCAGGACTTCGACTGGGAGTACGCTCAGATCGCGGGTAGCGTGACCATATTGCGCGACCTGCTGGAAGGCGAGTGGGATCCCGAAAAGTCGCTGATCCTCCAGCCCGGTCAGCGCTCGACGGTAACCGGCGATGACCGCATCTTCGCCGCCATCGACGTCGCCGATTCGTCCGAATCCGTCCCTGCCTGCGGCCCCCCCGAGCCGCACCCCCAATCCTCCGGTTCCACGGGTTGCCAGCCTGCGGAGGAGCCAATCTCGACCCCGAGCCGTCCTTCAGCCCCGGCCGCGCCGGAGACCGTCGACGCTGTCGGACTCGGCATCGATGCAGGCGGGACTTACACGGACTGCGTGGTCTATGACCTGAAAGCCACCGCGCTGCTGTCGAAATCCAAGGCACTCACCACCCGCCACGATCTCCTCGTCGGGATCAACGAGGCGCTCGACAACATCGACATCACTGACCCCTCGCAGGTCAAGATGGTCGCGCTCTCAACCACCCTCGCGACCAACTCCATCGTCGAGGGCAAGGGCGGTCGCCCGGGCGCCATCATCATGGCCGGCTCCATCGGCCCGAGCGCTCAGATCGACTGGCCCTCCCAGCGTCTCGTCAAAGGCGCGATGGCGATTACAGGCATCGAGACGGAGGCACCAGACCCCGTGGAGGTCGCCGAGGCCGTGGATGAGCTTCTTGCCGAGGGCGTGGACGCCTTCGCCATCTCCGGCTATGCCAGCGTCACCAACCCGACCCACGAGCAGATGGTCAAGCAGATCGTTCGCGAGCGTTGCGACCTCCCCATCGTCTGCGGGCACGAGCTGTCGTCTCGCTTGAACTACGTCAACCGCGCCAACACCGCTATCCTCAACTCGCGTCTGCTGCCTGTCATCCGCGAGCTGGTCGACGCCGTTGAGGGCTCTCTCCGCGCCCGCGGCGTGGAAGCCACGCTGATGGTGGTGAAGGGCGACGGCTCGCTCATCAGCCGCGATGTCGCCCTCGAGCGGCCCATCGAGACGGTCCTCTCCGGCCCGGCCGCCAGTGTCGCCGGGGCCAAGCACCTTACCGGGCTGCAAGACGCCATCATTCTCGACATGGGCGGCACGACGACTGACACCGCCATCGTTGAGGACGGCCTCGTTCGCGTCAGTCCCGAGGGCGCCCGCGTCGGCGGCTGGTGCACCAGCGTGGAGGCGGCGGACATCTCGACCATCGGCTTGGGCGGAGACAGCCGGCTCGGGTTCACCGTCGACCGCGCGCTGATCGTAGGGCCGCGCCGCGTGGTGCCGCTGGCGTATCTTTGCCACCAGCACCCGTCGACGAGAGAGACGCTCCTTCGCATCGACTCGCGGGCGATCGTTGAGCGCTCCAATGCGGACGCATTGGACTTCTTCATCCTCGCGCGGCCGGATTTCCCGGGCCCCCTCGAGGGGCGCGAGCGGGAGGTCATCGCGGCGCTTGCCAACGCCCCGCTGTCGCGCAACCAGCTCGCCCGCAAGCTCAAGCTCGTGTCGCCGATCCTCCTGCGTTGCGATCGCCTGGAGGAACTCGGCGTGATCCAGCGTTCCTCGTTGACGCCGACGGACGTGCTCCATGTCACGGGCGAATTCTCGGCGTGGGACGTCGAGGCGGCCGCGCATGCGCTGGCGGTCTTCTCGGACATCTTCGGAAGACCCGCCGAGGAGATGATCGAGCGCATTCGCCAGGCCGTCGTCGAGCGGCTTGCCGGGCAGGTCATCGAGAAGGAGATCCCCGACGCTTGCGGGCTCGACCCGGACGCGTGGTCGGCCCTCCTGCACACGGTCTTCCGGCCGAAGGGCGAGAAACTTCGCGCGGAGCTGCACTACGACCGCCCCGTCATCGCCATCGGCGCGCCGGTTGAGCCGTTCTTCACGCGAGTGGGCGGATACTTGGGCGCGGAGGTCGTCATCCCCGAACACGCCGACGTCGCCAACGCCATCGGTGCCATCGCCAGCGAGGTCGTGGTGAGGGAGCGTGCCGTCGTCAGACCAGGGGAGATCGCCAACTACGTCGTGCACACGCGCGATGATCGAGCGGAGTACGAGGACCTCCGCTCCGCTGTCGAATCGGCGAAGCAGCGCACGGCGGTGATAGCCCGGGAGCGCGCGCTTCGGGCTGGAACACAGGCCAGTGAAGTGAAGCACCTCGTGAACGAGCGGCGCGCTTTCACGGCGGAGGGGGATGAGATGCTCGTCGAGGTCGTCATCGAGGCGACCGTCAGCGGAAAACCCGTCATCGAGGCGCTCTAGCGATCCGTCCTCCGCACCTCGCCTGTCGTCCCATTCACGCTGATCTGCCAGCCGGGCTTGATCCGCCGCGTCGCGCGCTCGGTCCCGACGACACATGGGACGCGGAGTTCTCGCGCCACGATCGCCGCGTGACACAGCCGCCCACCTGTGTCGGTCACGATGCCTTTGACGGCCTGGAGATGCTCAACGAACTCCGGCCGGGGCATGGTCGTCACGAGGATCGATCCACGTTGCAGGTTCCTGTAGTCCGACGTCTTGCTCGCGATGGCCGCCGTGCCCAACGCGACTCCAGGCGACGCGGGAATCCCAGTCAACAGCGCGTCTGATCTGCCTGCCAGTGGATCCGTCGCCAGGTCATCGTCGCTCACCCGGCACATCTCCAGCACCTCACGCAGACGCCGGCTCTCTCGGTGCATGTACGCGCGTTCCATCGGGAAGTCGATGTGGAGAGCCCCGACGGCCACGTCGAGCGCGATGATGCGGTCTGAGATGTCCAGCAGCTCCTCCGCTAGCGCCATGAAATACGCCTGCTTCGGGCCGGGCACCCACGGCCGGAAGAACTCCAGCAGCGGCGCAACCTCGTCGAGTTGCGCCAGGAGTCGCTCCTCATTGCGCGGCGTGCGATTCGTCTGGAACGCGCCGACGCGCGCGTAGGTCTCATGCAGCACGGGACATAGCGCCTCGACCTCGCGCCCGAACTGCTTCCGAATGCGGTTCAATGTTCACCATCCACTTGCGTCAGGAGTATCACCTCTGACACCTGTACGTTCCGCGGGGCATCCGGGTAACGCGGGTCATGCGATGAGGTCATCACCAGCCGGAGCGTATCGCCCGAGACGGGCTCAGGCAGCTCGATGCGCAGCGGCTCGTGGGTCATCTCCCCCTGCCAGACCTGAACGCCATCCACCTCCAGCGAAGCCGCCCTCGGGCCGTACTTGGGGCGTGGCACGATGATGATCTCCGAGATCGCTTCGCCCGCATTGCCGAAATCGAGCCACTCCGGTTGCTCGGGGGTCGGGCCGTGCCCCGAAAGAGCCCCATCCCGACTCGAGCACCAGAACGTCTCGACATCGCCGTCCGCCGCCAGATCGGGCCCGTGCTTCTCGGAGTAGCTGCTGCTGCCGGTAACGGCCGTCGCCGACATGGCGCGCAGGCCGCGGTCGTCAGCCCTGGGCCGATCCATCACCACCGCGTGGCGCCCTGTGGCGGGCGCGTCGAAGCTCAGTTCCAGCTTCCCATCGGCATCCCGCCACACCACGCTGCGCTCGACTGCCGCAGTCTCTGATGCGGTCGCCGCGGGCAGGATGATCGCGTACCGTGGCGCGATGGGATCGGCCGGCATCGCGTGTAGGGAATCCTCCGCGGCGCCCCTCCGGTTGTACCCCGTGGCCGCGTGGTAGCCAACCTGCGCGTCGGGGCCAACCACATACCCCAGCCGCTCCGAGACACACGCCCACGAGCCCAGATCATCCGCGCGCGTGCCTGACATCGCCGCGAGCGTCTGATCGCCACCGGCGGATGTCACGGTGCGCGAGCCACCCGTCAGCGCGTGATTCTCAATGCCGAGGGGAAAGGCGGCAGGAGAACCACCACTCATCGTCACAGCCGGCAGCGGGACCTGGATCACCGCCAGCGCATCGCCCGTGCTCAGCAGCTTCACCGCCATCCGCTCCAGTGGCCCATGGCTCACCATCAGCTCCGCCTCAAAACCCTCGCGCCGGACCTCAAACGATGCAAGTTCGGTCTTCCCCGGCCTCCCGAAGAGCCCATCCCCAATCACGCTCGGGAAGCGCGGCGTGACCACATGCGGCTCGCCGGGCCGGCTCAGGCTCTCGGGGATCACCAGCGCCATCGTCCGCTGGCCATAGCTCACCGAGACATATCCCCGCTCGCCGCGCTGCAGGATCAGCCCCACGTCGGCCATCTGGTGGACGAAGGGCGCGGGTCGCCAGCGCGGGCCATCGGCGTGATCGGCCACCTGGTGATGCCACCAGGCCATCGCCACGCGCCGAGCCTTCACCGCCTCCGTGTAGAACCCGTTCGGCACGCCCTCCCCCGTGAAGCGCCCGTCACCATTCACTCGCTGTCGCGCGGCGATGTGCTGGGCGAGCAGACTCTCGGCGCGGCGGGCGGTGGCGTCGTTGAAGTGCGTCGCCAGCCACGCGTAATACGAGATCTGCCCATACCCGTGCAGCGACCAGTCGAGCCCCGACGGGTACGCAAGCTCGCCCGAATCGAGAACCACCCTCCGCAGGCACTTCCACGCGTCCATTACGTGGTGCTCGGCGAAGGGCTTGAGTTCCGAGGCGACCGCCTGGTTCAGAACCCGCGCCATCACCAACGAGTCTCCCAGCGACATCCCCGACACCATCTGGTAGCTCGGGTGGAAGAAGCCGTGATTCTCGCACGCGAAGGAGGGGTACAGCGTCGTGGTCGTCACCCAACTCGCCAGCTTGCCACTTGCATCATCCGGCACGGTGTACGTGTTTGCCAGGTATCTCTTCGCCCCCGCCATCCACTCGCCCGCGCGGGGATGGTCTGCCAGCCACGCCGCCGCAAGCGCGGGCGCGTTCGAATTCCACGCGTTCTCTTCAGCTTTCGAATCGCCGACATGCCCGCTCGCCGGAGGGATTCCCACGCGACTGTCAGCCTCGGCTCGGACGACTCGTTTGCAGGCCGCGCGGAGGTTCGGCTCAAGTTCCTCCCCCATGATCGCCGCCGCGAAGCCTAGCGACCCAGTCCAGAGCCCTGTCTGCCATCCGCCGCCCCACTTCTTCCCATCGACGCACGTCGCGCCGCCCGAGCTGTGCGTCTCGGCTGCATACCACAGCGCGGAGCGCACCCGCCCCAAACGCCGCTCCTGGTCATCCGCGCTCCCTCGGCCGGCCCGATACAGCGTTGCGTACGCGAGCGCGATCCCGCACGTCCCACGAATGCCGCCGTTGCCTCCGCTCGCGCCGTCGCCAAAGTACCCGCCTCCGTCCAGGGCCGGCGCATCGTGCCAAACCGACTCGGCGTAGCGCTCGAACTCCTCGAGGCAGTCGAGGTAAAGCTCGGAGACCTCGGCGCTCGGCAGGTCCGGATTCGGCGCGGCCCAACCGGGCGATGCGGCAATCAGTAGCGCCAGCATGTCAGGAACTCCTCACCAAGAACGAATCCGCCCAACGGGCCGCGAGGGGCACCGTTGGGCGGAAGGGTTCAGCAGAGCCGGCGGCTACGCCTTCACGCGCACCGCCTGCTTGGTCTTCATCGATTCGTTCGCCGCGTCAACGACCGCCAGCGAACTCACCGCGTCCGCGTACGTGCTCTTCAGCTTCGAGCCGTCGCCCTTCTTCACCGCGTTGATGAACGTCCTCACGATGTCCGTGCCGAAGTCGTTTCCGACGCCGAGCGTCTCCGCTTCCTGGCCGACCGCGCTCACGGTTAGCGTCGAACGACCGGCGTACTCGTACTTGACCTCGGGGCACCAGATGTCCAGGCCGACCTTCCCATAGCCCTTCAGGAAGCATCCGCTGAAGATCGTCCCACACAGGCCGCTCTTGAACTGGAGGTTGACGCAACTCGCGTCCTCCACGTTGTACTTGGGCACGTCTTTCATCAGGCCCTTGCTGAAAGTCGCGTGGACCGTCTTCACATCTCCGAGCAGGTAGCGCGCCATGTCGAAGGTGTGGATCGTCTGCTCCATGGCCTGCCCGCCCGACTGTTCTTTCCGCCGCCACCAAGGCACGCCCGGCATCCCGCCGATCCAGTAGCCCATGACGAGCCCCGGCGGAGTCTTCTTCAACATGCCCTGCAGCTTCTTGACGATATCCTGGTAGCGATCCTGAAAGCCCGCTGTCGCGATGATCCCGGCCTTCTCGATCGCTTTCTGGATCTTCTTCGCCGTCTTCAGGTCAACCGCCACTGGCTTCTCAACGAACAGGTGGATGCCTTTCTCCGCGCACAGGATCTCCTGATCCGTGTGGGCAAACGGCGGCATCGCGATGAAGCACGCGTCCATGTCGACGTCCGAGATCATTGCAGTGTGGTCGGTGAATGCCGCGCCGCCGAACTCCTCGGCTGCCGTCTCGGCGCGGTCCTTCGCGACATCACACAGGGCGACGATCTCGGCGCCTCTCATGGCTTTGACGCGGTTCATATGCGAGCGATTCATCCCGCCACATCCAATAAACCCTACCTTCGTAGCCATTCGGTGTTTGCTCCTTGCTGATATCTGTTATGGGCGCGAGGCAACCGCGCCCTATGGTCCTCGGATCATACCGTAGAGCCATTCACTCGCTCCAATTCGCCCTTCGGGCGGGAGGACCTTGGCGGACCATCGCATGGCACAAGGAACCGCGGCGGGGTCTGGCGAATGACCCCGTGCTGCAATGGGCGCCGTACCACTGAGGGACTGTCGTCGAGGATGTCTTGCATCTGCGTCCCGGACTGGCGGGCGCGCCGGCTTCGTGGTCGGCGGCGGCTCACCGCGCGGCGCAAGGGGAGTGGCGTATGGCCTTCCGGCACGGGGCTGAATCGATCCGTAGAGCGACTGCGGCGTGCGGTCTCGCTATCATAGCAATCGCGTTCGGTAGTCTCGCGATCTCACAGGATCGCCCGCTTTACCAACTGGGCGCCGGCGACGTGGTTGAGGTTATCGTCGCGGGCGAGCCGGACTTGTCCGCTCCTGGACCCGGTGGCGTCACCGTGGGTCCCGACGGTCGCATCGGCCTGCCTCACGCGGGGATGATCAATGTCGAGGGCCTGACCTGTGAGGAAGCCGCTTCACGCATCGCCGATGCGCTGACTCCGGACATCCTCGTGGACCCCGAGGTCCTCGTCCGGGTCATTGAATTCCGCAGCCGGGCGATCTTCGTCATCGGCGAGGTCAAGACCCCTGGCGTGTTTCCGCATGCACCCGGTCTCACCGTCCGACGAGCCGTCGCGCTCGCCGGCGGCGTGGCCATCGACCCCTCGGGGCCACCCTCGCGCATCTCCGGTCGTATCGTGCGCTCGGATGGCTCTCTCGTCGATGTCGCGTTGGGCGACGCCCTGCGGGGCGACGACGACGCCGGTGATCTTCCCATGGAACCGGGCGACACCCTCGTCGTCCTTGTCGAGACCGACCTCGCCGCGACCGTCCTTGGCGCTGTCGCCTCACCGGGGACTTACGTGCCCCCGCGTGGAGCCCGCCTCACCGATCTGGTCGCCATGGCGGGCGGACCCACGGGCACCGCGGACATCAACAACGTGACCGTACAGCGCTCGCGCGACGAGACAATCACCTGCGACCTCGCGGCCGCCATGGCCGGCGATGGCGACAACAACCCCGCCATCGAGCCCGGCGATCTCATCTACGTGCCCACCATCACTCGCGCCGCGAGCATCATCGGCAACGTCCAGGATCCCGGCAAGTACGAGTTCGCAGAGGGCGACCGCGTCAGCAGCCTCCTCGCTCAGGCCAAGGGCGTCATGAGGGGCGACGAGGCGGGCGACCTGAGCAACATCACCGTTGTGCGCGCGGATGGCACGATCGTCGACGTCGATCTCGCGCAAGCCAACGCAGCCGCCGACCCACTGCTTCAGCCCGGCGACCTGGTGATCGTGCCAGAGACGGACCTCTTCATCACCGTCACCGGACACGTCGTCAACGCGGGCCGCTACCGGTTCAACGTGGGCGACACGGCCCGCACGGCGATCGCCTATGCCGGGCGCGTTGA
>PVBE011407990.1_pt1 | contig 32947 bp, 24 predicted proteins | sample 1631181 | NCBI WGS metagenome assembly PVBE01 (sample SAMN08397723, study PRJNA350692) | Marine metagenome, whole genome shotgun sequencing project. | isolation source: water | place: Pacific Ocean | collected 2012-04
AAAGCTTCCCGATTCCGGGCTTCAATGCGCCGGGCGATCACACGCCGCTCTGGATCCTGCTGCCCTCGGCGGCCCTGGTCTGGGTGGGCGCCAAGCAACTCTGGACCGAAGCCCTCCGCCAGCCGATGCAGATCCCGATTCCCGAACAAAAAGACGATCTCGATGAGGGCTTCCACTTCTGACCCGGCGGGCGCCCGAAGCGGTCTTGCGAGCATCGAGGCCGATGAGACCCGCTACCCGAAGTCAAAAAACTCCGTCAACGCCTCGCGTACGCTCGCGTGAACGATCCCCGGCGATGCATCGGCGGAGATGCGACGCAGGTAGGGGATTTCGAGGGAGTCGAAGATTGCCACCACTCGGGTCAGGAATGCCTCTTCCTCGAATGACCGATTGAGATCCTCCGCCCGTTTGCGCACGCGATCCAGGCCTCGGGAGGGCGAGGTCTCCAGCAATAGAACCACGTCGGGATCCGGGAACTCGGATTGATTGCGGTGCAGAATCTCCCGAGGATCCAGAGCGGCGTGTGATCGCCCGGCGCATTGAAGCCCGGAATCGGGAAGCTTTCTCGCCCCACGTCGGCGATCAGGTGAATCGCCGAATATCCGGACGAGAGCAGGATGGCGGGAAGGATCGAGCCACTGGCGAGTCGTACAAGGCCGAGCGCCCCCCCTACAGCGAGCCAAGTCGTGAGGGGGATCAAGGCGTTGCCCGGGGTCCCCGAGGCGGGGAAGTGCACGAGGGAGTAGAGGATGGCGACCACCAGCAATCCCCGGCCACGTCCCAATCGACCGACCACTCCCTGGAGGATGACGCCGAAGAAGAAGAAGCCCTCGACGACCGGGATGATGCCCAGAGCCACGATGGCGGTCTGGATCATCGCGTAGGGGGAGTTGAGGTTGAACAGCGCCTTCATCTGTTCGCGCACCTCCTCGAATTCGGGAGACACGGGCAGCGTCAGCTTCCACCAATTGTCGAGTTCGCTGATGAGGATCAGCAGCGGCAGCATGCATAGAAGGGAACTCATCAGGGTGGGCGAAAAATTCTGCAGGCCCATCCGCTGCATCTGGGGTTCGGGGACGCGTTGAGCGGCAAGGGTCGCCACACCGCCAAGCCCGATCCCATATCCGATTCCCATTGCGGCCATCAGGGATGATTTTCCCGAAAAGCCCAGGGACATGGCGATGGAGGCCACGAGGGAAGACGATAGAAGTCCGGCGAGTGCGAGACCGAAGGCCGCCATCGGCCCCGGGAAGTGCTCCTCCCCGACTTCGGGCGATTTGCGCTCGGGCGTTTCCGATTCGAGTTCCGACATTGCTTGGATGTGGGCTCCAGGGGCCAGAATTTTCAATGACGAGACAATTCAATGACGAGACAAGTCAATGACGAGACAATTCCATGGCGAGACAATTCAATGGCGAGACAATAGCCCCGCCAGGGCTCGGCCCGTATGGGATTCCCGAACGGTGGCGATTTCTCGTGGTGTTCCCTGCGCGATGATCTCTCCGCCCCCGGCACCGCCCTCGGGACCCAGGTCGATCACCCGGTCGGCGCATTTGATGATATCCAGGTGGTGTTCGATCACGAGCACGGTATTCCCGCGCTCGACCAGGCGCCTCAGGAGTTCGAGCAGGTTGCGGACATCGGCGAGATGCAATCCGGTGGTGGGTTCATCGAGGAGGTAGAGAGTCCGTCCGCTGCTGGGGCGTGCGAGTTCTCGGGCGAGCTTGACGCGCTGGGCTTCACCTCCGGAGAGCGTCGTGGCCGCTTGGCCGAGTCGAATATAATCGAGGCCCACGTCGTGAAGGGCCTGGAGGGAGCGTCGAATGGCCGGAATGTTTTCCATCAGGGGAATCGCCTCTTCGACGGTCATCTCCAGCACGTCCGCGATGTTCCGGTTCTTGTAGCGAATTTCCAGCGTTTCGCGGTTGAAGCGCCTGCCCCCGCAGACCTCGCAGGTCACGAAGAGATCCGGGAGGAAATGCATCTCTATCCGCAGGCGGCCAGCCCCCTCGCAGGCTTCGCAGCGACCACCCGCCACGTTGAAGGAGAAACGCCCCATGTTATAGCCCCGGGCTCGGGCCTCGGGGACCTGGCTGAAGAGTTGCCGAATGCGGCTGAAGGTGCCCGCATAGGTGGCGGGATTCGAGCGGGGGCTGCGGCCGATGGGGGATTGGTCGACGGCGACGACCTTTTCGAGGTGGCAGTCACCCTCGAGGGATTCGAAGGCTCCGGGGGGCTCGAGGGCACCGTGCATGCGCGCCGCGAGGGCACGGTGGAGGGTCTCGTTGATGAGCGTCGATTTGCCGGAGCCCGAAACCCCCGTCACCACGGTCAGGCTGCCGAGCAGGAGTTCCAGGTCGACATTCCGCAGATTGTTGGCCCTGCAGCCGCGCAACAGGATGCGCTCTCCCGCTGCCCCGGCCTCTTTCGGCTCTCCGAGCGGGGCGGGAATCGAGATCTGCTCGCGGCCCGCAAGCCAGGCGCCCGTGGGCGAGAGAGGATCCCCGGCCAGCGCTTCGGGATCTCCTGTCGCCACGATTTCACCGCCGTGTACGCCGGCCCCCGGCCCCATGTCGATCACGTGGTCGGCGGCCCGAATCGTGGCCTCGTCGTGTTCGACCACGATCACGCTATTGCCGTTGTCGCGCAGCCGCAGGAGACTGTCGAGCAGTCGCTGATTGTCCCGGGCGTGAAGTCCGATCGAGGGTTCGTCGAGGATGTAGAGCACGCCGAGCAGCGAGGAACCGACCTGGGTCGCCAGGCGAATGCGTTGGGCCTCCCCCCCCGAAAGGCTCGCACTCGGGCGGTCGAGACTGAGGTAGTCGAGGCCGACATCGACCAGGAAGTCCAGGCGCTCGCGAATCTCCCGGACGATCTGGCGCGCGGCCTCGCTCTTCGAGTCGGAGGCCGGTTCGGATTGCCCGGTCTTGCCTTTCTCGGCAGCGCCGAATTCCACCAGCACGTCGCGGATCTCCGCGATGGAGAGGGCGCTCAACTCGTGGATCGCCCGCCCCAGGATCTTCACGTGGCGCGCCTCCTTGCGCAGACGCGCCCCTTCGCATTCCGAGCAGGTGTGGGGGGTTTGGAAGCGCGTCAGTCGGGTCTCCTGTCGTCGTTCGAGATCGTCGATGACCCCGCGCCAGGGCCGACTGACCTTCAACTTGCGGGGCCTGCCGCTGCGGGTGGGGCGGGTTCCGACCGAGAAGCTGACTTCGCCACGGCATCCGTGGAGGATCGCCTTGCGGGCCCCCGCCGAGAGCTTTCGCCAGGGGGTATCGGGGTCGATGTCCAGGTGGGCGGCCAGGTCGGCGAGAATCCGGGCGTAATAGCGCCCCGTGCGCTTGGTCCGCCAGGGCTCGATGGCATCGCGAAGGGGGCGATCGGGCTCGGGGACGATCCGCTGGGGGTCGAAAACGCGCTGGACACCGAGTCCGTCACAGCCCTTGCACGCACCGGCCGGGCTGTTGAAGGAGAACATGCGGGGAACGAGTTCCGGCAGCGAGAGCCCGCAGTCCGCACAGGCGCTCGATCGCGAGAGCAGCCATTCGCCGGATTCCTTTCCATCCGCGGCTCTTCCGATCAATACGATCGCCAATCCGCTCGCGAGATCGAGTGCGGTATTCAGGGATTCCGAGAGTCGCGCACTGATCTCGCGCTTCACCCGCAGGCGGTCTACGACGACTTCGATGTCGTGGCGCCCCTGGCGGGCGATCTGAATGTCATCTTCGAGTTCGTGCATTTCGCCATCGATGCGCGCGTACACGTAGCCCCGACGCCTCAATTCCTCGAGCTCCTTGCGGTAGGCTCCCCTGCGCCCGCGTACGATGGGGGCGAGGATCTGGACGCGCGTCCCCTCGGCGAGGGCCAGTACGCGATCCGTCATCTGTCCGAGGGTCTGGGGCGAGATCCCCTTTCCACAATCCGGACAAAAGGGCTCTCCGGTTCGTGCAAAGAGCAGTCTCAGGTGATCGTAGATTTCCGTCGCGGTCCCCACCGTACTGCGGGGGCTCTTCCCGATGCTCCGCTGTTCGATCGAGAGTGCGGGTGAGAGTCCTTCGATGGACTCGACGTCGGGTTTTTCGAGTTGATCGAGGAATTGACGCGCGTAGGCGGAAAGGGATTCCACGTAGCGGCGCTGCCCCTCGGCATAGAGGGTGTCGAAGGCGAGGCTGGATTTCCCCGAACCCGACGGCCCCGTGATGACCACCAACCGATCCCTGGGAATCCGCACGTGGACGTCGCGCAGGTTGTGGGTTCGCGCTCCCCGTACGACGATCTCGTCGGGCTGCTGGCGCTCGCTATGCGTGGCTCCGGGAATGGGGATCAGCCGCTCCCGAACTTCTTTCACGGCCGGCTCGCATCCTCTGCGTAGGCACCCTTGAGGGAGACGAAGGTCTTCCCCCGCAATTCATCGATCCAAAGCATATATTCGCGATCCATCTTCTGCTTGGATAGCGTTCCTCTGAGCGAGGCTTCGGCCTGTTCGAAAGTGACGGGTGCAAAGGTTCTCCTACGCACGAGTTGGAGGACGTTGCAGCCGAAGGGCATGGGGATCGCATCGCTGACCTCACCCACTTCGAGGGATGCGATTGCCGCGGCCATCCAGGGGGCGATTTCATCGCCATGAAGCCAGCCGAGATCCCCTTCCTGTTCGGGATTCATTTCGGTGATGCGTCGGGCCATTTCGGAAAAATCCATTTCGCCGGCGCGAATCTGGTCGGCCGCATCCTGGGCGATCTGGCATGCGGTGCGCTCGTCGCGGGCAGTCGAATCCCCGGTCATCACCAGGATATGGCGTAGATGAACTTCTTCTCCGCCCTGTTTCTGATCGCCGAAGCGCTCCTGGTAGGCGGCTTCAATCTCTTCGGGCTCGACCCTCACGCGGGAACGCACCACCGCGTCGACGACCTTCGAGCGCTCGATTTCACCCTTCAGTTTTCCGCGGTACTCGTTGCGGGTCAGACCGTGGCTCGTCACCGTGGCCTCGAGTTGGGCCACGCTCATCCCATTGCCCCGGGCAATTCTCTCGATCGCCAGATCGATCTCGGCCGCACTGGCCTCCATTTCCAGTCTCTGGACCATATTCGAGATGAGTTTGCTCTCGATCAATTTTTGCAGAGCCTGTTGGCGAACCTGGAGGATTTCACTCGGGCCGGCACCGGCCTCTCGCATGCGCTCCTCGACGGGGCTCGCCAATTCGTCGATCTCCGAGATCAGCACGATCTCGCCCCCCACTTGAGCCGCGACACCGTCGAGAAGAACCTCCTCGTCGGCCGAGGAAGCGCTGACGTTCGCCAAGAGCAGCAGCAGCGCGACCACGGAGCCGCGTCCCGGGTTGGAAGAAAAGGAAGCGAAGAGGCGCAAGGAGGCTCCAATCGAATTATTCGAAAACACGGGATGGGGGGGGCCGGCAGTCTAGCCCGCCCGGCCAGCCGATTCCGCCGCTCCCGGGGCCGCTTCCCGAAACGGGCGGGGAATGAGGTTCGCGAAGGCTTCCACCTCGCCAGCGGAAGCGATTCGGGGATTTCCCGCCACTCCGGGGGCTGCCAGCGCCCGCAGTCGCTTGTGAATGGATGAAGATGGGATATATATATCTGATAATCATCATCGATGAGATATAGATATCTATATCAAAATGATTGAACGAAAAAAAGACCGGGAATCTCTCTCCGCTCGGGAGAGGCTTTTCGCCGCGGGCACCGAGTCGATCGCCAGCTTGGGTCTGGAGGGGGTCAATACCAACACTGTGGCCCGGCAGGCGGGGGTGGGGGTGGGTACCTTCTACGCCCACTTCAAGGATAAGTCGGCGCTTCACCGCGAGATTGTGAGCACGGGCCTGGCGTTCCTGCAGGCGGCTCTCGCCAGCGCCCAGCGGGATTCCAGCTCTCTGCCTCTGCCGGAGCAGGTTCGGGCCAGTGTCCGGGCCTTCGTGGAAACCGCCTCCTCTCGGCCCCTCCTCTTTCGGATCGCCCTGGCGGCGCCCCCTGCGGCGCGCCGAGGCAATATCGAGCTTTCGCCCCGGGCGCTGGCGAAGCGATTGGGCGAACTCCAGCGTCGGGGCTCCCTCGATTCGGCGCTCGACGTGGATATCGCGGCGCGGGTCTTTCTGGCCGGTCAGCGCCAGGTCGTACTCGCCTGGCTCGAAGCCGGCCAACAGCCCTCCGCCGAGGCCCTGATCGAGACCCTGACGCGTCAGCATCCCGCGCTCATCCGTCCTCTATAATCGTTTTGGACGATGCGTGAGGGGCCGCGGAAGGAAGACCAGGGGGAAGTGCGTTGTGAACGATGGAAAGGGCCCGCAATCGGATCCGGCCAAGCGACCGGATGCCGCTGGCGATTCCTATTGCGTGGGCATCATCAACCACCACAGCTACGCGGAATTGCAGGCGTGTCTGCTCTCGATCGCAGGCCAGAGCCACGCCCCTTCCCGGACATTCGTTCTGGACGCCGATGCCGAGCCAGAGACCCTGGCGGCTCTTCGCCGCGCCCATCGAGAGGTCGATTTCGAGGCCATCGCAAATCTCGGTTACGCGGCCGGGGCCAATCGATTTCTGGCCCGGGTCGACGCGGAGGGATTCAAGGCTGATTTCTGCCTGCTCCTGAATCCGGATGTCATCCTCGACCGGGATTTCGCCGAGCGCCTGCTGGCCGCGATTCAAAGCCACCCCGACGTAGCCCTCGCGACCGGCAAACTCTTGCGGCCGGATCGCGAGATTCTCGATAGCGCGGGGATCGACCTGCCGCGCAATCGCCGACCCCGGGATCGAGGCGGTGAAGAGAAGGATCTCGGGCAATACGAGCGGGCCGAATACGTATTCGGGGCGAGCGGGGCGGCCCTTTTGATGCGTCGCTCGGCCCTCTCGGAGCTCGCCCTCGACGGAGAGATCTTCGACGAGGATTTCTTCGCCTACCACGAGGACACCGACCTCTGCTGGCGCAGTCATCTGCTGGGTTGGCGGGTCTACTATGAACCCAGTGCCCGGGCGGTCCACGTCCGAGGCTGGCAGAGAAATCGTCGTTTCGAGATCCCGCTCCGGGTTCGCAGACATTCCTTCAAGAATCACTATCTCGAGCTGATCAAGAACGAGTCCGGCGCCGGTCTGCTGCGAATCCTCCCGGTACTCCTCTGCTGGGAAGTGTTGCGCCTCGGATTTGCGCTCTTTCGCGACCCCGGGATTCTGCCCGCCTATCTCGACGCATTGAGACTCTCGCCCCGGGCCTTTCGCAAGCGCGCCCTGCTGGCGGGAAAACGGGCCCGCGCCGACGCGCGCCCTCCCCGGCGTATTCCCGTACCGACCCCTTAGAGATCAATCCGGGGAGAGTCGCTTGAGAATCTCCCGGGCCGCGGCAAAGAGGGCCGGCGGCCCGCCCTCGGGTCCCGGAGCCGGAGCCAGGATGCGATGGTCGGGGGTCACCCGCATGCGCGAGTTGGCCCGGGTGAGCAGGCGAACGAGTCGCTGGGGATCGATCTGGTTGCCCTCGGCGACGCGCAGGTCGAATTCTCCGCGCTGGAGTTTCAGCGAGACGATGCCGATCTTGCGAGCCAGCATTTTCAGGCGGATGAGTTCGAGAAGATTCTCACCCTCCGCGGGCATCGCGCCGTAGCGATCGAGTACCTCGTCTCGAATACGCGCGATCTCATGGCCATCGCGCGCGCTGGAGAGGCGCTTGTAGAGGACGAGGCGTTGGTTCACGTCGGGCACGTAGTCCTTGGGCATGCGTGCCACCACCGGCAGCAGGATCTCGGGATCGATGACCTCCTCGTGGATTCTGCCCCGCAATTCCTCGATGGTCTCATCGAGCATCTCCATATAGGTCTCGTAGCCGACCGCCCGTAGATTGCCCGATTGCTCGCTGCCGAGCAGGTCGCCCGCGCCGCGAATTTCAAGGTCCATGTTGGCGAGGCGAAATCCGCTGCCGAGTTCCGTCAGGTCCTGGATGGCCTCCAGGCGTCGCTGGGCGTCGGAGGGAAGTTTGCCCACCTCGGCGGGCACCAGCAGATACGCGTAGGCGCGGCGGGGACTTCGGCCGACCCGGCCGCGCAATTGGTAGAGTTGCGCGAGGCCCAGGGTATCCGCGCGGTGGATGAGAATCGTGTTGGCGCGCGGGATATCGAGTCCACTCTCGATGATCGTGGTGCAGAGGAGGACGTCGGCTTCGCCGTGCACGAAAGCGTGCATGCGGCCTTCGAGTTCGCGCTCCTTCATCTGGCCATGGGCGATCAGAACCGAGACCTCGGGCACCACGCGCTCGAGCATCTCCGCCACGCTGTCGATGGTGCGGACGCGATTGTGGAGGAAGAAGACCTGGCCCCCTCGGCGGACCTCGCGCAGGATGGCCTCGCGAATCAGGGAATCGCTCGAGACACAGACCTGGGTTCGAATCGCCAGCCGATCGACCGGGGGCGTGTCGATGACCGAAAGGTCTCGCAGGCCCGTGAAGGCCATTTGCAGCGTCCTCGGGATTGGCGTGGCGGTCAGCGTCAGCACGTCCACCGTGCGACGCAATTTCTTCAGTCTTTCTTTATGGCGCACTCCGAAGCGTTGTTCCTCGTCGACGACGAGCAGTCCGAGGTCCCGAAATTGGACGGATTTTCCCAGCAGGCGATGGGTTGCGACGACGATATCCAGTGTTCCATCCGCGAGGCCTTCGAGAATCGTGCGCGTTTCCCGGGGAGAGCGGAAGCGCGAGAGCATTTCGATCCGAATCGGATAGCCCTTGAAGCGTTTCTGGAAGGTTTCGAAATGTTGTTCGCAGAGAATCGTGGTCGGCGTCAGAATGGCGACTTGTTTGCCGTCCATGGCGGCCCGGAAGGCGGCCCGGATGGCGATCTCGGTCTTCCCATAGCCGACGTCGCCGCATACGATGCGATCCATGGGGCGGGGCTTCTGGAGATCGTCGAGCACGTCTTCGATGGCGGCGGCCTGATCGGGCGTCTCTTCGAATTCGAAGGCGCCCTCGAATTCCTCGAAATAGCTGTCGCGGGGCGAGAAGGAATGTCCGGCTGCAAGGGCGCGGGCAGCGTGCATGGAAAGCAGCTCATTGGCCATATCGCGCAGGCTCTTCTTGACCTTGCGCCGGGCGCGCTGCCAGGTCTCGCCACCCAGGCGATCGAGTTTCGGAGCGATGCCCTCGAAGGCCCCATAGCGCTGGACGAGATTCAGGTGGTGGATGGGAAGAAAGAGTTTGTCTCCCCCCGCGTATTCGAGGCATAACAATTCACTCTCGATGCGGCCGGTGCGCAGCAGGTCGAGGCCCCGGTAGATTCCGATGCCGTGGTTGCGATGCACCAGAAGATCGCCGGGTTGGAGTTGGGCCAGGCCTTCGAGGCTGGCTCCCTCCTGCCAACTCGCCTGCCGACGGCGCCTCTCCCGCTTTCCGAAGATCTCCTCCTCGCTGATGACGGCGAGTTTCTGCTCCGGGATCGTGAAGCCCGCGGATAGGGGCGTCACGCGAATTTCGATGCGTCCGGGCAGGGACCAATGCCAGCAGGGCCGGGGATCCGTCGCGATATTGGCTTCCATGCCGTACTGATTGAGAAGATCCTTCAGCCTCTCCGCGGCGGAGAGAGCGCCCGCGCTGATGACACAGCGCCACTTGTCGAGCACCCAATCGGCGAGTTGGTCGGCGAGGGGCTCGAGCGCGCGATCCTGGGTGCGATGATTTGCGAGTTGGGCGCGCAGGGAGTTCTGATCCCGGGTGACGACGGGAATCTGCTCCACCTTTCCCTCGTGATCGATCAGGTCGAGTCTCTCAAGGGAAACCCAGGCCCGCTCCGAAAATCGGGTATCGACTTCTTCCGGGGAGATGAGCAGGGTCCCAGGGTTCCCCACGATGCGCCCCGCCTCCCGGGCGGCACGATGATTGGCCGTGGCCTCCTCGCAGTACTCGCGCAGTCGTTGGCGGCCGGCGTCGGGATCGTCGAGGAGGACGAGGGTATTCGGGGGCAGGTAGTCGAGAGCGCTTTCCTGTTCGGGTTGGAGAAGCTGGGATAGGGCCTCGACTCCGGGCGGGGCATCGCCGCGCAGGAGTGCATTCATGCACTCGTCGATCTCGGCCCGGGGGGTTCCGCACTCCGCGCCCAGTTGCCGAATCGCATCGCCCCGGGCGACGACGAGATCGCGGTTCAAAAGCAATTCCCGGGCGGGCGGGGCTACCGCGAAGGCGAGGCGCGCCAGGGAGCGCTGGTTCGCGGCGTCGAATTCCCGGATCGAATCGACTTCATCTCCGAAGAACTCGACCCGGATCGGATTCGGAAGGTGGGGCGGGAAGAAATCGACGATGCCCCCGCGCAGGGCAAATTCTCCGGCTTCCGAGACCAGGGGCATGCGCGCATAGCCACTGGACGCCAATGAACTCACCCATTCGTCTCGCTCCAGGTTCTGCCCCACCGCGATTTCTCGGCAGGCCGCGCGGAAGGGTTCCCGCGCCGGGACGCGCAGGGCCAGGGCCGTCCAATCGCTGATCACCACCGGGATCCGATCCCCGGGCTCGCGCTTCGCATCGGCGGCGACCAGCCAGCGGTAGAGGACGTCCACACGCTGAGTCGTGATGAAGGGCTGCGGGGAGAAGCGTTCGTAGGGGAGCGTGTCGTGGCGGGGGAAGGCGCGGATCGGGAAAGGATCGCCATTCACACCCAGGGTACTGCCGAGATCCGCCATCAGGCGGTCGCAGCCCTTGGCCGAGGATCCGACGATCAAGACCGGATCATCGCCGTGAGCCCGAATCAACTCCGCGGCCATCACCGCCGGCGATCCGCCGCGTAAACCCGTGAGCCGTACGGGTCCCCTTCGCTGCTGGACCTGCTCGGCCAGCCTTCGGAGCGCGGGCTCGCGGCGGTTACGACGTGTGGGCATCGGGCGTCTTCTCTTGGCTTCGTTTCGCTTCCGCTCCGGCTCTGAAGTCGGACGCCTTTCTCGGCTGGCTCGGCTGGCTGGAACGGTCGTGGGGCGGGATGTCGGATTTGCGGGCCGTGGCCCGAACGCAGGGAAGCCCGACGCATCCCGATCAGGGGGGTGCGCGGGCCGATTCTGGCAGCGTCAGTCTAGCCCGGATTCCGTCCCGGGTTCGATCGACTCGCCGGGGCGCGGCTCCTTGTCCGGGGGCTGCTCAGAGGGCCGGACTTCCCGCATCGGGGCGAGCGACCCGGAGCGAGCCCAGGTAGTCGCAGGTGCGCGCCGCGATTTCCTTCCACGCGTATTCGGTCTCCAGGATTCTGCGCGCCTCGGCGCCGAGTCTCGAGGCCAGATCCGGGTCGTCGTTCAGACGCGCGAGCGCCCCTGCGATCCCGGCCCCACCCGCCCCGGCCTCGAGCAATAGTCCGGAGCGTTCGTTCTCGAGGGCGACGGCCACTCCTTCGAAGGCCACGATGGGTCGGGCGGCCGCCATATAGTTGAGGAGCTTGATGGGGAAGCCACCCCGCCTTCGGCGGGCCATGACGAGGCAGTGGGCACCATAAATCAACTGCTGCATTTCCTCGAAATTTTCGACGTGTACGAAGCAGAGCCCCGAGGCTTCGGCGGCCGCCCCGGGCTTCCCCGATTCTCCGGCGTGGCTGGCGACGACGATCGGGGGAGCCGATTCCGGAAGTCGACTCGCGGCCAGGCGGAGCAGGTCGAGTTCCTGGTAGCGATCGCGATTGCCCGAATAGAGCGTATAGGCTCCCGGAATCAGAGCGTATTTCCGGCAACTCTCCGCGATCGAAGCCGCGGAGGGTCCGGGCCCCGGATCGCCCCCGGGAGGCAGCATCGCCACTGGCTCGCGGGCCTGGGGCTCCAGTTTTCGCCGGGCTTCTTCGCATAGAGCGATGATGCCATCGGCGCGACGCGCCAGCAGGGAATCGATCCGGATCCCGAGCCCCCGGGCCCCGGTTCCCAAGCGCTCGGGGAGATAGGCGGAAAGCTCGTATCCCAGGATCGTGTGGGCGACGTAGACCACCGGCACCCGGGTCTCGGCTCGCGTCGCCAGGGCGACCCAGGCGGCTTCGGCGTTGTGGGCCAGGACGAAGTCGAAGGGCCTGCCGGCCCTTCGTTCGATCCGGGCCCGTCGCCTCCAGGTGGAGAGCAGGGCCAGATCGGCGATGGGCTTGCCCCATTGAGGTCCGGACCCCATGCGCTTTGGAGACAGGCCGGGCCGCGGATGGAATCGCGGCAGGTCGAGGGGGGGCTGACCGCTGCCCCGTCCATAGGTGAAGAGAGTGGGGTGGGCCCCGGCCGCCCTGAGCGCGCGGGCCTGTTGAAGAAAGAATATCTGCGAGCCCTGGTGGTGGGGAAAGGGGAATGCGCCCAGGAGTGCCAGGCGCAGGGATTCGGCTCGCCTCATCCCGTTTCGCTGCGCGCCCGCGCGGGCGACTCCACCTTGCGCAATTCCCGGTAGAGAGAACCGAGTTCCACGCAGGCCTTGAGAATCACCCGGGGGTGCGCACCGCTCTGGCGTCCATAACGCCTTCGCCGGTGCCGGATGGGCACCTGATGGATCTTGAAGCCCTCGGTTCGCGCCCTCACCAGCAACTCGGTATTGATGAAGGCCCCCACCGAGGAAAGGGGGATCGACTCCACCACGCGTCGGCTGAAGAGTTTGAACGCACAGTCGATATCCCGTACCCGCAGCCCGAAGACCAGGCGCATCAAACCGCTCCAGACGCGCGCGATCAGGATGCGGGGCCAGGGATCTCGGCGCGGAGAGCGATAACCCGCCACGATGTCGAAGTCATCGGCGTGGGCCAGCAGGTCTGCGAGTTGTTCGAGGTCGAATTGGAGATCCGAATCGCTGAAGAAGATCGATTCACCCCGGGCCTCATCCAATCCCGAGCGCAGGGCCGCCCCATAACCGCTATTGCGGGCGTGGTGCACGACGCGAATACGGGGATCTTCTTCCGACCAGGCGTCGAGCAGTGCGGGGCTCCGATCGCGCGACCCATCGTTCACGACCACGATTTCGAAATCCCCGGCCAGGTCTCCAGCGATCTTGCGGGCGCTCCTGATCAGGGTGTCGAGGTTGCCCTCCTCGTCGAAGGCCGGGAAGACCAGGGATAGGCGGGGTCGCTGCGGGCTTTGCTCTGTACCGGGACGATTCAATCGAGATACCCCAGCGCGCGCAGGCGGCCCGCCACCCTTTCCTCTTCTTCCGGGGTGTATGCAACGGGCTCCAATGCGGATTCCTCGCCTTTCGTCTGCCATCGCAGTCCCATCGCCCGCGCCAGAGCCTTCGGAACTTCCACCAGGGACGTGGGAGCCGGCAGGGAAGATTCGTCTCCCCGGGCACCACTGGCAATAAAGATACCGTGATTGCGATGCGTTCCGTTCATCCCCCGCCCGCGGCCTCCCCCCAATGCGTCCCCCTCGAGGCGCTCGATGGCCGGGGGCGGGCCGGGGGTCTGCCCCCTCGCGCAGGCGACGGCCTCCCCGTGTTGCCAGGGGGTGGGAACCAGGGACAGCCCGTAGCCCCGATCCAGGGCGAGTTCGATCACGATGTCGGGAGCCCGGGCCACGAAGGGCCCGCGATAGATTTCCTCGCGTCGGGTCGCCCGGGCGATCACCGGGTTGCCATTCGGGAGCCGCCACTGCCGGAGCAGCGCGAGGATGCGATCCCGCAATTCCTCGTAGTCCTCGGGGCTCACGCAACCCCGCTTCTCCCGGCCCGCCAAGTTGATCCAGAGGCCCGGTTGGGTATTGGCCTCTTCGCAGAAGGCGAGGGTCCGGGTCCAGTCGAAACCCCCGAAGCGAATCGTGCTTTCGAGACCGGCCGCGGCTCCCCGGGCCCGTCGAAAGAGGATCTGGGCGAGTCCGGGCGGAAGCCACCCCAGGGCGGCGTCCCGCAGCCATTGGGCGCTCCGATCCCACTCCAGCCAGCGGCGCTTGCGGCGGGCGAGCAATCCATTCTGCGCGAGGTAGCGGTTCATGTAGACGACGAAATCCGCGGCTCCCCCCATCCCGTGGTCCGAGGCCACGACGCAGAGGGCATCCTCCCCGTAGGCGTCCCGCAGGCGTGCGCAGGCTCGGTCGAGGGCGCGGTATACATCCGCAACCGCAGTGCGGCGCCGAGGGCTGGCGTGGGGATCGTGCCGCGGGCTCCCGGGGTCGTGATCCCGCCAATAGTGGTGGCCCACGGTGTCACTCTCGGAAAAGACGACCCACATCAACTCGGGCCGCCCGCCGTCGGCTTTCATCTCTTCGAGGGCGATGCGGGCGAATTCAGTTTTGCGCTCGATGCGCGCGAGCAGGGTCGCGACCGCCGTCTCGTGGAAATCCTCGCCCCGGGCGGACTCGTCGAGATCCGGGCGCATCCAGGGACCGGCCCGCGCCGCGATGCGGCGGTAGAGGGGCGGATTGCTCGTCGACTCGGCGTCGCTCGCATTCGAGACGGGAGCGTCGAAGCCCGGAACCAGCAGGCCGTCCAGGCTTTCCGGGGGGTAGGTGGCGGGCAATCCCAAGACCAGCACCCGGCCCCCCGCCCCGCAGACCGCGGCTTGGAGGGTCTCACCCCGCCGATCGGAGGCATTCAGGAAGCGAATCCGGTACTCGCCGGGCAGTTTCTGGGAAAAATCGAAAATCCCGTGTTCCCCGGGCTCCAGGCCGGTCATGAAGGATGACCAGGCGGGAAAGGTGACGGGGGGAATCGTCGAGGCCAGGGGGTGGGCCTTTCCCCCGGAGATCCAGCCGCCGAGGCAGGGCAATTGCCCCGCCGCGACCATGGGGTCGATGACGTCGAAACTGGCGCCATCGAGGGCGATCAGCAGCAGGGGTCGCAGAGGCGAGCTTCCATTCCCGGCCGAGGCAGTCATTCCGGGGCCCCATGGGGCTTTTTTATCCCGCTTCCGGGGATCGGATTCCCGAAGCTCGATATTCCCGCCCCAGCGGTGGGCATTCTTCCCCTTCCGGGGCCGGAGTCGGTTGGATTCCCGAGGTGGCTCGACATGGGCGACGGCTCTTCCTATATTGCGGCGCCGCGACGGACGAGCCGAGAAAGAGATCGGCCCTCGCCGCGAGGTAGCGAGAGATAGCGAGAATAGAGAGCGGATTCGAGGCCGGGAGCGGCCACCGCCAAGACAGGCAGGTTCCCCCTGCCCCTGTGGCCCGCGAAGAACGACCCTCGGTCGTTCCAATCCGGAGCCAGGAGACCCACCGTGCCCATCGAACTCCTCTGCCGAAAACTCGGCATGACGCAAATCTTCAGCGAGGCGGGTGAATCGATTCCCGTCACCGTGCTCGAGGCGGGTCCCAATACCGTCGTCCAGATCAAGCGAGGCGACGGTCCCGACGGCTATTCGGCGGTTCAACTCGGTTTCGGCGATCGCAGGGAGAATCTCTTCAACAGGCCCGAACGCGGTCACTTCGCCCGGGCGGGTGTGAGCCCCTTGCGCTTCCTGCACGAGAGTCGCCTCGAGGCCGACGAACTCGAAGGTCTGGAAGTCGGCCAGGAATTCAAGGCGGATCTCTTCGAAGCCGGCCAGCGGGTGGATGCCATCGGAACCTCGAAGGGTCGCGGCTATACGGGAGTGGTGAAGCGCCACGGCTTCAAGATCAAGAAGCGAACCCACGGCACCCATGAGTATTTTCGACATCCGGGTGCAATCGGGGCCAGCGCCTGGCCGGCCCGGGTCTTCAAGGGGGGCAAGCAGGCCGGGCAATTCGGCAACGCCCGGGTGACGACCCTGAATCTCGAAGTCGTGCGCGTCGACGCCGAGCAGAATCTCGTTTTCCTGCGCGGAGCCGTGCCGGGTCATCGCAAGGGCCTGGTTCGAATCCGCCCGGCCATCAAGTAGTCTCCCGTCGCCCGCTACGAGCGCAGAGATCATTTTCACCAGCGTGCCAAGCGCGAGGGTTTTCGTTCGCGTGCGATCTATAAATTGGTGGAGTTGCAACGGGCCCACGGCATTCTGCGGCCCGGTCAGCGGGTGATCGACCTCGGTTGTTGGCCCGGTGGCTGGCTCCAGCAGGCCGCCCGGGTGGTGGGCGCGAAGGGGCGCGTGGTGGGAGTCGATCTGAAACCCTTGGACCCCCCCCTCGAAGAGCCGAATGTGATCGCCCTGGTGGCCGATATCGAGGATCCAGAACTGCCCGGGAAGATTCTCGACCAACTCGACGGGAGCGCCGATCTCCTGCTCTCCGACGCCGCCCCCAAGTTGACGGGGGTGCGCGAGGTCGATCGTGCCGCCGAAGAGCGCCTGCTGGTGGCGATCGAATGGCTTTTGCCCTGCCTGCTGGGAGAGGGAGGTGACCTGTTGGCGAAACTCCTGGAGTGTCCCGAGACCCAGGAGTTCAAGCGCCGCATGCGCGACCAATTCCGCGCGGTCAAGACCGTGCGGGTCCGGGCGACCCGCAAGGGCAGCAGCGAGCACTACCTCCTGGCCCGAGGCTTTCGGGTCGAGAAGTCAATCGGATAGAATCGTGGTTCGCCAGCGAAAGGAGTCTTCAGTGTCAGCCGAGCGTCCCTTCCAGGTTTTGGGCATTCAGCAGATCGCCGTCGGGGGTCTCGACAAGGCCAAGCTGCGGCGCTTCTGGGTCGATACCCTGGGCCTGAGCTATGCGAGCAGTTTTCGCAGCGAAAACGAAAACGTGGACGAGGATATCTGCGAAGCGGGCAGTGGCCCCCTGAAGGTGGAAGTCGATCTCATGCAGCCGATCGATCCCGCAAAGCGCCCGAAGGTGCATGAGCCCGCTCTCAATCACGTGGGCCTCTGGATCGATGATCTCGCGGTGGCGGTGAGTTGGCTGGAGGCCGAGGGCGTGCGTTTTACTCCGGGCGGCATTCGCAAGGGGGCCGCGGGTTTCGACGTCTGCTTCGTCCATCCCAAGGGCAATGCCGAGGCGCCGATCGGTGCGGAGGGGGTGCTGGTCGAACTCGTCCAGGCCCCCCCGGAAGTCCGCGAAGCGTTCGCGACCCTCGCCGCCGCCCAGGAGCACTGAAAAGGGACTGCTGGGCGCGGCATCCGGGGCATTCATTCGATACGTCTTCAAGCGAGGCGAGGAGGGTACGGAAATGGAAATCATGCAGCCGGGAATCCTGATCGACGACATCGCTTTTGGCGAGGGGCCGCGCTGGCACGAGGGCCGACTCTACTTCTCCGACATGCACAGCCAGCGGGTCTGGGCCGTGGACCTCGAGGGGCGCCGCGAAGAGATCTGCATCGTTCCCAACGATCCCTCGGGCCTCGGCTGGCTTCCGGATGGGCGTATGCTGGTGGTTTCCATGCGCGACCGTTGCCTGCTGCGCCTCGAGGCGGATGGCGCACTCAGCCAGGTCGCGGACCTCTCTTCCCAGGCCACCTTTCATTGCAATGACATGTTGGTGGATCGGCGGGGTCGCGCCTACGTGGGTAATTTCGGCTGGGATCTGCACGCAGGCGGAGATCCGCAGCCCGCGGATCTGGTGCTCGTGAACCCCGACGGCGCGACCCGGGTGGTGGCCGAGGGACTCGAATTTCCCAATGGCGCCGTCATGAGCGATGACGGAGGGACCCTGATCATCGGCGAGACCATGGGGCGGAGGCTCACGGCATTCGACGTGGCCGACGACGGCGGCCTTTCGAATCGCAGGGTCTGGGCCGAGACCGAGGGCATCCTGCCAGACGGCATCTGTCTCGACGCCGAGGGGGGCATCTGGGTCGCTTCCCCGATCAGCCACGGCTGCGTGCGTGTTCTCGAGGGGGGTGAGTTGACCCATAAGGTGGAGGTCGAGAACCAGGCCTTTGCGTGTATGCTCGGGGGTCCGGATCGCCGACATCTCTTTATCTGCACGGCGGGCAATAGCGAACCCGACGCCTGCAAGCAGGATCGGGACGGTCGCATCGAATGGCTCGAAGTGGAGGTGCCGGGCGCGGGTCTGCCCTGAGGCCGCCGTCCTTTCATCGCGCCCGCGGATGCGGGCGTCCCCCTCAACCGCTCGCCGAGCGGCGCGATCGTCTCAACGGCGCGGGAACCTCAGTTCGCGGGTGTCGATCGATGTCGCGAGATGAAATCCTCGAGCAGCCATTGGGAAATGCTCAGCCGGCCGGGAAAGGTCTTGGGAAGTTCGTTGATGTGAAAGAAGTCGGCGGCTTCCATCTCCTCGTCGTAGTCCGTGCTGACCTGGCCGCTGGCGTAACGCGCCTGGAAGCCGAGCATCAGGGAGTTGGGGAAGGGCCAGGGTTGGCTGCCGAAGTAGCGTACGTCGCTGACGACGATACGAGTTTCCTCGTAAACCTCTCGAATCACCGCTTCCTCGGCGCTTTCCCCGGGCTCGACGAAGCCCGCCAGGACACTGAAGATGCCGGGGGGAAAATGCTTGGCCCGGCCGAGGAGGATTTCGGGTCCGCGCTCGACGGCCACGATCATCGCCGGGGCAAGACGCGGATAGAGGGGAACCTTGCAGCGCGGGCATGCGCGCGAGCGATCCGACTTGGAGAGTTCGGTCGCGCTTGCGCAGGCGCCACAGAATTGATGGCTTCGATCCCAATCGACAATCTGGACGGCGCGTCCCGCCAGGGCGTGGAGCTCGGGCTCGAAGGCGCCGAATAGCATGCCCAGATCCCGGATCTGGAAGCCCTGGGGCGCAGTGAAATCCTCGGGCAATTCTGCGGAATAGCAGTGACGCTCTTCGAAGCATCCCAGGTATTGGGTGCGGATGGCCTCGATGCCCCGGGTGTCGATTATTTCGACACTGGGCAGCCGATCATCCGATGTCACCAGTAATTTGCGCCCCGCGAAGGCAAAGAGGAGGGGCTCGGGTCCGGGATCCTCCGGAGGCAGGTGACCCGGGACGAAAGAAAAGGGGGCGGCGTCTTTCATATTCGAGAAGGCTAGCGCACACCCGGGCGGCTCCCGAGGGTGGAGCATGGTAGGATTCCGCCGATGTTGGCCTTGGAGATGCGAGCGGTCACGAAGCGATACGGCGAACGGGCCGCACTTTCCGGGGTGAGCCTCGCCCTGCCCGAAGGCAGCGCGCTGGGGTTGCTCGGACCGAACGGTGCGGGGAAAACAACTGCCCTCAGGCTGATTCTCGGGCATGTGCATCCCTCGCAGGGAGAGGTCAGGCTCCAGGGACTCGATCCCTACTTGCCCGCTTCGCGCGAGGAAGTCGGTTATCTGCCGGAGCGGCTGGTCCTGCCCCACCACCAGTCAGTGGGCGCCTTCCTGAATCTGCACGCAGGCCTTGCGGACGCACGGCGCGCGGGAGAAGTCGAGGCGGTCGCCGAGCGGACGGGGGTCGGCGACCGCCTGGGGGATCCCCTGGGAAGTCTCTCCAAGGGTCTGGCCCAGCGAGTGGGCTTCGCCCAGGCGTTGCTGGGCCGACCCCGCATTCTGCTGCTCGACGAGCCGAGCACGGGTCTCGACCCGATCGGGATGCGAGAGGCTCGCAGCTGGATTGCCGAGGCCAAGGACGCGGGTTCTTCCGTGCTGGTGAGTTCCCACCTGCTCTCCGAGGTGGAGCGGATCTGTGATCGGATCGCGATTCTCCACGAGGGTCGGATCATCTCCGAGGGAGCGATCGAGGAGATCGTGGAGGAGGGAGAGGATCTCGAGGATGCCTTCGTGCGTCTGGTGGCCGGGGGTTCCGGGGGCTCCGCGCATGGGCTCTGAAATGCGAGCCCTGGTTCTGTTGGCCCGCGAGGGCCTGCGCGACGCCGCCCGACGCCGGGTCGTGCCCGCGGTCGTGGGTCTATGCCTGCTCACGATGGCTCTGGTCAATAGCTGCACCCAATGCAGCCCCCGGGTCGAGACCTCGGATGGGGGCGTCGCGGTCTTCGAGGTTTTCGCATGGGGGGGCATGGCGGCAATCTCCATCCTGGCCACCTGGTGCGTAATTCTGGCGGGCCTCGTGGCCGCCGATCATCTCTCTTCCACCCTCGAGGATGGCAGCGCCCTGCTGGTCCTGTCACGTCCGATTTCTCGGCGCACTTTTGCGTTCGCGCGGCTTCTGGGCGCGCTCGCGGTTTCGGTCGGAGCGGCGGTCTTCGTTCTCGGGAGCACCGCCATGCTGCTGGCCTGGAGGGGAGGTCTGCCCCTCGCCCCGGCCCTGCTGGCGATCTTAGCCACCATCGCGAGTTGTATGGTGGTCGGCAGCCTCGCCATGGTCTCTTCCCTCTATCTCCCCCGAATCGTCACCTTCCTCGCGGTGATCGGGGGCGTGGCGACGATCGCATTGGCGAATCTGATGTCGGCTTCCGGAGTTCCACTCGGCGAGATCTCCAGGCTTCTCGACGAGATGGGCCCGCCGATCCTGGATTCCGTCATCTTTTCCCTTCGCCCGTGGTCGGGTGAGGCCTACGACGGGGCCTCGATGCTGAATATGCTGGCTCGCTTTGCGGTTTGGGGAGGGGGAAGTCTCGCGACGCTCTTCTTCCTCTTCGATCATCGAGAACTGACCCACCACGAGTCGCGCTGAGCTGAATCGAACTTTCAGTTCTCCTCGCCGCCCTCATCTCGCCATTCTGCCCGCTCGTAGGCCTGGCCGGCGTAGACGTACGAGACCGGCCCGATGCGCGATGCCCGTCCGGGCATCGATGGCACGTCCGGTCAGCGGGAAGTGCCTGGCGTACCCGAGCCCCAGGCGATGGACCCGGAGCATGCTCGTCGGCGTAGCGAGAACTCGCGATGGCACCTAACCGATCCGGAAGCTCTGCTCGTCGTCGCCGCTTTCTTCCCATATGCTCCCGGGGCCCCAACCGCAGCCTCGTTGCAGAGGAGGAATTTATCAGCATGACGATTCGCAGGAAGTGCCGACTCGGAATCCTTCTGATCCTGGGTCTCGCTCTCGTCGCCTTCTTCGTGGACGAAAAGGCGGGCCCCGATATCGAAAACGGCAGCACCCTGGTGCTCAAAATCGAGGGAGAATACCTGGAGGCCGGTCAGGCGCCCTGGGTCTCGAAATTGCTCGGCGAGCGGCGGCGGCCCTTCGTGGGCCTGCTCTCGACCTTCGCCATGGCGGAGCGGGACGATCGAATTGCGAATGTGGTGATCGTGGTGCGGCCCCTGGCGCTGGGCTGGGGGAAGATCGAGGAATTGCGCGATGCCATCGGGCGCCTGAATTCCGCGGGGCGGCATACGATCGCCTATCTCGAGATGGCGGTCCTCAGCGGGTCCCGGGAATATTTCCTGGCCAGTGCGGCCGACGAGATTCGGATGGTTCCGGGCGGCACCGTGCCCGTATTGGGATTGGCGGCGGAATATCTTTTTCTCGGAGGCCTTTGGGAGAAGATCGGCATCGAGTTCGATGTCGCCAAGGCGGGTCGCTACAAGAGTGCGGTCGAAGGGGTCGCGGGCAAGGGGATGTCCGACGCCTCGCGCGAGATGGCGAACTCCTTGCTCGATTCCACGTATGAACTCCTCGTCTCGGGTATCGCCGAGGGTCGCGACCTGACCCGGCAACAGGTGCTGGAGGTGATCGACAAGGGCCCCGCAACGCCCATCGAATTGCAGGAATTGGGGCTGATCGACGGAATCCAGCATCTCGATATCCTGCTCGATGAAATCGCCGGACCCATCCTCAGACACGATACCTACGCGGGTCTCGATCCCGCGGAGATCGGATTCGACCCCGTTTCGGAGGTGGCCCTGATCTATGGCAGCGGGACGGTGGTAGGAGGGCACGGCTCGCGGGGCAATTCGGATTTCGCGGCATCGCGCGCCGCGAAATCCCTCCAGCAGGCGGTCGATGATTCCGAGATCGACGCCATCATCCTGCGTATCGACAGCCCCGGTGGTTCCGCTCTGGCCTCGGAGCAGATCTGGCGCGCCATCATCAAGGCCCGCCAGAGCGGCAAGCCCGTCATCGCCTCGTTCTCCGATCTGGCGGCCTCGGGGGGATATTATGTGGCCGTGGCCGCGGATGAGATCGTCTCCAACCAGGCGACGCTGACCGGCTCGATCGGGGTCTTCGCCCTGCGGCCGGTTCTCGGCGGCGGGCTCGCCAAGCTCGGGGTGGAAGTCGAATCCCTGACCCGTGGACGGCATGCGGATTTCATGCTCTCGAGCCAGAAGCTCTCGCAGAGCGATCAGCTGCGCCTGCAGAATCTGATCCTCGATACCTACGGACTCTTCATCGAAAGGGTTGCCGAGGGTCGGGACATGACGGAAGAGAGGGTCGACACCGTGGCCCAGGGCAGGGTCTGGACGGGAATCCAGGCCTACGAGCGGGGTCTCGTCGACCATCTCGGCGGGCTCCACATGGCGGTCGGGCGGGTGCGGGCCCGACTCGGTCTCGACGCCGACGCCGACGTGGCCCTGGTCTCCTTTCCGCCGCCGCGTTCCCTGGGAGAAGAATTGGCGGATGCCCTGGACTCGCGTCTCGAGGTCGCATGGCTCAGCTATTTGCGACTGCCCGACCGCCTGGAGCGCATCGCCCGCCAATGGCTCGAATTGGAGCCGGGAAGTCCGCTCCTGATTCCGCCCTTTCTGGTCGAGATTCACTGAAGTAGGAGTCCGGGATGGCATTCATCGAAGCGAGTGATGGCGTCGAACTCTACGTCGAGAGGCATCCGCGGGGGCGGTCCGGCGGCGGGCTGCCGATTCTCTTCTCCTGCGCGTACTCGACTACGCGCGCGAATTGGTACCCCCAGGCGGCTAGCCTCGCGGAGGCCGGATATCGGGTAGGGCTCTGGGATTATCGTGGGCACGGTCTTTCCAGTGCACCCGACGCCGCCGAAGCGTATACGATGAGCCAAGTGGTTTCCGACCTCGGCCGGATCGTCGACTGGCTGGCACCCGGAGAGGCCTGCGTGTTGGCGGGCCTCTCCTTCGGGGGCCTCGCATCGCTCCACTATGCATTCGCACATCCGGAACGGGTGGCGGGATTGGTTCTGGCCGGAACCGGTCCCGGATTCAAGAACGCGGAAGCCGCGGCGGAATGGCGCCGCCGCTCGGAAAAGACGGCGGATTATATCGAGAGCCGGGGGCTCGAGGAATTCGTCAGCGGCAAAGCGGGCGCGACCTGCGTCGGCCGCAAGCCCGAATTGCCCGCCGCCCAGCGGGCCGCCGATGCCATCCGGGCCCAGAATGCCCGGGGTCTGGCCCAATTCGGGCGTCACGTCACGGGATCGGCACCGTCGGTGATCGATGAGCTCCAGCACATCGATGCGCCGGCCCTGGTGGTGGTGGGCGAGGAGGATCTCGGCTTCCTGCGCGCCGCCGAGGTGATGGCGGCGAAACTGCCCCGCTGCCAATACGAACGGATCGCCGGCGCCGGGCATATCGTCAACATCGAGGCCGCCGACGTATTCAACCGGCTGCTGACCGGATTCCTGGCTGGGATTCCCATCCCCGCCCCCGCCCCTCCCGATTCGCCCGGGGGCTGAAGGGGATTCAGAAGCGGGAAAGCCCACAATACGGGCCTTCCCCTCGGGGCAACGAAGTTTTTTCGAATCGATCCGCAACTTCGTGTATCGCACGGGGTTGAATACGGTACACGGAGGTGAATTTGGACCCCATGGACCCGGACGTTCTCTTGATGCTGGCCTTTCAAGAGGGTGATGACGCGGCCTTCGACCAGCTCTTCAAGCAATGGGCGGGGCCCCTGGTGCGTTATCTCGAGCGGATGCTGGGCGATCATGCGGGTGCCGAGGAACTCGTGCAGGAGACTTTCCTCAGGGTCTACCGCGCCCGGGAGCGCTACGAGGCGCGGGCGCGTTTTTCCACCTGGCTCTACCGCATCGCGACGAATCTGGCCCTGAACGAGCTGAAACGTCCGCGGCGGCGCAATCTCCACGAGGAGAGCGATCAGGTCGTACTCGAGGCGCGGGGTCCCGATATCGAGAGCCGGGTGGAGTCGAAGAGAATCGGACAGGAGGTCGAAAGGGAATTGGAAAGACTGCCCGAGAGACAGCGCATGGCGCTGTGGTTGTCCGCCGCCGAGGGACATTCCTACGCGGAGGTGGCCGCGATCCTGGACACCACGGAAAAATCCGTGAAGGCCCTGGTGCATCGGGCTCGTTCGGCCCTGATCGATCGCCTGGGCTCCTATGCGGATCCCCTGGCATCGACACCCAGGCGCGGTGTCGCATGAACCCGAATACCGGGGCCGTCGCGGATGCGGATGGCGCAATCGAAAGATAAGGGAGGATCGGATGCGCGGGAAACGTGAATCCCCGAGCGGCGGTGGTGGCGATGGTGGCGGCAGCGAGAGCGAAACGAATGGCAGCAGCGGCAACCGCGGAAGCGACGAAAATAGCGAGAGACGCGAGAGCAACGAAGTCAATGAAGGAAGAAACGGATATCCAGAAGGCCGGTGATCAATCCCCGGGGAAGGCGGCGACATGACCAGACGAACCCTCGACAGCATTCGCGATGATGAGGATCTATCGGCATTGCTCGACGGCGAGCTTCCGCCCGATCGGGAAGGAAGGCTGCGTCGCCGACTGGTGGATGAACCCGAACTGGCGCAGCGCCTCGGCGAGATGGGGGCCCTGACCGGAGAGTTGTCGGCTCTCGCAGAAGCCGAGGTCGAGCCCCGGCGAATCGATCGAATGCACGCGGCACTGCGGGCCCGGATCGATGCCGAAGGATCGGATGCGGATGCCGGAGGCGAAGCCGAAGTCATTCCGCTGCGCGCTTATCTGCGCCGGGGAGTTCCCATGGCGGTCGCCGCGGCGGCGGCACTGGCCCTCTACCTCGCATTGGGCCGAACGCCTTTGCGGACTCCGGATCCCGTACCGGAGTTCGCAAAGGCGCCGCGCCAGGAGACGATCATCGAAGAGGTTTCCCCTCCATCCCTTTTCGTCCCGGAGGAAATTCAGAGCCAGGTCGCCCTGGAGGGTACAGACGGGGCGGGCCCGGGGGTTGTCGCCGAGAAGGATGGCGGGGATCTCGCTGAGAGTTCCCAACGGGTCGCACGCTCGCAGTCGACGACGTCCTCCACGGAGAATGCCGGCCAGGTCCCCGGTCTGGAGATGCCCGGATCGAAAGCCCCGGCCGAAGCCCTGGAGGAGTATCGCGACGAGGAAATCGCCATCGCCTTCGATTACGAGATGCTGATCGATTACGAGGTGATCGAGAACCTGGAACTCCTCGAACTGATCGATACAGCGGAATTCACGGAGCAGATATGAACCGAAGACTGCCTATTCTCATCGTCGCGACCGCTCTCGTCGGCCTCGGCATCGTTTCCACGGCCACGGGGGCGGATCCGAAAGTGAAATCCGAGATATTGGATCGCGTTCCTCCCGGGCAGTTGGAGGCCGGCCGCGATGCGCTCAGCCTCGAAGAGCGTCGACGACTTCGAAATAACCTGCGTCGCCGCGGGCGGGATGCCGAGGCGGTTGAACGCAACCAGATTCGCGCCGAGCGCGAGAAATGGCGCAATCGCTTTCGCGATGAATTCGATCAGGCCGAACGGGATTCCCTGCGTGAACGAATACGCGAGCGAACCATGCGCCACGAGCGAGGGGGGGATCATTCCACCCGCGAACGTCCGAAGCTGAAGCGCCCCCTGCAGGAGTTGGATTCTGGAGAGCGGCAATCCCTGCGCCGGAGGCTGCGGGAACTCTCGCCGACGGAGCGCGAGGAATTGCGCGGAAGGATCCGGGAATTTCGCTCCCTCGCCGCGGACGAAAGGTCCGAGATCCGGGCACAACTCGAGGAATTGCGACAGCTTCCGAAACCGGAGAGGGATCGCCTGGAGTCCAATCGAGAGCGCTGGAAGTCGCTCTCGGCGGATGAAAGGAAATCTCTGCGCGAGAAGATGCGCCGTTTCAGGCAGCTGACCCCAGAGGCGCGCGAGGAATTCCTGGACCGCGTACTGGGCCGATCCGCCGAGAGCGGGAACGAACCCCAATGAATGGGCCGGGCGGCGGGCCGACTAGAAATCCGGCGTGGGAATTCCCTGATCCTTCGCATACGAGACCAGGGCTTTCAGCCCACCGGCAAAATGCCAGGCCTGCATTCCCTCGCGTCGCATCAATTCCGCGAGATGACCGCTCTTGAGTCCGAACTCGCAGTAGAGCACGTAGCGGCGGCCGGGATCCATGGATCGATAGGATCGCAGGGCGTTGGGAAAATCGAGGAAGAGGGCGTCCGGATGGTGCCAGCCCTGAAATGCCGCCTTGGAGCGAAGGTCGAGGACCACGGCGTTTTCGGGGATTTCCTCGATCTGGATTTCCGGCCGCTCGAGGCTTTCGAGATCCAGGGTGCGCAGGTCGAAGCTGCTGCGTTCCGCGAGGGCTCGCTCGAGGATTGCCGGATCCAGGCGGGCTTCCTCCGCCTCGATCTGGGCCAGGCTGGCGCGGGTGGCGGGTTTGCTGGGCACGATCGCGCAGTATTCCGCGACCTTGGCGGAGAGGTCATGGGTGCCGATTCGGCGCGAGTACTCGATGATCTCATCCTTGTTGAAGCCGACCAGGGGGCGCAGGATCGGCACGGTTCCGCCGCTGGAGATCACCGCCAGATTCTGCAACGTCTGGGAGGAGACCTGGCCGATGGCCTCGCCGGTGACGATCGCTGCGGCCTCGCGATCCGTGGCGACCGCCTCGGCGGCTCGAACCATCAGCCTCTTGAGTACGATCTGCCAGAAGCGGGTCGTGACCCGCGCTTGAATATTTCTCGATACGGCGTCGAAATCGATCGCGTGGAAATGGGGCCGAGTGCCGTGGGACCAGCGGTCGGCCAGGATCTTCACGACCTCGAGAGTTTCGAGCTGATGCCTGCGGCCCCCGAGGTTGCAGAAGACGTAGTCGAGGGCGACGCCCCGCTTCATTATCAACCAGGCGGCCACCGCGGAATCGAATCCTCCCGACACCAGGGCGATGGCGCGGCCCTCGCAGCCCAGGGGGAGTCCTCCGGGTCCCGCCGTATTCTCTCGAAAGAAGTAGGCGCTCTCCGCCATCACCTCGATGGATGCCGTGACCTCGGGAGCGCTCAATGAAACCCCCTTCGCCCCGGGCAGAAGCGCGGCTCCGAGTTTTCGCTGCAGGTCTTCGGAGCGGACGGGAATCCGCCGCCGCTCTCCCACCCTGCGAGCTCGTACGGCAAAGTTTCGATCGCGGACGAAATCCGAGAAGAGGTCGACGCCCGTGGTCACCAGATCATCGAGATCGGACCAGGGGTACTCCTCGACCCGGGCCAGGGATTGAACGCCGAATACGTTCGCGAGGGCATCAGCGGCCGCCCGCAGGTTTTCATCTGCGACCCGGACGAAGATGCGGTTATGGGTCCGGGTGATCCCATGCTCGATTCCCAGCTGATTCAAGGCCTCGCGAGCGTTTCGCCTCATCCGCTGGAGAAAGCGCCGGCGGGTGGCGGGGGCCTTGGTGGTGATGTCTCCGCTAAAGCGCAGAAGAACGAGGGAACGCCCCCCCGCCACGCCTTCACGACCACGGTCTTCGCGTTCGGGATTTTCGGAAGAGGGGTCGCTCAGGGGGTTGCTCCTTGCGTCGGCCACTCCTGCCGACGAGATTTGGGCCGGGTGGGAATCTGCCCAGAATCGATTTCTCCATCATAGAGCAGCTGATGGCCTCACGGTGCCTCGCCGGGCTGTGGTCCGAGGAGCGGTCGGGCGGTCCTCTCCGGGCGGCTCGAGGGTGGGGCGCCGCGTCGAAAGCCAATTGGGCGGGTTCGCTGCTTGCGAGGCCAGCCGAGAATCCGCATTATCTCCGTGGAAACCGCGGAGAAGCGCCGAATCCGGCGCGCACAACAGGCGCCATTTCCGATTCGGTTCGAAACCGAATCCCATCCGGGCGCAGAGGACTCTAATTCCATGAAGCAACTCAATTTCTACCGCGAGCGATCCTTCGGATCGCACGCGATTCTCGTCTGCATCAGCGCCTGGATGTTGCTATTCGCCGGCTGCGCGACCACCGATAGCGACGCGGGCAGCGAGAACTCCGGCGGCGCGGGCGCGGGCGCAGTTGCGGGGACGGGCAGTGAGTTCAGCGACGCCGGGGCCACGGCGGGTGGGACTCGCGGCGGCGCCGGGGGCAGTGGCGCTGGCAGTTCGGGCGCAGGCGCGGCCGGCGGCTCCGGTTCTGGAGGCCCCAGCGGGTTCATGGGCCCCGACGGTTGGACGGATCTCGGGCGCGTTCATTTTGATTTCGATCGTTCGTCGATTCGATCCGACGCCGTCCCGATGCTGAAGGCCGCCGCCAAGGCGCTTCAGGCCGCCGGAACCCAGGTTCTGATCTCCGGGAATTGCGACAATCGGGGCAGCGAGGAGTACAACTTCGCCCTCGGCGAGCGTCGCGCGACGGCGGTGAAGCGCTATCTGGTCAATCTCGGGGTCTCCGATGCGCAGCTATTAACGGTGAGTTACGGCGAGTTGCGTCCCCTGAATCGGGCCAATAACGCGAAGGCCTGGGCGGAAAATCGGCGGGCGGAATTTTCGAGCGCTAAATAGCCCCGCAGATGTGATCGGAGCGGGCTCGGGGATGGTGCGCCGAGTCGCGCTCCGCTCTTCCTATACGCGCCCTACACGCGCCCCGCGGCCCAGTCGGGCGCCGATAGGCCCGGTTGGCATCCCCTCGTCTTTCTGGGATATCGTCATTCCCCGGTCGGAGTCCGCACCGGATTCATCGCGGGCCGATCTCACGATCTCAATCCCCTGTATGAAGGAGTTCCCCCATGCCTGTTCACGGCGGAAAGTTGGCGGCCCGAGCGCTCAAGAATGCCGGAGTCGAGGTTCTCTTCACCCTCCCCGGCGGTCATATCATGCCCCTGTACGACGGTTGTATGGACGAGGGCATTCGAATCGTCGATGTTCGCCACGAGCAGGCGGCCGTCCACGCAGCGGATGCCTGGGCGCGCTGCAATCCGGGCAGTATCGGTGTTGCGGCCATTACGGCGGGCCCCGGCGTGACCGATGGCGTTACGGGAATCGCGAATGCCTGGCGGGCCAACTCGCCGATTCTGATCTTTGGTGGCCAGGGGCCCTTCAGCCAACTCCGCAAGGGCTCGCTGCAGGAGATGGATCATCTGGGGGTGGTGCGGCCGATCACGAAGTTCTGTGACGCCGTCTACCAGACGGACCGAATTCCCGAATTCGTGGAGTTGGCGATTCGCCACGCCGTCTCCGGTATTCCCGGTCCCGCCTATCTCGAAATTCCGATGGATACCTGGAATGGGCAGGTGGAATGGGAGGCTGCGATGATGCCGCAGATCCGCACCGAGGCGCCGCGCATCTCGCCGGATCGCGAAGAGGTTCGCAAGGCGATCGAGGTCCTGGCGGCTTCCGAGCGCCCGATGCTGATGGCCGGGACCAGTGTCAAATGGTCCCGGGGCAGCGAGGCCATGAATCGCTTCATCGCCGAAACCCATATTCCCACCTACACGAATGGCATGGGGCGCGGCTCGGTACCCCATGACTCTCCAGAATTTCTCAATCGCTCGCGTCGTGACGCCATGCAGCGAATCGACTGCATCCTGCTGGCCGGGACCCTGCTCGATTTTCGCATGCGTTTCGGAGAGACGATTCCCGCCGATGCCAAGATCATCCAACTCGAAATGGATGCGACCCTGATCGGGCAGAATCGCGGAACCGATGTTCCCCTGGTGGGCAATCTCGCCTGCAGCTTTGAATTGCTGATAGAAGAGATGAAGAATCGCGGAGCGCAACTCGATTATTCGAGTTGGCGAGACGAGTTGCGGGAAATCGAAGCGGCCGCCGAAGCCAAGGTGGAGGCCCACCTCAACAGCGACGAAAGCCCGCTGGATTCCCAGCGCATGTGTCGCGAGGTTCGCGATTGGCTGGATACTCTAGACGCCCCGATCGTGATCGGAGATGGGGGCGATATCGTCGCCACGGCGGCGAAGATTATTCCCGTCAAGGGTGAGGGCGCGTGGATGGATCCCGGCCCCCTCGGCACTCTGGGTGTGGGGATGCCCTTCGGGCTGGCGGCTCAACTCGCCCATCCCGAAAAGCGAGTGGTGATCATCTACGGGGATGGATCGTTCGGTCTGAATGGATTCGAATTCGATACCGCGGTGCGCTTCGGATTGCCCGTGATCGGTATCGTGGGTAACGACGCCGCCTGGGGGCAGATGATGAGGCCCCAGGGAGCCATGCTGGGTTGGGATCGCCTGGACGGAACGCTCCTGCTCCCCACCCGCTACGACAAGGTTGTGGAGGCCCTCGGTGGCCACGGGGAATTGGTGGAGAGGCCCGAGGAATTACAACCCGCCCTGGAAAGGGCGGCCGCCTCGGGCAAGCCCGCGCTGGTCAATGTCATGATCAAACAGGATCGCAATTTCAAGGGCGGGACCTACGTCTGATCCCCATCCAGGCGATCGTCCGGACCCGCTCTCGCGAGATGATCCCCAGGTGTCGTCCGAGCACGGGGGGCTCTCAGGGCTCGCGGGGCTGATCGAAGCCCTCGGGCCCGTGGCTCTGGTGGGCCTGGAGACGAGCGGCTCCTTGCATTCCCGCTCGGCGGAGATTCTCGAGATCGGGGTGATTTTGATCGACCCGGGGCGGGGCGAGCCCCTTCCCCTGTGGGCCCGCTTGGGGGCCGAGCCCTCCACCCCCCTTGGCAACTCGCGAATCCCGGGTGCGGGGTGGGAGGATCCGCCCGGCGCGCCGGAAGCGGGCAGCGGGGAGATTGCCGAGGCTCTGCGGGGCCGAACCCTGATCGCCCACGACGCCGCCCCCCCCCGCCACTTCCTGGCCCGCAATATTTCTCCGGCCCTGGCTCGGGCCCGCTTTCTCGACCTTCGGGATCTGCTGGCCCTGACCCATCCGGATGCCGCCGACTGGGAATTCGCCTCGGCGACCCGCCTGCTATTGGGCCGGGAGCCGGGCTCTCGCCCCCTCTCTCGCGCCGGGGATCTGCTCGAATTGTTGTTGGGCATCGCCGCGGAATCGGCGACGGGCGAGGCCCGCTACCGACACGCCCGCAGCGCATTCGAACGCTACCGCTCCGATTCCCCATGGCTCACCCTGCTCGCCAATGGGGGAGTCGCAAAGGAGGATCTGCCCCAGCGCGAGCAATTCGTCACCATCGGCGAGACGCCGGAGGCGCCCGTTCCCTGGGACGTAGAGGCCATCGCGGAGGTGCTGGCCGATGAAAAGCGGGGGGCCCGCTATTTTCCAGGTTATCGGGCTCGCAGCGAGCAGATCGAATTGATGCGCGGTTTCTTCCGCAATCTGGCCCATGGAGGACGCCTGCTCCTGGAGGGGGGGACCGGGGTCGGGAAGTCCCTCGCCTATCTCGCGGCCGCGATCCCCTTCGCGATGGAACGGGTCGCCGCGGGCGAACGCGATCCTCTCGTGCTCTCGACTCGAACCAAGCTGCTCCAGGATCAGCTGCTCGAGAAGGATATTGCGGCAGCGGCGCGTATGTTCGGGTACCCGGATCTGAAGGCGCTTTCCATCAAGGGGCGCGCCAACTACATCTGTGAGAAGCGCCTGCAGGAGACGCTGAGCGGAGGAGGCGATCTCGACCTGCTCGAGGAGGATCGGAGCGCCTATTCGATCCTCCTGGCCTGCGCGAGAAATCGTGTCGGCGGAGAAATTGCCTCCTTGCCCGCTTCACTGCATGGGCGCTACCCGATTCTTTCGGATCTGATCGGGGTCTCGGTGGCGCGAAGGGCCGAACAATGCAGCCGCGAAGAGTGCGCGAAGCGCGGCCGCTGTCCCTTCGGCAGCAGACGGAAGGCCCTCGGAGACGCGCATATCCTGGTGGCCAATCACGATCTGCTCCTGCGCTGGCCACCGGATTATCCCCGCCTGAGTCATGTGATCGCCGATGAGGGCCATGAATTGGCGGCCATCGCCGACGACGTCTATGCGCGGGTGGTGCGTCCCGAGGAAATTCGCGAGCGCATCGACGAGATCTTCGGCGCTCCGGATGGGGGTGCGGGCCGACCCGAAGGGGAGTCGGGTCTGCTTCCCAGGAAGCAGCGGCTCGAAGCGGCCCGGGCGATCGCCGAGGTGCGGCGCTCTCTCTCCCTGGACTTCGCGGCCATCGGCCGCGACGTGGTGGCGCGGGGCAATGAATATGGAGAGGTGCAATTGCCCGCGGATGCGGGGCGCCTCTTTCCGATAGCGGCGCGTATGGCGGAACTCGCGGCGACTCGCCTGGAGGGTGCCGCCAGACTCGCGGAAGAACTCGACGGCCGGGCCGAGTGGAGCTTCGATGAATTGCCCGCGGCGGATGGAGAGGGTCCCAATCCGATCCAGAAACACGTCGAAGCGTTGCGCGAGGCGGCCGAGGGTTTGAGGCTTGCGTTCGCGGAAGCCGGCGAGGATGTGGTCGCCGGCTTCGATCGCCTGGCCCTGCCCCATGATCGCTGGGTACTTTCGATCCGATCGGTTTCTCCCGCGGCGGCCTTTCATGAACACTTTCTCCAGGGCTTGGAATCCTTCGCAGCTGTTTCGGCCAGTCTCTTCGTGGGCGGCGACGCTTTCGCGGCGCTTGGGGAACTCGAACTCGAGGAGCGAGCGGCTTTCGGCATGGAGCGCCTGAGCGCATCGAGTCCCTTCGACTACGGCAACCATATGCGGGTGGCGGCCCTGCGTTCGCCGACCGGCCCCTTCGACCAGGTCGGGGAAATGGCGCGGGTGCTCGAAATCCTCGCGCGCCTGCTCGGCGGGCGAACTCTCGGCCTCTTCACGAGTCTCGCCCGCATGCGCGAGGTCGCCGATCGACTCGTCGCTGAGTTTGCGGACGAGCCCATCGAGGTTCTGGCTCCGATTCGCGCCAGCGACGATGCCGGTGGCCTGGTCAAGCGCTTCCGAGAGCTTCCGGCGGGAGGCATTCTGCTCGGTTCGCGGACCTTCTGGCAGGGCATCGACATTCCGGGCGACGATCTGCAGGCGGTCGTGATCGAAAAGCTCCCCTTCGAGGTCCCCACGGAGTTGCGCCGCCGGCGAGAGGCCCGCATTGCGGAACTCGGCCAGAATGCCTTCGAACGCTACCGGCTGGGGAAAATGCTCCTCAATTTGAAGCAGATGACCGGTCGCCTGACTCGCGGCGAGGGGGATCGCGGCCTGGTGGTGATCGTCGAGGCCCGCACGGATCGAGGCTATTTCGATCAACTCGGCAGCGCCT